>Ga0247610_10002147_pt1 | contig 23270 bp, 15 predicted proteins | sample 174DNAGHGhighgp2_FD_193483 | JGI IMG/M metagenome (GOLD analysis project Ga0247610, IMG submission 193483) | Sheep rumen microbial communities from Palmerston North, Manawatu-Wanganui, New Zealand - 1742 DNA GHGhigh gp2 | ecosystem: Host-associated > Mammals > Digestive system > Stomach > Rumen...
TACCCGAGTGTGGAACATATCATCTACTACTACGACCACACACAGTTCGACATGCAGGACTTCATGATGCACTATGCCACCACCGACCAGTTTATTGAGTGGAAAAAGGCATTTGACAATGCTGTGGTCTATCGCAAGATGGCCACTGAATGGCTGGCTAACCATGTGGTCTACCTAAGAAGCAATTACAGTGGCGGCTTTAAGGATTTCACTGTCACCGAAGAGCGCTATGGCGGTATGGGCATGTATGTGCCTCAGGAGGCGTCGTCGGTAAACATCTTCGACTATCCTCCAATGAAGCTTACTTTCAGCATCGACGCCCTTAACACCAACATTCGCAAGATGCAGTGGTATGCTGATGCCGGTCTCGCTGAAGTGGGGTGGTGAATGAATAAAGTAGTCAGATGTAGTTAGAGGTAGTCAGAAATTAAGCCACACGAAGTCTTGCAGAACGGAATTGCTTATATATAATAATGTATAATGTGGAGGGCGTTGAAGACCAAAACGATGTTTTTAAAAAAAAAAGTGACAAAAAGTTTTGGTGTTTCAGAAAAAAGTAGTACCTTTGCATCCGCAATCGAGAGAGATGCTCCTTTTACGAGGAAAAGCAGGCGGAAATAGCTCAGTTGGTAGAGCACGACCTTGCCAAGGTCGGGGTCGCGGGTCCGAGTCCCGTTTTCCGCTCACATGTTGGAAGACAAGAGCGTTGGAGGGTGGCCTCCTTCGAAAAATGCCCAGGTGGCGGAATTGGTAGACGCGCACGTTTCAGGTGCGTGTGCCGCGAGGCGTGCAGGTTCGAGTCCTGTTCTGGGCACTCTTTTCACCACGTGTGAAACACATGTTGGAGAGGTGGCGGAATTGGTAGACGCGCTACTTTGAGGGGGTAGTGTCAATTGCGACGTGGGAGTTCGAGTCTCCTCCTCTTCACTTTTTTGTTCCCTAACGAATGCACAATGTTGCGGAAATAGCTCAGTTGGTAGAGCACGACCTTGCCAAGGTCGGGGTCGCGGGTCCGAGTCCCGTTTTCCGCTCCTTGATGATGCTCGATGGTTAATGCAATATTATCTTTCTTCGGAGTTGCATTGAGCATTGAGCATTAAATTTGAAAGTACATATTGAAGTTTTTAAGAATTGGAAAAACCATGAATCTATATTTGAGGTATTTTGATTGTGAAACGCTTGTCTATAGTGTAGACGAAGCGATAGACTTCCTGCGCGGCATAGCCGAAATAGGCATGACACCAGACCTGGAGGCCGACATACGTGAATACGTAGCCAGCGATGTCCACTATCCCAAGCGTTACAAGATCCGCCCCCGCGTGTACTTTATTATCATAAAGACCGAGGCAGCAAGCATGAAAGACTTCAAGGAGAGACGCACACTCCACTCTAACGGTGAAGAGGGTGTCAAAGAGCGTGTTGCTCCAACGGCCATCACCAAGCTCAATGAGGAGCGCGACGGTTGGTATGAAGGGGTCATGGACTTCAAACGTGTGCAGCTCATACAGTCCACAGGCAAGTTCCAGTATCGTGACACCCATTTCGTGGCACAGGTGAAAGCCCACAGTGGCATGGACTGTTACAACCGCATGGTGGACCACCTCAGGCAGAGGGTAGACGAGCGCAGCCAGTTCCCGTCGCCCAAGGGCAAGAACTTTAAGTTCAGGTATCTGGGACGTGCAAAAGCGTTGAATGTCTAACCAGGAATAGTCTGCGCTGCTGATGAACAAGGTGATGCTTATAGGCAATGTGGGCAAAGAGCCAGAGGTGCGCTATGTGGACCAGGGGCAGGCTGTGGCACGCATAGTCCTGGCCACCACCGAACGGGGATACACCCTTCAGAACGGTACACAGGTGCCCGACCGCACAGAGTGGCACAACATAATCTTCTGGCGCCGGTTGGCTGAGATAGTGGAGCAGTATGTTCACAAGGGCGACAAACTGTATGTAGAAGGGCGCCTGCACTACGCATCGTATGACGACAAGCAGGGCAAACGCCAGTTCTACACCGAGATATGGGCCGATAACCTGGAACTGCTCACTCCTAAGTCGTCAAGTGGCAGTAATACAACAAACGACTCGCAATAATCAGGTATGGACTATTTCCAAGAACTCTTTTCTGGCGTTCATATCAACACCATTGGGATGGGCGAGATGGTCTCCGCTCTCTTGGCGGCAGTACTTCTGCTCGTATCAGGATTCGCGTCGGGCTCTGAGATAGCATTCTTCTCCCTCTCTCCTACAGACCTCAACGAACTCGATGAGGAAAAAAACAGCTCCGACGCGAAAATCATTGCACTGCGTGAAGACTCGGAACGCACGCTGGCCACAATCCTGATTACAAACAATCTCATCAATGTGACCATCATCATGCTCTGCAACTATTTCTTTGCCAGGCTTATAGACTTCGGCAATGCGAAATGGTTGGAGTTTGTTGTCATCACAGTCCTGCTCACATTCCTCCTCTTGCTCTTTGGCGAGATAATGCCCAAGGTGTACTGCGGACAGCACGCGCTGAACATCTGCCGGCGTTTCGCACCTGCCATCATGTTCCTGCGTCGTCTGTTCTACCCCCTTTCCTCCATACTCATACACTCAGGCACTCTCGCAGGCAAGGTGGTGCAGACAGGAAACCGCGTGCTCAGTGTTGACGACCTGGAGCAGGCCTTGGAGCTTACTGACAAGGAAGAGCTGAAAGACGAGCAGAACATGCTTGAGGGCATAGTACGCTTCGGCGACGAGACGGCAAAGGAGGTGATGACCAGCAGGCAGGACATAGTGGACCTCGATTTCCGGAGCACCTTCCCCGAAGTGCTGAAGTGCGTAGTGGAGAACAACTACTCGCGCATCCCCGTCTACCAAGGGTCTATAGACCACGTCCGTGGCATACTGTACATCAAGGACCTGCTGCCCCATCTGGGCAAACCGTCAACGTTTAAGTGGCAGTCGCTGATACGCCCGCCATATTTCGTGCCAGAAACGAAGAAGATAGACGACCTGCTGCGCGACTTCCAGGAGAACAAGGTGCACATAGCCATCGTCGTGGACGAGTTTGGAGGCACCAGCGGACTTGTAACCCTTGAGGACATACTCGAGGAGATAGTGGGCGAGATAAACGACGAATACGACGAGGAAGAGAAAAGCTATGTTCGCATAAACGCAAACACATATCTCTTCGAGGGAAAGACCCTCCTTGCCGATTTCTGCAAAATACTGAAGGTGGAAGACGACATCTTCGAGGACGTGGAGGGTGACGCCGAGACCCTTGCCGGCCTGTTGCTGGAGCTCAACGGCGACTTCCCGAAGCTGCACCAGCAGATAGAGTACCAGCGTTTCAAGTTTGAGACAGCAGAGATCGACGGCCACCGTATCTCGAAGATAAAAGTGATAATCAACCCCGCCCATGCCGCTTCTTGAAATACGTAAGCTCAACGGCCGCACGCGTCTTGGCCTGTGGTCTATGAATGAGACTCCCGATGAGCTGAAAGTTCTTTTTCCGCATCTGAGAGGGCTTGACATGCCGTTTTCAAATGTAGTGCGCCAAAAGGAGTTTCTTTGCATACGCGCTTTGTTGACGGAGATGACAGGCGACACGTCGCTGCTCATTGGCCATGAGAAAAGTGGACGCCCCACTCTGAATGGATGGGGCATAAGTATAAGTCACACCAAAGGCTATTGCGCGTTGGCCCTCTCATGCGGGATGAAGCAAGGGTGGATGACGTGGGAACCGGCCACCAACGGGGCCGACCCCGTGGCTGTAGACATAGAGCAGCGTGCTGATACTGTGGCCCGTGTCGCCGACCGGTTCATCCGCCACGACGAAAAGGCCGTCACAGTGGATCAGATGCTTGTCGTATGGTCGGCAAAAGAGACCCTTTACAAACTTTATTCAGAAGACAACCTGCAGTTCTTCGATATGCGGGTGCACGAAATGGGAACAGACACACTCATGATAGAAAACATTAAACGAGGCCGGCTCGTGACCTTGCACTACGAGCTGTCAGACGACTATGTGCTGACCTACTATCCAGCGAATGACGTGCAAGCTAATCGTTGATTTTGTCTATGCTTCTCCAAAAAAACATCAATATTTAAGAGGCGTGGAACAAATAGTTTCTCCTTTTTTCTTTTTTTTAAGATAAAATGAGTAACTTTGTCGCCGAATTTTAAAAACTTAAATTAATACTGAGTTCTAATCTTGACAGAAACAAACTTTTAAGGTAAATATTTTATGAAGATTAAAGCAGACTATGCCAATGCTCCACAGTGGAAGGAGCTGATTGTAAGGTCAAGCCTCCCCGAGGAGCTTAAGTGTCTTGACGAGATTGCCCATAACCTTTGGTGGGTATGGAACTACGAGGCGCGTGACCTGTTCCGTGACCTGGACCCAGAGTTGTATCACGACGTGAAACATAACCCCGTGATGCTGCTCGAGCGTCTCAGCCTCCCACGCAAGGAAGCCATAGTTAAAGACAAAGTCCTGATGAAGCGCATCAAGGAAGTGTACAAACTGTTCCGCACATATATGGATGTGGAGCCCGACAAGAAACGCCCGTCGGTGGCCTATTTCTCCATGGAGTATGGCATGCACTCGGCGCTGAAGATCTACAGCGGCGGTCTGGGTATGCTTGCCGGAGACTATCTTAAGGAGGCCAGCGACTCTAACGTCGACATGTGTGCTGTTGGCTTCCTCTATCGCTTCGGCTATTTCACACAGAGCCTGTCCATGGACGGCCAGCAGATAGCCAAGTACGAGGCACAGAACTTCACACATCTGCCCATAGAGCGCCAGCTGGATGAGAACGGCAACCCGATGGTTGTCGAGGTTCCTTACATGAACTATGTGGTGCATGCTTATGTGTGGCGTGTCAATGTCGGACGTATAAAGCTGTATCTGCTTGATACAGACAACGAAATGAACTCTGACTTCGACAAACCCATCACCCACAGCCTTTATGGTGGTGACTGGGAGAACCGTCTGAAGCAGGAGATACTGCTCGGCATTGGCGGCGTGCTGACACTGAAGAAACTTGGCATCAGAAAGCAGATCTACCACTGCAACGAAGGCCATGCAGCACTGTGCAACCTGCAGCGTCTGTGCGACTATATCGAGGAAGAGCATCTCACCTTCAACCAGGCCATAGAGCTGGTGCGTGCCAGCGGCCTCTACACTGTCCATACTCCTGTGCCCGCGGGACACGACTATTTCGACGAGGGACTCTTTGGAAAGTACATGGGTGGATATCCTCAGCGCTTGGGCATCACATGGGATGAGTTTATCGGCATGGGACGTACAAATCCTGACGACCATAACGAGAAGTTCTGTATGTCCACTTTTGCCTGCAACACTTGTCAGGAGGTCAACGGCGTGTCGAAACTCCACGGCTGGGTGTCGCAGAAGATGTTTGCCGGCATTTGGAACGGTTACTTCCCAGAGGAGAACCACGTGGGCTACGTCACCAACGGTGTGCATTTCCCGACATGGGCTGCTACAGAGTGGCGTAAGCTCTATGCAAAGTATTTCGACAATGACTTCATGGGCGACCAGTCGAACCAGAAGCTCTGGGAGGCCATCTACAATGTGCCCGACGAGGAGATATGGAAAACGCGAATGGCCCTGAAGCAGAAACTCTTCGACTACATCAAGGAGCAGTTCCGCGAGACATGGCTGAAGAACCAGGGCGACCCATCGCGTGTGGTCAACCTGCTTGAGAAGATGAACCCCAATGCACTGGTGATAGGCTTCTGCCGTCGCTTTGCCACCTACAAACGTGCTCACCTGCTCTTCACTGACGAGGCTCGTCTGTCCAAGATAGTCAATGACCCGGAGCATCCCGTCATCTTCCTCTTCGCTGGCAAGGCACACCCGGCAGACGGTGCCGGACAGGGACTCATCAAGCGCATCTTCGAGATATCACAGCGTCCGGAGTTCCTTGGCAAGATCATCTTCCTTGAGGACTACGACTTCCTGCTTGCCCGTCGTCTGGTGAGTGGCGTGGATATCTGGATGAACACCCCGACACGTCCTCTCGAGGCATCGGGAACATCGGGTGAGAAGGCTGAGATGAATGGCGTTGTGAACCTGAGCGTTAAGGATGGCTGGTGGCTGGAGGGCTATCGTGAGGGTGCCGGATGGGCACTCACAGAGAAGCGCACCTACCAGAACCAGGGCTATCAGGACCAGCTTGACGCTGCCACCATCTACTCACTGCTGGAGAATGAGATTGTACCTCTTTATTACGATAAGGACAAGAAAGGCATCAGCAAGGGATGGGTGAAGGTCATCAAGAACTCCATTGCCCAGATTGCTCCCAACTACACCATGAAGCGCCAGCTGGACGATTACTACTCGAAGTTCTACGAGAAAGAGGCAAAACGCTTCAAGCAAGTGTCCAAGGACGGCTATCGCGTGGCTCGCGACATCGCTCAGTGGAAGGAGATAGTGGCCGAGCGTTGGGACAACATCTATGTGGTCAGCTCCGAGTGGGATATTCCTGCCACAGGACTGGAGACTGGCACCAAGTACACTCTGCGCTATGTCATCAACGAGCAGGGGCTGGACGATGCCATTGGTCTTGAGAAGGTGAACGTCTACACCGACAAGAACGGTGAGGAGCGCATATACAGCATAGAGCCACTTAAGATGGTGGGACGTGAAGGCAACAACTATACCTTCGAGGCAAAGTTGGCACCCCGCCAGGCTGGTGAATACAAGAGTGCAGTACGTATGTTCCCAAAGAACGACCTGCTGCCTCACAGACAGGATTTCTGCTACGTAAAGTGGATAGATTTACCTGCATAACCCTTTGATTTGGTTAAATTATCATAAAAGTGTTTTATAAATGGGAACATTTTGCATAATTATTTGTATTTTTGCAACGTGTTTTTCATGGTATTAGATTATTAAGGTTAATTTTTGAATTTGATTGTCGGGAGATAAGCAGAATTCATGACAAACTCATTTGCACATTAATTAGGCATTTGAAACAGAAAGGGAGCCTGTGAAGGTTCCCTTTTTCTGTTTTCATTACGTTGCGTATCAAAGTTTGTTATAACTTTGGTGGAATAAAAAAAAAATTGTACCTTTGTAGCCACTTACTAAAACTTACAACTAAAATGAATCAGACTTTCTTAAAACTGCTTTCCGTTTTATTGTTCGTTCCACTTGTGTCTTGGGCCAATGAGTGGAATGAAAATGAATATAGGAATATTGAGAGTAGTATTGCCCAACCGCAGTTGGGCGCTACAGAGTTTCTCGTGACCAAGTTCGGCGCCAAGCCAGATGCTACGGCAGCACAGAACCAGAAGGCTATCCAGAAGGCTATTGACAAGTGCTCGAAGAAGGGTGGGGGACGCGTCGTCATTCCCTCGGGGCAGCATTTCCTCACTGGTGCCATCGAGATAAAGAGTGGTGTGAATCTTGTCATTGAGGAGGGGGCTGTTCTCGAGTTCGCTTTTCAGACAGACCTCTATCCCATCGTTGAGACCTCGTGGGAAGGGTTGGAGTGTTTCAACCTGTCGCCATGCATCTACGCTTTCAAAGCCCACGACATCGCTCTTACTGGCAAGGGCACTGTCGACGGTGGCGGCTCTAATGACACCTGGTGGCCGTGGTGCGGCAATAGTCGCTTTGGCGCCAAGGAAGGAGGCATAGCACAAAACAAGGGCGCACGTGCCAGGCTGCTCAATGCTGGCGAGGAGGGCATCCCCATGTATGACGAACAGGGACGGCGTTCTGAGGATCGCGTGTTCGGCCCCACAGATGGACTGCGCCCCCAGCTCGTCAATTTCAACAAGTGTGAGCGTGTGCTTATTGAGGATGTCACACTGCTGCGCTCACCATTCTGGGTTATCCATCCACTTCACTCAACAGACATTACTGTACGCCGGGTGAAGATGATAAACGATGGGCCCAACGGTGACGGTTGCGACCCAGAGTGCTGTAACCGTGTGCTCATAGAAGATTGCTTCTTCAATACCGGTGACGACTGCATAGCTATCAAGAGCGGACGCAACCGCGACGGGCGCGAGCGCGATATGCCATCGCAAAACATCATTATTCGCAACTGTGAGATGAAGAATGGTCATGGTGGTGTGGTCATCGGCTCGGAGATAAGCGGTGGCGCGAAGAATATATTTGCCCATGACTGTGTGATGGACTCGCCAAACCTGGACCGTGTGCTGCGCATAAAGACCAACTCTTGCCGCGGCGGTGTCATAGAGAATATTTACGTAAAGGACATCAAGGTGGGCCAGTGTGGCGAGAGCGTGCTGAAGATAAACCTCGACTACGAGCACAACGAGCTGTGCAATCGCGGCAACTACCCCACGGTGCGCAATGTGCTGATGGAAAATGTCAGCTGTTCAAAGTCGCGCTATGGCGTGCTTATCATAGGTTTGGATGAGGGCACCTACGTCAACGACATAGACGTGCGCAACTGTCACTTCGATGGTGTGCAGCAAGGCAACAGTATCAAGGGCAAAACGCGTGACGTGCGTTTTGACCGTCTCTATGTCAACGGCTCACTCGTTTTGCAGGACATGCCATACAATCACTACTCGGAGTGGATGACATACAGTGAAATGCAGCGTGTGCCAGAAAGCTACATGCTCGATTTCTCGAAAAAACCCAAGTGGAGTTATGTCATGGGAATAGAGCTGGAAGGCATGCTCGACACCTACCTGCGCTATGGCGGTGAGAAAATACGCCAGTACTGCCAGATGTATACCGACACTATGATTAATGCAAAAGGCGACATACGTGGTTACAATATTCTGGACTATAATCTCGACAACATACGCACTGGTCATTTTGTCACCCGGATGTACCAGCAGTGGCCTGAGGCTAAGAACCTCCTGGCCATGAAGACCATGATGAAGCAGCTGCAGGATCAGCCACGCACCAAGGCAGACCGCGTCTATTGGCACAAGGCCATTTATGCCTATCAGGTGTGGCTCGACGGCATCTTCATGGGACTACCTTTCCGAGTGCTTACCGCTCCTATCATCGATGCCGCCCAGAAATCCCCAAAGACTCAGAAGACTCAGAGATCTCAGTACTCCCAGGGGTCTCAGAAGTCCCAGTCGTCCCAGTCCCCCTCAGTCACCGCTATTTACGATGATGCTGTGGACCAGCTGAAGGTCACCTATCAGCGTACACTGGACGCTAAGACAGGCCTTAACCGCCATGCCTACGACGAGACACGCAACACTTTCTGGGCAGACAAGGAGACTGGCCTCTCACAGCACTGTTGGGGTAGGGCACAGGGATGGTACACCATGGCTCTCATCGAGGTGCTCGACGCCCTGCCAGAGAGCTACAGCCGTCGCAACGAGGTCATAGAGCTGCTGCAGAAAGATTTTGACGCCATACTGAAGTGGCAGGACAAGCAGAGCGGTGTGTGGTACCAAGTGATGGACTCGCCAGGACGCGAGGGAAACTATCTGGAGTCCACTTGTTCTGCCATGTTCACCTACGCCCTGCTGAAAGCCTACCGTAAGGGCTACGTGGGGGCCAAATACCGCGATGCAGGCATTAAGGCTTACCGTGGCATCATCAACAACTTCATTCGTGTGAACGACGACAAGACCATCTCGCTGACCGGTTGTTGCAGTGTGGCAGGTCTCGGCCCTGCCGCCACTGACGAAGTGGTGGCGGCCATGAAACAGGTGAACCCCAAGGGCAGCGTCAAGGAGAACCGCAGGCGTGACGGCGGCTATGCCTACTATCTCAGCGAGCCCATCCGTGACAACGATGCCAAAGGCCTTGGCCCCTTTATCTGGGCATCGCTCGAAATGGAGCAGATGGGGTTTGACACAGAAAACGTTATGCAGACCATAGACCGCCAGACCGTAGTGTCGCGCAACAACCCTGTCATCACCGAGGCCGACCCCTTGGCTTCGCTATCAGTGGGCAACGGCCATTTTGCCACCACGGTCGATGTCACAGGACTGCAGTCGTTCCCTTTTGAGTATAGGGGTGGTGTTCCCCTGACAGCCATGTCCGACTGGGGATGGCATAAGTTCGAAAACACCGAAGGGCTGACTCCCTCTGACAGCGAGAAAGACTTTGACCTGGGCCATGGCCACAAGGAAACGTATGCCGTGGAGTACAAGGCATCGAAAGGCGACCCTGCACGAAACGTGGCGGCCACAGAGTATTTCCGTGTGAACCCGCACCGTCTGAATTTGGGCGTCATTGGACTGGAGATGACAAACGTCGACGGTAGCAAGGCAGAGCTCAGTCAGCTATCCGACATCCGTCAGGAACTGAAGCTCTATGATGGTGTCATCGAGTCTTCGTTTGTGTTGGGCGGCACCCCTGTCAAAGTCATCACTGCTGCCGTGCAGAACCGCGATGCCATCATCTACAACATTGCTACGCCGCTGTTCAAAAGCGGACGGGCAAAAATAAACATCTGCCTACCATTTCCTACAGGCAAGCATGCTGACGATGCAGCAGACTGGACAAAGCCCGAACGTCACCATTCTCACATCGTGGGAATACCTCTGTCTGAAGGCGTTGGAGCGAAGACGGCAGTCATTGAGCACCGTATAGACAGCACCGTATATTACGTCAGGTTGCGTTGGGAGGGCGAAGCCACTCTTAAGGAGGTGGCGAGGCATCAGTTCGAGCTTTCCACCAATGAGCCTGTGCTGGCTTTCGAGGCCGAGTATATCAATGGCAACGCTTATCGGTCACAAAGCATGAAGGGGGCTGGTTCCACATTCCTCTTCGGCCAGGAGCACAAAGCAATCATCAAAGCGTGGAACCGGTGGTGGAACGACGGTGCTATAGTCGACTTCGGCCTGTGCACCGACCCGAGGGCAGCCGAACTGGAGCGCCGTGTAGTGCTCTCGCAGTATCTTACCCAGGTGAACTGCGCCAACAACATGCCGCCACAAGAGACCGGTCTCACCTATAACTCCTGGTTTGGCCGTCCGCATCTGGAGATGACGTGGTGGCACATGGTCGACTTTGCCCTGTGGGACCGTCCGCAGACCGTTGCCACTGTCATGGACTGGTACAACCGCGTGGCCTATCCCGTAGCCCGGCAGATAGCCCGGCGCCAAGGGTTCAATGGCGTGCGCTGGATGAAGATGACAGACCCCTGGGCTGGCGAGGCCCCGTCGAACACAGGCTCGTTCCTCATCTGGCAGCAGCCACATTATATATATATGGCCGAAGAGCTTTACCGAGCTGAGCCCACCCAGGAGACTCTGAAGAAGTATGGCAAGCAGGTGGAGGAGACGGCCGAGTTCATGGCCGACTTTGCGCAAGCTGCCCAGACAAAAAAGGCAACAAAAACTTATTCCCTCTTTGGCGCGACTGCTATGCAGGAGTGCATGACTAAAGACATAAGCTACAACCATCCTTTCGAACTCGCATACTGGCATTACGGGCTCAGCGTGGCCCAGCAGTGGCGTGAGCGCCAGGGGCTGCCGCGCAATGCTCAGTGGGATGTTATCATCCGTAACCTTGCCCCTATGCCTATTACTGCCGACGGCATCTACACTGCCGGTATGCCCAAGGGCAAGACCGTTGGCCTGGAAGCTTTCGACCCCTTCGACACCGTTGGTGCCGATGCTGCCAAGCGTAGTGGGAGCGGTCTGTCTGCCACCACGTCTGGTGAGTCGTTTGCTGAGAAGACACGCAACGACCATCCCGCCGTGCTCGGTGCCTTCGGGCTCCTGCCCGCCGGTTCTGTATGTTGCGACAGCATCGCAGCAAACAAGACCCTCACTTGGGTGATGCAGAACTGGAACTGGCAGACCACTTGGGGCTGGGACTATGGCATGACAGCCATGGCGGCAGCACGTCTTGGCCAGCCTGAGACGGCACTGCAGGCCCTGCTCATAGACACTCAGAAGAACACCTATCTGAAGAATGGCCACAATTTCCAGACGTCGGACCGTCTGCGTCTCTATCTGCCGGGCAATGGCGCCCTGCTCACCGCCGTGGCGATGATGTGTGCCGGATGGGATGGGTGCACGGTGCCCAACAATCCCGGTTTCCCGCAAGACGGAAAGTGGAACGTGCGCTGGGAAGGCCTACAAAGAATGCAGTAACTACAATTGACAACAAACCAAAAAAACATAAAAACATGAAACTCAATCTGACAACATTATTGATTGTTCTATCTTCGCTCTTCGTCGGTTCAGCATTTGCGCAAACCGCTCCTGCCTTCCCCGGAGCCGAAGGTCACGGCCGCTATGTGACAGGCGGACGCGGTGGAGAGGTGCGCCACGTCACCAGTCTTGTCGACGACGGCAAGACCTCAACCAAGGGTACGCTACGTTGGGCTGTCAATGGCACGGCCAAGAAAATCGTGGTCTTCGATGTGGGGGGTGTCATAGCTCTAACCAAAGACCTGAACATTGGCGCCAACACTACCATTATGGGGCAGACGGCTCCCGCTCCAGGCATCACTCTGCGCTACTACACCGTGCAGCCCAATGGCAATAATATCATCATACGCTTCCTGCGCTTCCGTCGTGGTCAGGAGAAAAATGTGAACGACGGAGCAGACGCCATCTGGACACGTAACAAGACGGGCATCATTCTCGACCACTGCTCTATGTCGTGGAGCATAGACGAGGTGGCTTCGTTCTACGACAACAACAACTTCACCATGCAGTGGTGCACCATAGGCGAGAGCCTTGTACACTCCGGTCACGACAAAGGCCCTCACGGCTATGGCGGCATTTGGGGCGGCAAGCTGGCTTCCTTCCACCACAACCTCATACTCCACGTGGCAAACCGCTCGCCCCGTTTCAATGGCGCCCGCTATAACTGGTCAGGGTTCAAGAGCAACAAGCTCTACAGCGAGTACAATTGGGAGAATGCTGTGCAGGCAGAGAATGTAGACTTCCGCAACTGTGTGATTTACAACACCAATGGCTGCTACGGAGGCCCTGGTGGTGGCAAAATCAACATGGTGGGCAACTACTATAAGAGTGGCCCCGGTCATAAGATTGACCGGCTCACTACCGTCACTGTTGGCTCTTCGGGCAATGCTGAAGGTTACCCCATCTATTGGGACATGACCAGCCGCTACTATGTGGATGGTAACACCATCGACGGCAAGGATGCCGGTTGGGAAACATTCCGGTATGACAACGGAACCATAGTCCGTGACGGCAAGCGTTGGTCTAAGGACCCCAACCACTACAATGGTGCCGACGAGGAATACCTCACAGTGGATGGCACCGACTACATCTGTATGCAGCTCGACAGTCCCGGCCCTGAAGGCGAGGTGACCACTCACAGCGCCTCCGATGCCTTCAAACAAGTAGTGGCTTACGCCGGAGCGTCACTTCACCGCGACGATGTCGATGAGCGCTATATGAAAGAGACCGCCGACGGCACATGCACTTATAAAGGCTCTGCCACGTCATACAAGAAGGATGGTAAGACCTATAGCTGCACACCGGAGTGGGGGCGTATAGACCTTGTCAGCGACGTGAATGGCTACACTGAGAATAATTTCGGCACTGGCAGCCGTCAAGATGACTTCGACACTGACAAAGACGGAATGGCAGACGCATGGGAGCAGGCCAACGGACTCGACCCGGCCAAGGACGACTCGAAACTCTACACTCTCGACACCCACGGTTTCTATACCAACATCGAGGTCTATTGCAACCAGCTGGTGCAGGACATCATGCTCGGTGGCAATGCCGACGCAATGGAAGGAATGGCCGTAAAGGACTACTATCCAGCCTACTTCAACGAACAGTCGGAGCAACAGCCGGCCATCAACGAGGCAGCCGTGTTCGGCGATACAGAAGGTATAGCACAGACCGTGGCAGCACCTCTCCGCTCAGAGTACTACAACCTTCAGGGCATGCTGTTGGCCAGCCGTCCTGAGAAAGGTGTCTTCGTAGAGACCATAGTCAGCACCGATGGCTCGCGCAAGAGCCGGCTGGTGCATAGCAAGTAGAGACAACAAGTGCTGTTTCACGTCTGTGGTCTCACGTTCCGTTGAAATCACGTCACCACGAAAGAAATGTATATCGCAATAGCAGGAAACATAGGCAGCGGCAAGTCAACACTTACCGCTATGCTGGCCAAACACTATGGCTGGGAGGCCCGCTATGAGGCTGTGGCAGACAATCCATATCTCGAGGATTACTACCGCGACATACACCGCTGGTCGTTCAACCTTGAGGTGTTCTTCCTCAAGGAGCGTTTCCGTGACCTTATAGCCATCTCGAAAGCCACCAACACCATAGTGCAGGACCGTAGCATCTTCGAGGGCGTCTATGTGTTCATGCAGAACAACAAGGCCATGGGCAACCTGAGCGACCGCGACTACGACACATACATGGAGCTCTTCGAACAGATGATGACCGTGGTGCGCCTGCCAGACCTGATGATATACCTCCGTGCATCGGTGCCCCACCTCGTGGGCAACATTCAGAAGCGCGGACGAGACTACGAGCAGACCATGCAGCTGGACTACTTGGAGAACCTGAACCGCCGTTACGACGACTTCATCTACAACATGTACAAGGGGCGTGTGATGGTCATAGAGAAAGACAATCTGGATTTCCAGCACAATCCACGCGACTTCGCTACTATCATAGACCGCATAGACCGTACGTTGTTCGGACTCTTCCCGGAATAAAAACCATAATTCAAAGAACATGCATATAGCAGTAGCAGGAAACATTGGCAGTGGCAAGACCACACTGACAAAAATGCTGGCCCACCGTTATGGATGGACACCACGCTTCGAACCCGTTGACAACAACCCTTACCTGGCCGACTTCTATGCCGACATGAAGCGCTGGTCGTTCAATCTGCAGGTCTATTTCCTAAACAAGCGCTTCAAGGAGGTGGTGGAAATATCAAAGAGCCCTGAGACCATCATACAGGACCGTACCATCTTCGAGGATGCCTGCATCTTCGCACCTAACCTGCATGGGCAGGGCATGATGAGCGACCGCGACTTCAACAACTATCGCGACCTCTTCGACCTGATGATGTCGCTGGTGAAGCTGCCCGACCTGATGATTTACATCCGTGCCAGCATACCCACCCTCGTGGCACAGATACAGAAGCGTGGGCGCGACTACGAGCAGACCATGCGTCTCGACTATCTCGAGGGCCTGAGCTGCCGCTACGAGGAGTGGATCAGCGGCTACAAAGGACAGCTCATCGTCATAGACGGCGACAAGTGCAAGTTTGGCGACCAGCCAGACCATTTCAAGCAGGTCACCGATATGATAGACGCCAAGCTCTATGGACTCTTCCCGATGGAGTAAACTCATTCCTCATTTCTCATTTAAAATATGACACACAGAGACTGGAAAACCATTCGAAAGTTCGAGGAGATTCTCTTCGAAGAGTATAACGGCATAGCCAAGATTACCATCAACCGTGCCCGTTACCGAAACGCCTTCACCCCCAAGACCACTTGGGAGCTGAGCCAGGCTTTCGCCATGTGCCGCGAGATGCAGGACATCAGCGTGGTGCTCCTTACCGGAGCCATGAGCGAGGTGCCTGAGGGCAAAACCATCAACGACGTTAAACATGCCTTTTGCAGTGGTGGCGACATGCACGTGAAAGGCCGTGGAGGATATATAGACGACGAGGGCGTGCCGCGCCTGAGCGTACTCGATGTGCAGATGCAGATACGCCGTCTGCCAAAGCCTGTCATTGCCATGGTCAACGGCTATGCCATCGGTGGAGGCCATGTGCTGCACCTCGTCTGCGACCTCACCATAGCTTCTGATAATGCCATCTTCGGCCAGACGGGACCTAAGGTCGGCTCGTTCGACGCCGGCTTTGGCAGCAGCTACCTGGCACGCATAGTGGGCCAGAAGAAGGCGCGCGAGATATGGTTCCTCTGCCGCCAGTACACTGCCGAGGAGGCCGAGCGCATGGGCATGGTGAACAAGGTGGTGCCTCTGGAACAGTTGGAGGACGAGTGTGTGGAGTGGGCCGAGACGATGATGGAGCGCTCGCCCATGGCACTGCGCATGATAAAGGCGGGGCTCAATGCCGAGCTCGACGGTCAGGCTGGCATCCAGGAACTGGCCGGCGATGCCACCATGCTCTACTATTTCCTGGATGAGGCCCAAGAGGGTGGGCGTGCCTTCCTGGAGAAGCGCAAGCCAGACTTCAAGAAATATCCCAAGATGCCTTAGTGCAGTTCCAACTCTTTCTGCATGCGTATTATCTCGTCGCGGTATTGCGCAGCCTGAAGGAAGTCCAGTTTCTTTGCGGCTTCCTTCATTCGTCGTGTCGTCTCGGCTATCAGCTTCTCCATCTGCGGGCGCGTCATGTGCTCTATGACGGGGTCTGCGGCAATGTCCATGCCGCTTGTCTGGCTGTAGGGCGAGGCGTTGGCGAGCTCCTTTATGTCGGGACGGTCGTCGTGGCTCAGCCTGCTCTGGCTCAGGTTCCTCACTATCTGTTTGGGCGTTATGCCGTGCTCCTCGTTGTATTTCAGCTGCTTGTCGCGTCGGCGCTGTGTCTCGTCGATGGTCTCCTGCATGGACCGCGTTATGGTGTCGGCATACATGATGACCTTTCCGTTCACGTTGCGTGCCGCTCTTCCCGCAGTCTGGACCAGCGAGCGGCGGCTGCGCAGGAAGCCCTCCTTGTCGGCGTCGAGTATTGCCACGAGCGACACCTCGGGCAGGTCAAGGCCTTCGCGCAGCAGGTTCACGCCTACAAGCACGTCGTAGACCCCGTTGCGCAGGTCGTCGAGTATTTTCACGCGGTCGAGTGTCGCCACGTCGCTGTGTATATATGCTGTGCGCACGTCGTGGTTCAGCAGATATTCCGTCAGCTCTTCTGCCATTCGTTTTGTCAGCGTGGTCACCAGCACCCTCTCGTGTCTCTCTGAGCGCTGGCGTATCTCTTCCAGCAGGTCGTCAATCTGGTTTTCCGACGGTCTCACGTCTATGGGCGGGTCGAGCAGTCCGGTGGGGCGTATCAGCTGTTCCACCACCACACCCTCGGCTTCGTTCAGCTCAAAGTCGGCCGGCGTTGCCGACACATAGATGGTCTGGCTGGTGTTCTGCTGGAACTCCTCGAATGTCAGGGGGCGGTTGTCGAAGGCTGCCGGCAGCCGGAAACCATACTCCACAAGGTTTGTCTTGCGGGCCCTGTCGCCACCGTACATGGCGCCTATCTGTGGCACGGACACGTGGCTCTCGTCGATGAAGAGCAGAAAGTCGTCGGGGAAGTAGTCCAGCAGGCAGTAGGGTCTCTCGCCGGGCTGCCTGCCGTCGAAGTAGCGTGAGTAGTTCTCTATTCCCGAGCAGTGGCCCAGCTCCTTTATCATCTCCATGTCATACTCCACGCGCTCCTTTATCCGCTGGGCCTTTATGCTGTCGCCCATCTCCTCAAAGAAGTCCACCTGTTTCATCAGGTCGTCCTGTATGTCGTGTATGGCCTTGGTGGTCTGCTCCTGAGTGGTCATGAAGAGGTTGGCAGGGTACAGCTTGTAGCCGGCATACACTCCCATGCGCTGCATGGTTATGGGGTCCAGCTCCTCTATGCTGTCTATCTCGTCGTCCCAGAATGTCACCCTCAGTATTTTCTCGCTGTATGCCATGTATATGTCCACCGTGTCGCCTTTCACCCTGAAGTTGCCTCTCTCCAGTGTGAGGTCGTTTCTCACGTATAGCGACTGCACCAGCCTTCGCAGCAGCCCGTTGCGGTCCATGCGCTGGCCCTGCTGTATCTCTATCACGTTTTCAGAGAGTGCGTTGGGGCTCCCCATGCCGTAGATGCACGACACCGACGACACCACCACCACGTCGTTCCTGCCTGACAGCAGGCTGCTCACGGCGCTCAGCCTCAGACGGTCTATCTCTTCGTTGATGGCCAGGTCCTTCTCTATGTAGGTGTCGCTGGCGGGCAGATAGGCCTCAGGCTGGTAGTAGTCGTAGTAGCTTACGTAGTACTCCACGGCATTGTCGGGGAAGAACCCTCGCATCTCGTCGTAGAGCTGTGCGGCCAGTGTCTTGTTGTGGCTCAGTATGAGCGTCGGTTTGTTGACGTTGGCTATGACGTTTGCCATGGTAAACGTCTTTCCCGAACCGGTGACGCCCAGCAGCACCTGGGCGCGGTCGCCGCGTTTCACGCCGGCGGTCAGTTCCCTTATGGCTTCCGGTTGGTCGCCGGTGGGTTGGTATTTCGAAGTGAGGTGGAATCCCATAGTTGTTTATTCTGTTGTATCGTTGTTGTTGGTGTCTTTGGCGTGGCTTAGCTCCGTGAGCCGGCTCGCATCTGTAGTGCAGGCAGATTGCCATAACCGGTTAGTAATAAGACGGTTGTGAGAAGAGATTTTATCATGGTCGGCTTCATCTGTAAGCATATTTCTGTTTTATGCCCGAAAGGTACAAATAAAAAACGAGATACAGCGTGCAATTAAGAATTTTTAATAGCCTTTTTCCCTTCAGTAACACTTTCAAATATATTAAAAAACACTAAAACGGCAAAATAATTGCTAATTGCTATTGCCCTTCTACAACTATTAGTTATCTTTGCAAAAATATTTATTTTTATTAATTTTATTAAAGGCTTAATTTTTTTAATCATGAAAACAATGAAGTTTTTTGCCATTGCAGCCATCATGATGGCGGCGGGCGCGCTTAGTGTTAACGCACAAGAGAGAGTGGTGACGCTTGACCAGCTACGTAACTCGCAGCAGAACAGGAACACCACCACAGTGGCCAACAACAACCGTGCTGCTGTTAGTCAGTCGAGTTCCTACGCTGCTTCGCCTGCCAACTGGAGCTCAGCCTACGTCCAGTACAACATCTCGACGTTGAAAACCAAGACGGAAGGTGGTGGTCATAGCGTTACCGATAACGAGGGCTTCTCAGCAATTTCGCTGGGCTATAACATGGCTTTCGGACTTTTTGGCGACCTGCCACTCTACCTGCAGCCGGGCGTAGCACTGACTTACGGATGGGATAGTGAAGAGGCCTACGGCGTGAAGACAAAGTCGTCGATGATGTACGCAAGAATTCCTGTCAACCTGGTCTACTCTTTCCAGATTCCTAACAGCCCCATCAGCATCGACCCTTATCTTGGCATCAACGGTCGCGCCTTCATCTTTGCAAACGCTAAGGAGGATGGTCACGACAGCCATAGCTTCTTCTCAGAGGACGATATGGGCAAAGACCACACCTGGAACCGCTTCCAGATTGGTGCACAGGCTGGTGTCAACGTGCGCTTCAACCAGTTCTATGTAGGTGCCGAGTATGCCATGGACGCAACTGAGGTCTACAAGCATGACAAAAACGGTTATAAGACCACAGAGAAGATCAATGCCTTCAGCATCAGCCTTGGCTATTGCTTCTAAGGAATACGTAAAAACTGAATACATTCTCACTTCGCTACTGTGGGATGACAAATAATTTTTGCTCCGGCCAAACTGTCAGTTTAGGTCGGAGCAAACTGTAAAAATAAAACACTATGCCAAGTAAGACAGACGGAATACTTTTCGAACTGCAGCCGCGACCCACAAAAGGTGACGACGGCAACCCCCTGCTCTATGCCCAGCCCGTCATTGAGCGTAAGTACACCCTTGACGACATAGACGACTTCTGTGCCAAATACCGCCATACCAGCAAGGGCGAGATAAAGCTTCTCTTCGACTTGCTCTGCGATGTGGCAGCGATGTGGCTGCGTAATGGCTGCCGTGTGGAGACGCCTTTCGGCTCTTTGGCGCCCAAGCTGAAACTTCTTGGCGAGCATACCGACCCTGCGAAGGTGACAGGGCGCGACGTGATGTATAGCGGCATAGAGTTCATTCCCTCTAAGCAGTTCGTCTCCGATGCCGACTGCAGCGCCAGCGGTTTCCGCCGCCAGCAGGGCAGTGTGGGCAACAGCCAGATGTACGACCCAAAGGCCATGGACGACGCCCTGCGCCGCAGCACCTACCACGGATACATCACCGTCAAAAATTTTATGGCGATCAGCGGCCTGAAGCGCAAGACGGCTAAGGCCTATCTCGACAGCCTTTGCCAAGGTGACCATCCGCGTCTGGACCGCTATCGCGAGGGCCGCACCCTGCACTACACCGTGCTCCCCGATGACACCACGAAGTAAAAACAGGTTGGCAGCGGCCGCTGCCATCATTGTTCCCGCCCGCTGCCGTTATTGGCAGCGGCCGCTGCCAATGTCGTCCCCGGCCGCTGCCAACAACGGAGGTACATCCTTCCACCAGCTAAGGACGGTCCTTTTCCCCAGTTTGATACGTCCTTTCTCCCTGTTTCTACGTCCTTTCTCCCGTTTGGTGCGTAGTAATCTATTTTGAGAAAGAAGAAATACGGAAAGGAGTTATTTTGAGCTGTAGTTTTCAATATCCAAATGGTAGTAGGTGAAGCTTCCAAGCTTTGCAGCGGTTCATACTCCCCTTCCGTAAAGCTCGGAGACTTTCACCTACTATGGCGCCCGCCCTCCTAGGTACAATTTGAAGGAACATCTCAATGTTAGCTGGGACGAAATCATACGTATTGCACAGACACAGGTAATTGTTACGGCAGAGATGGGCACCGAGGACGGGAGCAAGGTCTCCGTGCGCTATAGAGCGCGGCTCATATACGAATATTTAGTGAACTGGCAAAGAAAAGTGGAGTACAATTTGTTTGTTTAGAATAAAAGGCCTACTTTCGTATAAAATATAATAGACATGGAAACAATACCACAGACTAATGTTGCCCATGTGTACTAGTATCATGATGTATTTTTAATGGTGTGATTTCGCCTTATCTTTGGGATAAAAGTGCACGGTTTTTGCCCCTACTTTTGGTTTTGGGTGGTATTTTGGATGATTTTTGCGGTTGAAAATTCGGGGACTCCGTAGGCACTCCCCTCCCTTCAAGGGGAGGGGCAGGGGGTGGGGTCTGTATCTTCATTGACTGCGTGCACAATCTCAGCCAAGACACCTTGCATGGATGTAAACACCTGCTGATTGCTAAAGCGGAGCACACGGATACCCTGCCCGCGAAGATATTCAGTTCGCTACTCATCGTATTCGTATTTGTAACCATGGCTGGCACCATCAAGTTCTATTCCAAGCCGATGCCCTGGGCAGTAGAAGTCAAGAATATAAGGGCCTATACCTTGCTGACGGCGAAATTTCATGCCGCCAGCTCCACGGCCTTTCAAGGCACGCCAGGGCGTAGCTTATGCTGCGGTCATGTTGTTGCGAAGAGCCTTGCGATACTCTTTTGTTCTGTAGCGTTTGCTTTAGCTGTAGGATAGTGCATAGGGGCTTTTCTTGTAATAACGTAGAAATCTGCGGAATACTGTTTAGTTACAGACCCCACCCCCAGCCCCTCCCCTTGAAGGGAGGGGAGAGGCTGCGCAGGGTTCAAAGCTATGGAAAACAACCGCAACTTATAGTAAAATCCAAGCAAATTAACATTTTTAACACTGTGTGACCGCCTTTTTGTTTGTAAAAATAAATTCCGGGTCAGGTCGATAATTTTTGTGATTTTTTGCCCCGACTTTTGGTTTTTTGTAACTTTGTCGTCAGCAAAACAAATCGTCCAGGGTGAGTTCTCGTTGGATGCATTCAGAATGCTCATTCCTGTCAATGCCTTTGGTCGTTATCATGGTCACAATGACATTCTTGTCGGTGTTTGTTGTCTCGATAAAAGCCTGGACCTTGCGTTCAATGTCATCCTCGTCCTTGGCGGTCATGGTGTAAGGCCTGTTCCAAAACTTCATTTCACAGATGTTGATAGTCTTGTCTGCTCGGTCGATGAGCATGTCTATCTGTGCATAACGCTGTTCTCCTTTGCCAAACCACGAAAAGACATTGGCTGTTATTCCGGATATGCCCAATGCCTTTTTTATTTGCTCAACATGGTTCAAACACAGCATCTCAAACGACAGTCCACTCCATGTGCTGTAAACATGAGCGTTTTGGTTGTTTGACCAATAATTGGCATCGTGGGCATCCGCCTTCTTCATGACCTGAAAGTAGAAGAGGGTGAAGGAATCGACAAGCTGGTAAAGCGTATCTGTGCTCTTTCTTTCCTCGAAGTTCCTTCTCGTCTGGTTTCCGTTTATCTGAATGAAAGGCTCATAACTGCGTATAAACCCGCAGCTTTCCAACTCTTCAAGCATCATGGAGAACTTGCCATTGTCAGCGAGCTTGGTTTTTTCGAGTACTTCCTGACGGGTCAGTCCCTTTCCTTTGGTTGCCAATGCTGTAACAATCTTGATGTGGTTGGCGGCATTTTTGTACAGCGAGTTGTACAAACTTTGGAACTCGTCATGCAGTTCGCCATCCTCAGCAAAAACAAGCCTGTCGATGTTTTGTGCCACTCCTTCGCCCTTGTTCATTTTTGACAGATAGAAAGGCACACCACCGAGAACCATATAGCACTCGGCAATCTGCTTTGTCGACAGACGGAATCCACGTGCGTCAAAATACATCTGGCACTCTCTCAGCGTAAAGGGCTTCAGTGGAATCTTGTGGGTTACACGGTTGTGAAGGCCACCCCTATTCTTAATCAGATTGTTGATAATCCATGACGTTGCACTGCCACAGACTATCAGTTTGATGTCATCGCGCCATGATGCCCATGAATTCCAGAAATGCTCCAAGCCGCTGATGAAATTGGAGCGGGGAGTGTCCATCCATGGCATTTCGTCGATAAAGACAATCTTTTTCCCCTCAGGAAGTGATTCCAAATAGCTCTCAAGTGCCATGAATGCATCAAGCCATGTCTTGGCAAGAGGCACTTCAGGACGGCTCTTCCTGATGCTCTGCATAAAGTTCTTCAACTGAATGTGTGTCGCAACCCTGTTCATGCCAGCTACATAAAAAGCATAGTCACTGCCGATGACTTTTTGTATGAGGAACGTCTTGCCTACGCGCCTACGTCCATACACTGCAATGAATTCAGACTGTTCAGAGTTAAGGTATTCCTTCAACTGCTGCTGCTCTTTCTCACGTCCAATGAAAAGCTTATTCATACCGTCCTGATTATTTGTTGAACTATGTCCGCAAAGGTACTTCTTTTTCTTCAAATAACCAAGAAAAATAGCACGAAAACGGTCGCAGACATATTGTTTTTGCTATATTAGCGACCTGTTTCGTGCAATTATCTACAATAATCAGCTCTCTTTCGTACCATTTTTTCTTTGCCCCTCGCCATCCCGGCACTGATGGCCATGCGCTTGTGTCAGTATTTCCTGAACGATAGTTTGAGGGTGGCCGACTGGAGGGTCATGGTCGACGAGGTGAGGGTGATGATGCTGAAGCTCTCCTCTTTTTCGTTGA
>Ga0247610_10002148_pt1 | contig 23268 bp, 6 predicted proteins | sample 174DNAGHGhighgp2_FD_193483 | JGI IMG/M metagenome (GOLD analysis project Ga0247610, IMG submission 193483) | Sheep rumen microbial communities from Palmerston North, Manawatu-Wanganui, New Zealand - 1742 DNA GHGhigh gp2 | ecosystem: Host-associated > Mammals > Digestive system > Stomach > Rumen ...
CGAGGTGGTCAGTCCAACGGTGGCAAAACCACTCTGCGAGGCGGGCACCTTACCCTTGTTCATCGCATAGGTACGAAGAGTCTGTATCTCTACATTGATAGGGAATGTCTTGATGGTGTCGATAAACGAACGGTCGTTCTGTACAGCCCCTACCCCAACTATCGTACGGTCACTGGCAGTAAAGCTGGTCACCTTGTTATCACTCATCAGCCACTTGGTGACATTGATGAGCTGTGCTTGAGTCTTCGGATTACGTCCAATGACCTCAAACTTATAGACTATTGGGTTGGCCACCGACTGCTCCAGTGCTGCACCTATCTGGTCGCCAGGCTTGGCATATTGCGTCTGCACATATTCACGAAGCAACAGGTTCTTCTTGCCATACTGCTCCAAATAGACCGTCGAACGATTTACCTCCTCACCACTCAACAGCTTAAAGCCCTGTGGCACACTGGCAAAACGGGTGACAGCCAGCATCATGCGTCCCACCATCGAGTCGGGCACCTCCATATACCAATCGTCCTTAATATGACGAACGGTAAACATGCCTTCGCACATGCTTCCACCCTCCTTCACCACTTTATGGTAAGGGTCTTTATGGTCCGTTACTGTTGTGTCTTCGCAGCACTCCATCTTTGGCTTCGCCTTTTTCTTGGCTGGAATGGAGTCGTTATCTGCAGCGATAGCCGTCTGCTGCCCCATAGCGAGCAGCACGACGGCCATCAGTGTTTTAATGATTTTATTGTTATTCTTTGCATTCATACGTGCAAAGGTACAACAAACATCAACAACAAATGAATAAAAACTGTTTATTTATGTTTCTTTCACTAATCGCGCTTTCCGTAAACCTTTGGGGAAGAGTTTTTGAAACGGTTCCAATTACGATAGAATGCACTGGATGAAGAAAAACCTGCCTTTTGCACCACTTCGGAAAGAGGTGTCTTGGGGTTCTTTTCTAAAAGACCTGCCGCATAGTCTATACGCCGACTGTTAATGAAATCGGCAAAAGACTGTCCCATACCTATATTGATAGCACGATAGATATATTCGCGATTCGTATTGAGACGCTGTGCAAGGTCGTTAATCTTTAGGTTTGGCTGCAGATAGAGTTGTTCACCATCAACAACGCGCACAATCTCCTTTCTTATAGCATTAGCCACAGACATGGACTCCAACTCATTTGTTTCTTTTGTATCCTCATGTTCGTACATCTCTTCTTGCAATTGCTTCGCTGTAAAGTATTGGTGCATACCCGTATGACCTATCAGTATCAATAAAGCCGAAAAGAGGATGGATGGAACCGCCAACATCTCGATTGAATCGGTGAAATTATGACGCCCAATAATATTACTTATAAACGAAGCTACAGACGCCATTGCAAAAACCAGTAGCAACGGTTTGAGGGTGGTCAGAAGTTTATTCTCAACAGACGAGTAATTCCCTACTATTTGTCGATTAAATTGCGTAATTTTACGCCAGCCACTAAAAAACACAAAGGGTATTTGTAGGGCGAAGATTACCTTTATAGTCTGATGCGTTATCGCTTGCCACCTGGCATAGCCTGAAAGCGCAGAACTATCTCCAGCATATAGGTATTTTCCTATAAAAACATCGATTTCATCGGGATTCATCATGCCATAAAGCATTCCAACAGTCACCATACACAACAGAGAAGGCATCAAGTATAGCCAATAGCGACAATGGTAACGACTTCCAGTGGTTAACTCTTCTATATAGATGTAAAAGAGGGGGAATACGGCAGGATTGCAGAAACTGTAAATAATATCAGTAATGGGTATGAACTCTGTCTGGTGATTAAAATAAGTACTATGGGCTATATAAAGAAGCCCTGCCACTATCATAAATAATAATAGGTACATGCGTGTACGCGAGAAATCGCGACACAAGTCAAGAGCAAGCAAGGCGGTTAATACGCCACACACCACTGCTGGCAATATGGATATTACAGTTGCTATCATTGAGCGACAAAGATAGCTTTTTTTTTCCATTCCACGCAGATTTTTGTGTTAAATTGTGAATATAGGACAAAGAATTGTGAATGTAGAAGCATCCTTTATCCGATTGTTATTATCTTTGGCAACAAAATAAGAATAATAAAACAAAAACCTAATAAATTATGAAACAATCAAGATTACTACTCTTGTTGGTGGGGCTATTCTTCAGCTTCATTTCACTGAGTGCTCAAGCCGTCTGGGACGGCACTGTAGCAACGTCGTTCGCAGGCGGAACGGGAACCCAGTACGACCCGTACCTGATTTCAGATGGTGCCGAACTGGCCTATCTGGCTAAGATTACCAATGAGAATCCGGCAAGTACGAGTGGAAAGTATTACCAACTGGCAGAAGACATCATCCTGAACGTGGATGTGCTGGATGAGAACTATAACCTGATTGGTACGCCTGCCAACCCGTGGACACCCATTGCCAATGTAACCGGAAAGAGCATGGGAGATTCCTTCAAGGGGGACTTTGACGGTGACGGTCATGTTATCTCAGGTGTTTATTGCGTTAATACCTCTGGCAACTATCCATACACCGGCCTGTTCGGCAGTATAGGAAACGAAGCGGTGATTCATGATTTGGCGGTTGTTGATTCCTATTCGGAGTGTATTTACACTTGTGGTATCATCACAGCCAATATGACGAACACATCGGTGGTACGCCGCTGTTATGCTGACGGCCGACTGGCTGGCAGAGGTTCCTATGCCGGGCATATAGTGGGCACGATGACCAACGGCATGAGTTGTTTGGTGGAGTATTGCTATTCCAAGGGAGTCAACACCTGTACTTTTAATGCAGGTGGTGGCATCGCCGGTTATACATCCAGCAACAACTCTGTGCGTTATTGCTTCACGCTTGTCGATGTACAGTTAACGAATACTGGAGGACAACGTGGTGGCGTGATAGGTCAGGATAACGGTCACGGTGAGTTCACTCATCTGTATTTTGACCAGACTATATCGCCTGATTTGTCCGTTGGCTACCAGAACACCTACGAGAACTGTTCGGGTAAGACCACCGAGGAGATGCAGGCGGAGGAGTTTGCCCAGCTGCTGGGTGCACCGTTTGAGTATGTGGCAGGCAATTATCCTCGCGTAGAGTGTCTGCCCGCTGTTGGCGAGAGTGGCGCTGACAGACCTGGATACCGTATAGCAAAAGGAGAATTATCCAATCATAAGGGCTGCGCTGTCGGATTCTATACTGCCTTTGATGGTACCGACGTCTCTAAGAGGATAGTCAGAGCCGAGGGTGGTAGTACCGTGTTTGTCAAGGTGACGGTAGCCAACAGGAGAATCCTGTCTGCAAAAGGCGTTACCCTTGTGAACAGCGCAACAGGACAGACTGTTGCCCTTACCCCGGTTGTTGACGACATCTGGTCGTTCACGATGCCTGAGGGCGACATCGTATATTCGGCCTCTTTCCTGATGGATGATGCGGCATCCGCTGTGTGGGACGGTTCTGTGGCCACAGCCTTTGCCGGTGGTACGGGAACCCAGGACGACCCGTACCTGATCAGTGACGGTGCCGAACTGGCCTATCTGTCGCGAATCACGAAGATCGATGCCGCTCAGACGGCAGGGAAATATTACAAGTTGACAACCAACATCCTGCTGAACGAAAACGTGCTGACGGAAGATTTCCTGCTCAATGGTACTCCTGACAATATCTGGATACCCATCGGAGATGCAGAGACTCCTGGCGATTATGATGCTAGTGCTACCTTCCAAGGCTATTTTGACGGCAATTCTTATGCCGTTTCGGGCATCTATTGTCCCAGTGAGTATGGCATAGCAGGTCTTTTTGGTGCTATCAGTGGTGGCGAAATACATGACTTGTCCGTCGTTGACAGTTATGTCAAGGCTTCACGTTATGCAGGAGCCGTAGCTGGTGGCACCACTGGTTATGGGCAAATCAACCGCTGTTATGGAGAAGGATACATCGTTGCTGAAGGCGACTATTGCTTCAGCGGTTCTGTCGTGGGCCATGTGGATGCAGGTTGTACGCTTAATCACTGTTATGGTAGCGGCCGTTCCGTCAGTAGCAGCTACGCAGGAGGTATCGTGGGTTGGATCAACCGCGGAAGTACCTACAACAGTTTCAGTGCCAACATCAAGGCCAATGAGGGTGCCTATGGCGGCACGTATAGTGGCTCTGCCAGCACCCTGTACTACGACAAGACGCTGAACCCTGTGTCGGGCAACGGTACAGCCAAGACGACGGCGGAAATGAAAAGTGCAGCGTTTGCCGAGCTGCTGGGTGAACCGTTTGAGTGGTCGGAAGACAATTACCCCTATGTAGGAAATCTGCTGAAAGTGGGCGATAAGATCTATTGTAGCGCATCGGGCTATCGCGTGGTACGTGGTACGCTGGTCAATGGCAAGGGTTGCAGTGCCCGCTTCTATAGCACTTTCGACGGCGTTGACGTGAAGAAGAGTACCAGTCGGGCTGAGCCTGGTACTACGGTATATGTCAAGGTGACGATGGCACCACACATGGTTCTCTCTGACGCGGGCATCGTGGTGACGAATGACTCCAATGGAGAACAAGTCAGAGCAAGCCAGGTTGCTGATGGCATCTGGGCGTTCTCTATGCCAGCCTCGGATGTCACCGTTTCCGCCACTTTCCTTCGCGACCCGTCGTTGCCTCCCGTGTGGGACGGCAGTGTCGCCGATGAGTTTGAACGAGGCAAGGGAACGAAGGAGAGTCCCTACCTGATCAGAAGCGGTGCCGAACTGGCCTACCTGGCATCGATCACCAATGCCAATGGTGACCTGACCAAGGACAAATACTATCAGCTGACGGAAGATATCTATCTGAACGACGATGTGCTGAACGACGCTTTCGAGTGTAATGGCCTACCCGAGAATGTATGGGAGCCTATAGGCTACGATCAGAGCCACCAGTTCCAGGGACACTTCGATGGCAATCATCATCTTATTTCAGGCCTTTATGCCCATAAGGACAGTTATGTGGGCCTGTTCGGATGGGCCAGCGGCTCGACCATCTGCAATGTCTCGCTGGTCGATAGCTATGTAAAGGGCTATTATGCCGGTGCGCTGGCTTATGCTACGGGATATAGTGACTCGACTTATGTGCGCAACTGTTATGTGGAGGCTGGTGTCGAGGGGATCTATTACAGTTCGGCGATGATCGTCCAGCTTTATGACATGAGTGTGATGGAGAACTGCTACGCCAGTGGTCGTATCTTACGTGGTGACAGGCAGTCCGGACTGGTGTCAACGCAAAACAGCGGCAGCATCATGCGAAACTGCTACTCCGCTGTGAGGGACGGTCAGGCCGTGGCGTACATGGGTGACCGGGAGCGTATTACCAACGTCTATTCCGACGGTGATCTGGCATCGGTGGCTCAGGTGAGGGAAGACCTGTGTGGCAAGCACACCATCGAGATGCAGACAGAGAACTTTGCTGAGCGGATGGGTGCACCGTTTGAGTATGTGCTGGGCAACTATCCTTATATCCCCGGCTTGTTGAAGATTGGCGAGAACCGCGGCTGGAAGACTCCTGCCGACCCGGCTCACGGCGGTGCCGGTAGCGTCTGGGACGGTGAGACCTCTATTATCTTTGCCAGCGGAACGGGTACAGAAAAAGATCCGTACATGATTAATAATGGTTCCCAATTGGCTTACCTGGCTGCCCTGACCAATGCTAATCCCGCCCTGACGAAGGACAAGTATTACAAGTTGGGTGCCGACATCATCTTGAATGAAAATGTGCTGGACAATTCGCTCCAGTTGAATGGCGTTCCGGAGAACGTCTGGGAACCTATAGGCAACGACTATAATTGTTGCTTCCAGGGTCATTTCGATGGCGATTACCACAAGATATCAGGACTCTATGCCAACAAGAACAGTTATGTGGGCCTGTTCGGATATACCAGCGGCTCGACCATCTGCAACCTCTCGCTGATAGACAGCTATGTCGCTGGCTATTATGTCGGTGCCCTCGCTTCTGCCACCGCTTACAACGATAGCACGTATGTGCGCAACTGTTACGTAGAGGCCGTGCTGAACGGTATCTATCAGAGTGCCATGCTGGTTGCGATGCTCAACGAACAGAGCGTGATGGAGAACTGCTACGCCAGCGGTCGTATCCTTCGTGGTGACTACAAGGCCGGACTGGTGGTTTACCAGTATTCAGGCAGCCAGATGCGTCACTGTTTCTCGACCGTAGAGAACGCTGATGCCGTTGGCTCGGTGGGTGACAGAAACAGCCTCATTCACGTTTACTGCGACCGCGACCTGGGCTCGAAATTCTATATGACCGAGGAGGCCTGCTCCAAGCAGACCATTGAGTTGCAGACTCAGGACTTTGCTAAAATGTTGGGGGCACCCTACGAATTTGTGTTGGGCAACTATCCTTACATCCCGGGTCTGATGAAGATTGGCGAGAACCGCGGCTGGAAGACTCCTGCCGACCCGGCTCACGGCGGTGCCGGTGGCGTTTGGGACGGTGAGACGTCCATCACCTTCGCCAGCGGTACAGGTACGGAAGCAGACCCCTACATTATCAATAACGGTGCACAGCTGAGCTATCTGGCCAAGTTGACCAATGCCAACCACGCTCTCACCAACGGTCGCTATTACCGCCTGGAGGCAGACATCCAGCTCAACGACCAGGTGTTGACGGAAGACGGGCAGCTAAATGGCGAGCCTGCTAATACCTGGGAGCCCATCGGTATTGACGAAGCACATAATTTCAACGGCCATTTCGATGGCAACAACTACACCATCTCCGGTGTCTATATCAACAATGCTTCCTTGTCCGCCCCTTCTGGTCTGTTCGGCTGTACTGGCGAGGCTACCATCTCGAACTTGACACTGCTCGACAGCTATGTCTATTGTTACTATGTCGGTGCCCTGGTAGGCCAGGCTGGCGACGGCACCAGTGTGACCGTCATCAGTCGCTGCTACTCGGGAGCCACCGTGAGGTATCACCAGGCTGCATCGGTCATGGTGAACAGGCTGCAGGAGAACTCCGTCATGGAATACTGCTACTCCAACGGCCTCGAAGAGGATGGACGTGACGCTGCTTCCTTGGTGTATAATCAGTATGGCATAGTTAGGAAGTGCTACTCCGTATCCCGCAATATGAGAGCCATCGGTTACATGGGCAACAGAGACCTGCTGACCGATGTCTATTACGACCGTGAACGTGCCGGCGACAGGCAGGCCGCTTACTTCACCGACGGATACAGAAGTGCCGAAACCTCCGAGATGACATCTGTGGAGTTTGCCCGACAGATGGGTAAGCCGTATATCTATGAGGCAGGCTATTATCCTTATGTCGATGGTTTGCCCAAGATAGACAAGAATGGTAACACCATCTTGATGAAGGGCTATACACTGCGCTTGGGCACGCTGGTGAACGGTAATGATTGTGACGTGAAGTTCTATCGTGGTTATGATGATGAGGACGGCGCGCTCGACCGGCCTGTCGTTTCCGGAAGCAAGGTGTTCACCGATGGCAGCGCGAAGGTTTATGCACAGGTCATTTCCGGCACGATGAAACATCTGGACGAGAACGGGCTGGTGGTGAGCGCAGCAACTGGCGAGACTGCAGAGGTCACTCAGGTGGCAGACGGTCTGTATATGTTTACTATGCCCGAAAATATTACCACCGTATCGGCACGTTTCTTCGTAGGTGGCTATTGTGGTAATCCGGAGGTCCATGACGGACACGATGTGCAGTGGCAGCTGGACGATAGCGGAAAGACAATGAATGTCAGTGGTCATGGTGAAATAGTTGCCGGCTCATGGGATGCTTATACGGGCAGTACTCTAACCGTCTATCTGCCGGCTGAGGTGACTACGATTCAAGCTGGTACTTTTGCGGGAGTCATCAATAAACTGCAGCACGTTTATTGCCCTGTACCTGAAGGACAGACACTCTATGCCAACGACCAACAGGTGCCTGATGCAGACGGGCTGGGCGATGTAAAGGACTTCGGCATTACCCAGAACCAAGCTGTGCATCTGGCTTGGTACACGGGCTACAACGTGAATATAGGCACTATAGCCGGGGTAAGTTGCGGATTGAAGGTCTTTGCCAACGATGCACTGACCACGGAGATACCCAATGGCTATAAGGCCATTCGCATGAACGACGAGACCAAGGTCTATGTGAAGGCTCAGCCGGGCACAACGAGCATCCTGTTCAAGAATGGGCTGACGGTGAAGGCTGGCAGCAGCACGCTGGCTGTGACGCAGGAAGGCGACGAGGTATTCTCATTCATCATGCCGAAATCAGCAGTAACGATTTCTGCTCAGTTTACAAAGGGTGGATACAGCGGTAAGGGCGATGTGAATAGTGGTCACAACCTTATCTGGACCTTAGTAGACGGCAGGCTGGCCTTCCAGAAGAACCCGATGGCCCAGGGCAGCAATCTGGACATGGGAGACTTCACAGCTACAGGTGCCCCCTGGAACGGCAGCGAAGTAACCGCTCTCGACCTGGGCGATGCCACCAGCATAGGCAGTGGTGCATTTGCGAGCTGCACGGCCTTGGTGGGTATCGAACTGAACAATGCACCCATGGCTATCGGCAGCAATGCCTTTGCCAAGAGCACATGGATTATCGTGCCCGTAGCTACCTATTCGGTATATCAGACGGAATGGGCTGCATACTCCGACCAGATAGTGAAGGACAAGGAGACGCTGAGTATGAACGAAGGTCAGCAGTGGACGACATTCTACAGTAAAGTGGGACGTGTGCTGCCTACAGGACTTCATGCTTACACGGTGAAAAGCATCAATGGCAACATGGTGATGACGGGCACGGCTATCGACTATGTGCCAGCCAATGAGGCCGTACTGATAGAACACAGTGACAAATCAGCACTGACCGCAGAGGCTACCACCAGCATAGCACCCTACTCGACTGCCGACCCGACACCCGTCTGCAAGATGACAACGGAGCAGAGCAACCTGCTACAATGGTTGACAGCACCTAAGAGTGTAAACGTCGGTGATGGCTATACGCTCTACAAGGACGAGTTTGTGATGGTGAGCAGTGGAACGCTGCCTGCTGGTATCGCCTTCCTGCCCGAATCATCAGCAATAAACGCACCCAGACTGTTCATATACACCACCGAAACAACGGGAATTGACGCTTCGCTAGTAAATAGTGAAGAAGTGAACAATGAAGGATGGTACGACCTAGAAGGTAGAAAGTTGAGTGGTAAGCCTGACAAGAAGGGACTGTATATCCACAATGGACGGAAAGTGGTGATTAAGTAACCAGGAAAGGAGGACTGAGTTATGAAAAGACACAAGATAATAAGAGCCCTCATGACCACGGTTGTAGCGCTCTTCTTCCTAAGCGCCACAGCAGCGGGAAAGGTGGAGGTGATTGGAGACGGCAGTCAGGGTACGGTAGACTGGAAAGCGGAAGGAGCCGTGATTACGCTGACGGTGACTCCCGCGGAGGGTCATTTTATCCGTAAGAGCGACATCACACTGACCAAGACCTACATGCCCACGGCAGCTCCGCGTCGCGCGGAAGTGCCTATCGGTGACGGACTGACGTTGGTGGGTGCCGATCCTGACGATTTATCACTGCCAAGAACCTATACAGTGACGATGCCTGGCGAAGAATATGACCTGCTGGTGAAACTCCAGTTCTCGAACTGTCAGGCCATCACCGAGTCGACGGTGCGACTCTCTGAGACCGTCTTTGTATATAACGAGGACGCGCAACGTCCCAAGGTTTTCATCAACGGACTGACGGAAGACAAGGACTTCACGGTGACGTATGACAATCCTGCTTCCACGGCAACAGGCGAATATGGAATAACCATTAAAGGTCGTAGCACGTGGACTGGAACCGTTCGACGTACCTATAAGATTTTTGCTGGAGGAAAGGCGGAAGTAAACAAGAGCATCGCAGGTGGAACCATTGCCACAGCCGTGGACGGACTGACCGTCACGCTGACGGTGACACCGACTGATGGATATTACATCAGAAAGCAGGACATTGCCGTTGCTAAGACCTACATGCCCGTGGCTGCACCACGACGGTCAATCCCCGTAGCCGACCGATTGGAGCTGACGGGTGACGATCCAGACGACCTGTCATTGCCCAGAACCTATACGGCACAATTGCCTGGATGGGAATACAGCGTCTATGTTGATGCTACGTTCACAGAACGCCAAACCATCACGGAGGGTATGGTTGCACTGTCGGCCACCTCGTTCGTCTATAACACCAACGACCAGAAACCAGTTATCTCCGTCACAGGACTGACAGAGGGCAAAGACTATCTGGTGGCCTACAATGGCACATCATGGACTGATGTGGACACGTATAAGGTAACGATTACGGGACGTAGCACATGGAAGGGAACCATCAACAGGACATGGAGCATTACCAAGGCTCCTTCTGAGGTTACCACAGCCCCTAAGACTCAGTCGCTTATCTACACAAAAACGGCTCAGCAGTTGGTAAGTGTGGGTGATGCTATCGGAGGCACATTGGTTTACGGTCTTGACAGCACGGCCCTTCAAACGGTCATTCCCAAGGGGGTGAATGCTGGTAATTACACCGTTTATTATAAGGTGGTAGGCGATGCCAATCATTTCGACTCGAAAGTAGGGTCCGTACCTGTGACCATCGATAAGAAGGCAGTTGTCGTCAGTGGCATCACTGCCCAGAATAAGGTTTTCGACAGGACAACAGCGGTCACTTTCCTCTATGACGGCACTATCTATAGCGGTATCGTGGAGGGTGATGTGCTGAGCATCACTGCCGAAGGCGCCTTTGCCGATACCAATGCGGCTGTCGACAAGGTGGTCAATATCACTTCGCTGACACTAGGTGGTGCAAGCATTGCCAATTATCAGTTGGCGAAAGAGGGTCAGCAGACAACAACCAAAGCCACCATCACACCTAAGAGCATCGAAGGCGCAACCGTCGCAGACATTCCGGCTCAGCTCTATACGGGTCAGCCCGTATTGCCTGAAGTGCATGTTACCCTCGACGAAGTAGTGCTCGTTGCAGGAACAGATTATACCACGGAGGGTACTGACAACGTGAGCGTTGGTACGGCTACACTTACTGTTAAGGGTAAAGGAAACTACCAGAACAGCATTCAGAAGACTTTCACGATTGGCAAGAAAGCAATTGTCATCAGTGGCATTGCAGCCCAGGACAAGGTTTACGACGGAACGACTACGGCAACACTCATCTACGATGAGGTGGAATTTGCAGGAATGGCTGTGGGCGACACCCTGACAGTAACCGCTGTCGGTGAATTTACTGATGCCGATGCAGGAACCGGCAAAGAGATTGCTATCAGCCAACTGACCTTGGGTGGTTCAAGCATTGCCAATTACCAGTTGGCAGAAGAGGGTCAGCAAACTATCGCGTTTGCCGATATCACTCCTAAGAGCATTGAAGGAGCCACCATCAGCAATATCCCAGAACAAGCGTATACCGGTTCGGCTATTACACCCGAAGTGAGTGTTATCCTCGGTAGCGACACCCTAGTGCTCGACAAGGACTATACTGTTGCCTATTCCAACAATATAGAGGCAGGCACAGCCACCGTTACTGCTACAGGTAAGGGAAACTACCAGAACAGCGTTCAACAGCACTTCACCATTAACAAGGTTTCTGCCGTTGTAACGATGAAGCCCAAAGGTCTGGAACTCGAATATACTGGCGAGCCACAGATTCTGGTGGAAAATGGTGAAGCTTCAGGAGGTTCCCTAGTCTATAGTCTCAATGGAACGTCATTCTCCATCGAGTTGCCTACTCAAACGAATTCAGGCTCTTACGACATCTATTATAAGGTACAGGGCGACGCTAATCACCTTGACACCCAAGTCGACACGTTGACCAGTACGATTGGCAAGAAACCCGTTGTCGTCAGTGGCATTACAGCCCAGGACAAGGTTTACGACGGAACGACTACGGCAACACTTGTCTACGATGAAGTAGAATTTGCCGGAATGGCTGTGGGCGACACCCTGACAGTAACCGCTTTCGGTGAATTTGCGAATGCTGATGCAGGAACTGAAAAGACTGTCAGTATCAGCCATCTGACACTGCATGGAAATAGTGTGGCTAACTACAAGTTAGCTACAGACGGTCATCAGGCTACTACAAAGGCTGCCATCACTCCCAAGAGCATAGAAGGAGCTGTCGTCAGCGACATCCCAGAGCAACCCTATACAGGACAAGCCTGTACGCCACCTGTCATCGTTACGCTGGATAAGGACACCCTTGTGCTCGACAAGGACTATACCGTTGCCTATACCGACAATATAGAGGCAGGCACAGCCACCGTTACTGCTACAGGTAAGGGGAACTACCAGAACAGCGTTCAACAGCACTTCTCTATTGGCAAAAAGGCTGTTGCTGTCAGTGGTATTACTGCCGAGGATAAAGTCTACGATGGTACGACTACAGCAACGCTTAACTATGATGCTGTTGTCTTTACAGGTTTGGCTGAGGGCGATACCCTTACCGTAACCGCTATCGGAACCTTTGCCGATGCCAACGCTGGAACAGACAAGGTGGTTAGCATCAGCCAGTTGACGCTGGGTGGCACGAGCATTACCAACTATGTGCTTTCAGCAGACGGCCAGCAGACGGAGGCCAAAGCCACTATCACGCCTCGCAGCATTCAGGATGGTGCCATCAGCAATGCCGATAGTCTTGATTATACGGGTCAACCCCTCACACCTGAGGTAAGCGTAACCCTGAATGGCGATACGCTAAAGCTTGGCAACGACTACACATTAGACTATGCTGACAACGTCAATGCCGGTAATGCCACCATCACTGCAACGGGCATTGGCAACTATCAAGACAACATCCAGAAGACCTTTGTCATCAACAAGGTTCCATCTTCCGTAGTCACTGCGCCAAAAGCCTTAGCACTCGACTACACAGGTCAGGAACAGACGCTGATCGTTGGCGGTGAGGCATCTGGCGGAACAATGGTCTACAGCACCAATGGAACCACTTTCGACACCAGTCTGCCTACAGCCACCGACGAGGGACTGCACAAGGTTTATTATAAGGTACAGGGCGACATCAACCACCTAGATACTCAGGTCGACACGCTGACCTGCTCCATCACACCCAAATTGGTAGACAATAGTGGTAACGAGGTTGATGCCGACTTCATTGAGGGTGAAAACGGTAATACCGAGGTAGTGGTCAACACCTTGCCAGAAGGGTTCTATGAAGACACCAGTAAGTTGTCGACTACGGTATCTGATGAAAACAACAACAGCTATCAGGTCACACAGGTAAACGCTGAGGCTTTCAACGAGATGCCCAATGACATCCTGGTCGTGCTACCCGAGGGTGTTAGTACCACAGAGGGCGTGACCAACGTCGTCAACGGCGATGGAACCTGTGAGACGATGGATCTCACCGACGTCGATAATTACAACGTTCCCATCGATGTTGCCGTTGACAATGTCATTTACACCCGCGAAGTAGAGGGCAACGAGCCCATCTCCGTCTGTCTGCCTTACGATGCGGATGTACCTGAGGGCTACAATGCCTATAGCATGCAACTGAATACTGCCAATGAGATAGTGATGAATCTGGTGACCAGCGGCAAGATGGAGGCCTACCAGCCTTACTTGTTGCAAAGCGTCAGCACAACACCCAGTAGTAGTCCAAAGAAAAGAACAGAAGGAGTGGAGAAGGTAACGCTGTCTGCTCAGAACGTCACCATCAAGCCATCGGCTGTGGGCAGTGTAACGGCAGGTAATTTTGAGCTCCGTGGCACCGTTAGTCGCATGACACATGCTGAGGGCGTACAGCTACAGGCTTATATCTTACAGTCCGACCAGTCGTGGAAGATGACAGCCTCTTCCAATGCAGAGGATGCAGACAAGACCTATCTGTCAGCCTTCCAGGCCTACCTGCTCTATCATGGCGAAGGTGAGTTGACAGAGATTAGCATTCCGCTGGAAGGTTCAGGAGAAGCTACCGCTATCATCGTCATCAAGAACGATGAGCAACAGAAGCGCTACTACAACCTCAACGGTCAGCGCGTCAGTCAGCCTGTCAAGGGAATCAATATTGTAGATGGTAAAAAAGTCATCGTGAAATGAGTTATTTCACGATGACCCTTTACCTGATTTGATTATCTCACAACAACTTTCTTTCCGTTAGAGATATATACACCCTTCCTTGCAGGCTTGCCTTCCAGCTTCCTGCCCTGCATATCGTACCATTGGTTCAGGGTTAATGGTTCACGGTCAATGGTTTCAATTCCCGTGACACCTGCAATCTCTTGGATAGGCACATAGCGAGGAGCAGGCTGACCGTTCTCCTGACGATGAACGGTATAAGCCTCGAACGGACGGACTGTACGATAGTCACGCTCAAACACGCTTCCCTCGAAGTACTGTCCACGAACCTCGCCCACGTTCAGTGCCCATACTGCCGACGAGCGACTCTGACGCTGCATGGCTGGAACCATCACGATGCTCGAATCAGCCAGAGCCAGCACCTTCGTCGTCGTTGCAGGCACATCAATGTTCTGTGCTGAGAAGGTCACACGTCCGTTCAAGTTGTAATCAGCCACATATTCCTCCGAGTTAGGCATACTTATAATATAAGGTGTATTCGCCTCGATGTTCGTAGCAGCCTGCAATCCATTGTCAGTCAGTCTGCGCAACCAGAAGTGCTTGTTGCTTGCAGAGTTGTTGAACGGAGCTATCACGCCCTTCGACTCATGCTGAATGGTCTGCACATCGAATGGCAGAGCTATCGACTCCCATCCTCTGCTCGTACCCTTCGTCGTCGATTGTCCGAAGTTGCGAGTATAGCTGATGCGCTCAGCCACGAAGGCCTGTGGTGCATACCAGTCGTTATTACCATCTTGTACATCCGTCAGCACAATTTCCCTAGCCAATCCGTTGATGACTACGTTCTGAACACCTTGTGGTGCCAAAGATGCGTCGTTGACGTATACCAGCAGGTTGGGGTTGGCGATATTAGCATACTCCTCAGCAAGGATGTTCGCATTACCGGCAATGATACTTGCCAGCGAGGAACAACCTACAAACATATTCTTCTCCTCATTGTTTACCTTCGACATATCGAAATTCCTGATGTCAAGACTTGTCAGTCCAGAACAGTCATAAAACATCAAACTCATATCCGTCACGTTAGCCGTGTTGAAATTGCTTAACTCAAGACTTGTCAGTCCAGAACAGCCAAAGAACATACCGCTCATGTCCGCCACATTAGCAGTGTTGAATCCGCTTACGTCAAGGTTCGTCAGGCCAGAACAGCCATTGAACATCCATTTCATGTTCGTCACGCTAGCAGTGTTGAATCCGCTTACGTCAAGGTTTGTCAATCCAGAACAGTCATAGAACATCAAATTCATATCCGTAACATTGTCCGTTTTGAATCCGCTTACGTCAAGGTTTGTCAGTCCTAAACTGCCGGCGAACATCCAACTCATGTCCGTCACGTTAGAAGTGTTGAAGTTGCTCACGTCGAGGCTGATCAGCCCAGAACAGTCATGGAACATACGGTGCATGCTCTTCACATTAGCAGTGTTTAAGTTGCTTATGTCAAGGCTTGTCAGGCTTTTACAGCCAGAGAACATACCGACCATGTCCGTTACATTAGCCGTGTTGAATCCGCTCACGTCAAGACTTGTCAGTCCAGAGCAGTCAATGAACATATAGCTCATGTCCGTCACATTAGCCGTGTTGAATCCGCTTACGTCAAGGCTTGTCAGTCCATAACAGCCCCAGAACATATCGCTCATGTCCGCCACATTAGCAGTGTTGAATCCGCTAACATCAAGGTTTGTCAGGCTGGAACAGTTTAGAAACATGGCATGCATGTTAGTCACATTAGCTGTATTGAGATATTGGATTCCAGAGATAGACACCATGTTCTTACATCCATCGAACCAATAGGCAGTACTAGTAATACTTGTGCAATTAGCAAATGATGAGGCAAACTCAGCTACAGTAATGTTTTCCCGTTGGTTGTACCACGGCACAACGTTACTGCTACTGCTACTAAATGGTCCGACGTCCATACCACCTCGTACATCCTTCTGGTCGTCATAGAAGAACGTCAGTTTAGTATTATTGTCGCTCAGCACGGCATAAGGCTCTGGAGTGGTAACCACAGGGGCACTCTTATATGTAAAGTAACCAGGATTTGATGAACCTCCGTCGATGTGAGCATAGTTGTGGTCTGTGTGATTTGCATCATAAACTGTTCCTGCGCCACCAACAATGGCGGAACAATTTTTAAACATATCAGAACTTTCTGTCACTATCGCTGTACTCCAATTACTACTTGCAAAGATGGTGGTAAGCGAAGAGCAGCCAGAGAACATATCATGCATATTCCACACTTTTTCTGTGTTAAAACTACTCAAGTCGAGAGTTGTAAGTGAAGAACAACCACTGAACATATCATGCATTCTTTCTACATTACCAGTATTGAAATTGCTGATATCAAGATTTTCCAGCTTTGAACAGTTTGCAAACGTACCACCCATATACGTAACGTGGGTTGTGTTGAAATTGCTCAGATTAAGGCTCGTCAGACCTGAACAGCCATAAAATGTTTCATACATACCCGTCAAATTGGGAGTACTGAAATTACTCAAGTCAAGGCTTGTCAAACCTGAACAGTTACTAAATGTACTAGACATATCATCAACATTCAACGTGTTGAAATTGCTGAGATCGATGCTCGTCAGTTTGCGACAGCCCCCAAACATGCCGCCTATATCCGTCACCTTAGCAGTATTGAAACTACTCACATCAATGCTTGTCAGATTGGAACAGCCACTGAACATCTCGCTCATACTTCTTACATTGGAAGTATCGAAGTTGCCAAAGTTAATGTTCGTCAAGTTATTACAGCCTTTGAAAAGCCAAGTCATATCTTCAACTTTGGCTGTATTAAGGTTGCTTACGTCTAAGTTCGTCAGACTAGAACAATTTTCGAACATACCACTCATAAGCTCCAAGTTGGCAGTATTGAAGTTACTAACGTCAAGGCTCGTCAGACTTTTGCAGCCACAGAAAAGATGAACCATATTCGTTACGTTGGCAGTATTAAAATTACTCACATCTATACTCGCCAGGTTGAAACATTGATAGAACAAACGATACATGTTCGTCACATTAGTAGTATTAAATCCACTCACGTCAAGGCTAGTCAAACCAGAACAGCGAGAGAACATATTATCCATGTTCGTCACATTAGCAGTATTAAACCCACTCACGTCAAGGCTAGTCAGACTAGAACAATCATAGAACATATACTCCATGCTTGTCACGTTATTCGTTTTAAGATTACCTATACCTGAGATTGTTGTCAATTTATTGCATCCAGAGAACCAATAGGCAGTAGAGGTCAAAGTAGTGCAGTTAGCAAACGAAGGGTCGAACACGGCTGTAGTAATAGATTCTACCTCACTGTGCCATGGTTGGTAGTCTGGATAACTAAATCTGTTAGCAACGCTCATTCCACCTCGTGCCTCCTTTTGGTCATCATAATAGAAGGTCAACACTGTGTTTTCTTGGCTCAGCACAGCATAGGGCTCAGCATTCCCCGTTGGTGCCGCATTCTTATCCGTGAAGTATCCGGGATTAGCCGTTCCGCCATCGATGTGGGCGTAAGTATGGTTAATATGACTTGAATCGTAGACGGTTCCTGCACCGCCGACAAGAGATTTGCAGTTATAAAACATATAACTGCTACTCCCCACTTTTGCGGTATTCCATCCTTCTCCAACAAAAATGGTAGTCAGGGCAGAACAAATATAGAACATAACATCCATACTCGTCACATTAGCTGTATTGAAACTGCTCAAGTCAAGACTTGTAAGGGCAGAACAGTTATAGAACATAAAGCTCATGTCCGTTACGTTTGCCGTATTGAAGTTGTTCAAGTCAAGGCTCGACAAGGCAGAACAGCCATTGAACATGCGACTCATGTCCGTTACGTTTGCCGTATTGAAGTTGTTCAAGTCAAGGCTCGACAAGGCAGAACAGCCATCGAACATGCGACTCATGTCCGTTACGTTTACCGTATTGAAGTTGTTCAAGTCAAGGCTCGACAAGGCAGAACAGCCATCGAACATGCGACTCATGTCCGTTACGTTTGCCGTATTGAAGTTGTTCAAGTCAAGGCTCGTCAGGCTAGAACAAATTTGGAACATAGATCTCATATTCGTCACGTTTGCCGTGTTGAAGTTGCTCACATCAAGGCTCGTCAGGCTAGAACAGCCAGCGAACATACCGTCCATATTCGTTACGTTTGCTGTATTGAAATGGCTCACATCGAGGCTTGGCAGGACATAACAGTAGGAGAACATGTTGCTCATGTCCGTCACTTTCTCGGTATTGCAATTATTTAAATTTAATTCAATTAAAGAGCTTAGACCAGAGAACAAATTGCTTATCACTTGTGGAAAAACAAGATTGCTCGCATTCAAACTCGTTAGACTGGAACAACCTTTGAATATATTGCTCATGTCCGTCACGTTAGCTGTATTGAAATTGCTCACGTCAAGGTTCGCTAGGCCAGAACAGTCATTGAACATGTCGTCCATCTCTGTGACGTTTGCTGTGTTGAAATTGCTTACGTCGAGGCTTGTCAGGTTGGAACATTCATAGAACATACCGCCCATGTTCGTCACATTTTCCGTATTGAAATTGCTCACGTTGAGGTTCGTCAGCCCAGAACAGGAACGGAACATACTTCCCATGCTCCTCACACTGGCCGTATTGAAGTTGCTCACATCGAGGTTCGTCAGACGGTAACAACGATAGAACATACCACCCATATTTGTCACATTCACCGTATTGAAGTTGCTCACGTCAAGGCTCGTCAGTCCAGAGCAGCCACGGAACATATTGCCCATGTCCGTCACATTAGCCGTATTGAAGTTGCTCACGTCAAGGCTAGTCAGACTGGAACAATTATAGAACATGTCGTCCATCTCTGTGACGTTTGCTGTGTTGAAGTTGCTCAGGTCGAGAGTCGTTAGACCAGAACAGCCACCAAACATATAGTTCATTTTCGTCACGTTTGCTGTATTGAAGTGGCTCAAGTTAAGGCTTGCCAGACCAGAACAGAAACCAAACATACAGTCCATATCTGTCACGTTAGTTGTGTTGAAGTTGCTCAGGTTGAGAGTCGTTAGACCAGAACAGCCACCAAACATATGGTCCATTTTCGTCACGTTTGCCGTATTGAAGCCGCTCATGTCGAGGCTCGTCAAGCTGGAGCAATTCCAAAACATATAGCCCATATCCGTCACGTTTTCGGTATTGAGATACTGTATACCGGAGATAGATGTCATGTTCTTACATTCATAAAACCAATAGGCTGTGCTTGTTATACTCGTACATTTGGTAAACGACTGGTCGAATATCGCAGTTGTAATGGCCTCCCGTTGATCATACCATGATTGTGTGGATGAGCGATCATTCAAAAACGGCTCGACGCTCATACCACCTCGTGCGCTCTTCTGGTCATCATAAAAGAAAGTCAACTTGGTATTGTTGTCGCTTAATACGGCATACGGTTCGGCATCTCCTTCGGCAGCCCACAACTTCATTGGCATGATGACTGCCATCAACATTGTAACGAATAGTAGTAATTGTCTTTTCATATCGCTTTGTTTTTTAGTTATTCTCTATCACAAATGGGGCTTTGCCCCACACTCTGCTTGCAAAGATAAACAAAAAAGGTGAAAGCACCAACGCTTTCACCCGTTTATTTTATGAGCCTATTTGTAAAAACCACTTACCACACTCACCCTGCAGGGGTTAAGATATTGGAAATAAACAGGTTACAGAAAATACTTGATGACCTTACTCAACATATCATTTCGCCTTGAACACATCCTCGCCATCAACGATGGTGGCGAGGATGATAGTCTGTTTCATACTTTTATGTTTAGCTAGTAATAATACCCTTATTTGTCATTCTTTTCATCATGAGCACTCATGTTCTTGATAAACAGGTTGACAAGATGCTTCGTGATAAAGGTGTGCCTGACGGCATGGCGCGCCTTGCCTGCCAGTGAGTTCTTGTCGCCGGACGGCTCAGTCGCCTTTGCCTCTGCTGCTGCCACTTGCTGCTCGCGCTGGTCTATCTTGGCACGCATGCTCGCTGAAACGTGATTGTAAAGGAATGTATAGCACGGCCCTGCAGCTTTCATAATATAAGGTGTGAGGAAAGTGGTCACCACACTGGCTGCCACGATGATGGGATAGATGATAGGATTGAGAACTCCCAAGCTGGTACCCAATGAAGCGATGATGAACGAGAACTCGCCAATCTGTACGAATGAGAAGCTGGTCAGCATCGAGTCGCGCATCGTCTGACCGCCCCACCAGCAACCCAAGGTGCCAAAGAGTATCATTCCAACGATAATCACCAGGCTGACATAGACGATGCTCACCCAGTATTCCGTCAATGAAGCCGGATTGATCAGCATACCCACAGAGATGAAGAAGATAGCAGCAAAGACATTCTTCAGCGGTGTCATCAGTTTTTCGATACGGTGCGACTCCATGGTCTCGGCAAGGATTGATCCCATCACGAAAGCACCGAGAGCACTGCTGAACCCTGCTTCCTCAGCCGTCAGCACCATGCCCAGGCACAGACCCAGGGCGAGGATGATCAGCGTCTCGTCATTCAAGTGTTTTCTCACTATGCGTATCAGTGTCGGGATAATCAGTATGCCGCAGACGAACCATGCCGCGAGCGTAATAGCTAGATCGAGGACCTTTCCAGCCAACTCAGCGCCCTCGAACTGATGGCGGATGGCTATGCTGGAGAGCAATACCATCAGCACCACAGCTACCACATCCTCCACGATAAGGATGCTGGTCGCTCCCTTGACGAAACGCTCCTTACTCAAGCCTGCCTCGTCAATGGCCTTCATCACGATAGTGGTACTCGACATACAAAGCATGCCCGCCAGAAACAGCGAGTTGACCATGTCAAAGTTAGCATCCCATCCCACGAGGTAGCCAAAGAGCATCATACCACCGATGATGGTCAACGCACCTACGGCCGCCACCTTACCGCTGCTGATGAGGTTCTTCAGTCGGAACTCCAGACCGATGCAGAACAACACAAACAGTACGCCGATGTCGCCCCATGCCTTCACATTGTCTGCATTCACAAAGGTCTTGCCAAACAAGTGCGGACCAACCAAGACACCTGCCACGATATAACCCAGCACCACTGGCTGCTTTAGCAACTTAAACAGAATACTGACTACAGCTGCTGTAATCATCAAAATGTATAAATCCTGTACCATAATTAGTAATAATTTCGCATATCATGCTGCGAAGATACGAAAAATCTCCGACAATCTCTACTTTTTTACACTATTTATTATAAAACACCCTTATTTGTCAATAATATTCCACCCAGCGTCATGCATTCCGCAACAGGAACGGCAAGCCACATGCCTTGTGGAAAAATGAACATTGGCATCAGGATAAATGCCGGAACAAGGAATATCAGTCCTCGAAACAACATACATAACGTAGCCCGGCTATTTTGTTCGGTGGCTTGGTAATAGCCGATAATGGCCACATTCATAGCAAAGAATATGGCAGAATAAGCGAACAACGGAAGCCCGCTGACAGCTATCTCATGGGCTTTAGTGCCTGCCTGCAGGAAAAGCTCGACAAGTGGTTTGGCACATAAGGTGAGAAACGTTGTTGCCAATACGCCACAAATGGTAGCGGTCCTGAAACTGACCCTGAAGGCTTTTTGCACACGGTAGCGATTGCCTGCACCATAATTGAAACTGATGATAGGCTGGGCTGACTGTGCCACCGAATTGTTGACCATAAACACGATAGGGTAGAGATAGCAGGCCACACTGAAGGCGGCTACCCCGTCTTCGCCCAACTCTCGCATAAAGACGTAGTTGCCGGTAAGCAGCATCATCGACATGGCCAGTTCTCCCAGCATAGAGGAGAAACCACTACGAGCTATATAACCCACATTGCGTGCTGTCAGATAAAGGCTGGTACGAGTGAGTTTTAGTCTCCATATCTTGACGGTCTCTGCACGGAAGAACATATACCAGACCACCATTCCTGCGGCAGCGGCGCAGCTGATCGACGATGCGATACCGCTACCCGCAATACCCATCTGCATCGGAAATACAAACAGCCAGTCCAGAAAGATGTTCAGTAAACCGGGAAAAATCTCTAATGAGGCTGCAAACTTGGGAGATCCGTCAAGCCTGATGACGAAGGTGCCAATCATCTGGATGACGATGCAGATACAGCCAGGAAGAATGGCGAGGAGATAAGCCTGACATAATGGCAACAGTGCATCACTGCTTCCCAAAAGTCGCAAGAAAGGTATGCGGAAGAGGAAAACAGCAATAGCAATCATGACCATCAGCAGCGTAGCCACGTCGAAGGCTTGAGTGATATTAATATTTGCGGCTTTGTTGTTGTTCTGTGCCAGATGGATACTTGCCACAACCGACACGCCCACACCGAACATCAGTGCAAGACCCGTCGTGATCAAAAACAACGGCGCGACAATATTGATGGCTGCCAGCGCATTGCTACCCACACCCTGTCCGACGAATATACCGTCGGCAACCGTAAAGAGTGACGCAAACACCATCGACAGCAGTGTGGGATAGAAAATGCGTGTAAACAGCGGACCTATCCTCGACTTCCCAAAGTCTATACTGTCTCTTTCCTTGTCTTTTATCTTCTTACTGCTCAAGGTTATACTTTAATAATAACTCTCTGAAGGCTTGTGCTTCGGCAGACTCTTTTACATCTTTTTCAGCTCCAAGCATTCGTGCCGTCGCATGGTTTCTCAGTTCAAAGAACCTGTGTGCCTGAGGCGTCCAATACAAGTACTCGTATGCGTGGGGAACTCCGGGCTCTACATAGAGCTCTGTGAAAATACCAGCCTCCATAAGCTTCTGAGCATAGCTCATGTCTTCGTCGCAGAAAAGATCGAGGCTGCCGACTATCATGAAGGTCTCGGGCAGTCCTTTCAGCTGCTCGATGGTTGCCACTGCCGGTGAGAAATATATCATTTCCTCGTCGGTAAGCTCCTTGTCCTGGCCTTCAAGGAGTTTTCCCCATCCAAAGACGTTGTTCTCCTTTGTCCAGACACAATGCCCGGCATATTCATTCTTATAAATATCCTTTTCACCGCCGGTACGGTAGTCAAGCATGGGATAGATGAGTACCTGGCCCTTCAG
>Ga0247610_10002150_pt1 | contig 23265 bp, 15 predicted proteins | sample 174DNAGHGhighgp2_FD_193483 | JGI IMG/M metagenome (GOLD analysis project Ga0247610, IMG submission 193483) | Sheep rumen microbial communities from Palmerston North, Manawatu-Wanganui, New Zealand - 1742 DNA GHGhigh gp2 | ecosystem: Host-associated > Mammals > Digestive system > Stomach > Rumen...
TCTTTTTCCCGAGGCATCATAGTACTGACCGTTACACTCGATAAAAAGCCTTCCGTCACGCAACACTTTTCTGCTTGGTACGTTCCCTTGCACGGATTCCATGCCTGTCTCTTTCTCCGGACGTACATATTGTGCGTCCGTACGGACATTACGAACACCGGGTTTGCCTAAGTACATCGGATTAGCGTTGGCATTCAAGAGGAATCCCTGCACTTTTATGGATTGTCCGATAAGTTCGGGATTGTCAACCACATTGAGTGCCGCACGAGCGTTCTCGCTAATCTGAACAGTTACATATCGCTCGTCATCTTTCTCTTCCGCTTTGTCTGCGAGCACTAATGACAAGTCATCGGTGAAACTGATTCCGTCGTAAGTGTCATTATACCGTTTCACTCCACCGAGTACATATCCTGTCACCCAATAATAGGTTTCTGTCCATACAGTTCCTTCATTAGCTGCTAATAGAATCACATCGGCACATGTGTAGGGATCAGGCTTGGTCCCGCTACCCTGCAGGTCAAGTAATGCCACTTCCAACATCACCGTTATACGTTTCTCTACTTTATCTCCGTTTTGGGCATCTTTACCCCGCAGATAGAGATAACATCCATGCTGACCTTCCGAAGCTCCGCTCTTACAAGAAACTGTAATCTCGCCGCCTTCGGCGGGCAACGTATTTGTACTCAGCGAGAACCACTCCGCCTCACCTTCCTCTAACGATGCGCTGATACCGGCACTATTGAGGTTGGCTCCCTCTACATGAAGTGTGCGCGATGAGCTTTTATAATAGCGTCCCACAAGCCCGAAATCAAGCATCGTACCCTCTGCTGTACGGATGACTCCCTTGTCAGGATCCGCAGGACGCACACACACGTCGTCAAGGAAGAAACGGTGCTTGTAGGTCGAGGTAAAAGTAATACGGATGGAACTCTTGATATCGGAAATGTGGATGACCACATCTGTCCATTGATGCTTCTTGAGTTCGAACATCGTTGGATCCGTGGTTGTTCCGCCTTGAATGGACACGTAAAACAAAGAATCTCCTTCCCATGGCGCTACGCGGAAGGTAAGTACAGCCTCTCCTTCACATTCAATAACAGGTGTAGTCGCCTTACCCTGCTTGGCACTTGTTCCTACCTTGAGACAACGATTTGCGCCGTTACAGTAATCGAACGTCCACTCCGGCGCATCTTGATAGATAACAATCGCTTTGGCGATGTCTCCACCCCATAGATTGTCGTTCCCTCCGGTGTAACCGTAGTTCTCATCCTCTTCATCAAAACAGCGACTGAATCCCTCATAATAAATAGGCTCCATTTCCGCCATCAACATACTGGACATGACCAAACATGCCGTTAATAAGAATAACTTTTTCATGGTATTTTTATTCTAACTATTATGGGCGCTTCTAAAAATTGCTTTATTTTGATTTCGAGTTTTATCTTGAGTAGATTGCTGGTTTGAATGAGGGCGCAATGCGGGCATTGTAACCGAGTTAAAACCAGCAAGATGCCAAGAAAAAACCGAAAGCAATATAAAAGTGCCAAATTTATTAACTAAACGGGCTTAACTAAAAACGCGGAATTTTTAGAAGTGCCCTTATTATCTTTAATTATCCGCTTTTTCCAATTTCGCGTGGGTAAGCAACAAAGTCTTCGTGCCCTGCGTATCGAAGTGAATCTCTATCTTGTCGTTCTCCGTCACTTCGTCACGATAGACACGCACGACAGAACCGATACCGAACACACGGTGAATTACTCTATCACCGGATTTCCATTCACTAACTGTTTCCGTCTGCTCAGAGGAAATAGGTGTTTTCATGGAGATAGGGTAAGCCTGTATTTTCGGAATACTCGGAATCTTTGGTATTTGAGGCAGGCTCTCTGCTTTTGATTTATGACTTTCTATCTCCAAAAAGCGCATGTCTATATCGTTGAGAAATCGGCTGGGCGATGCAAAATTGAACGATCCGTTACGGAAACGCTGACGGGCAAAAGAGAGATAACATTGCTCCTTCGCACGGGTTATGGCTACGTAGAGCAGTCGCCTTTCTTCCTCTATTTCCGAGGGCTTGACAGCAAACTGAGAGGGGAATAGGTTTTCTTCCAGTCCTACGATGAAAACCACAGGAAACTCCAAACCTTTGGCTGCATGCACGGTCATAAGCGTCACACGCTCGGTCGTATCCGCTATGTTCTCGTCTTGGTCTGTCAATAGACTCACTTCACTCAGAAAATCCGTCACAGGCGTAAAGTCAATACCTTCCTGAGCACGCTGCTCCACAAACTCATGGATAGCGTTCAGTAACTCCTGAACGTTCTGGGCGCGGTCGATTCCTTCCTGAGAACGGTCCATGGCTAAAGCAGTCATTACTCCTGAAGTGCGAAATACCATTTCCGTGAAAGCAAAGGCATCCATCATCTCACTTTGCGCGCTATACCCGTCCATCTGTTGAGCGAACAACTGAAGTCTCTTTTTCGTTGCTGCACTTACATCCAACCCCGTCGCGTCCGGCTCACGCATAACATCCAGATAACAACGATGATGCTCTATCGCATTGGACGACACTTTCTTCATCGTCGTCTCGCCTATACCTCGTCCCGGGAAACCAACGATACGCAGCAACGCTTCATTGTCAAGCGGATTAACGGATAGACGCAGGTAACCTAATGCATCCTTGATTTCCTTGCGCTGGTAGAACGATGTTCCGCCATAGATACGGTAAGGGATATTGAGCTTACGCAACTCTCCTTCTATCACACGACTCTGCGCATTGGTACGATAAAGAACGGCGAAGGCGTCATAGCCCGAGCTTTCCTTTTGGGCTGTCATCTTCCTGCTTTTGAAGATTCGTTGTATCTTCGTCGCCACGCTAAGCGCTTCCGTCCTGTCGTCCATGTAAGGTTGCAACGAAAGCGGCATTCCTTCCTCTTCCTCTGAATAAACAGTCTTGTCTATCTGGTTGATATTCTTGCGAATAAGTGAATTGGCGGCATTAACAATGTTTTGTGTTGAGCGATAGTTGCGCTCTAACTTGAATAGTTTGGACTGAGGATAAACGCGCTGGAAATCCAATATATTGCGTATGTCCGCGCCGCGGAATGAGTATATCGATTGGGCGTCATCGCCTACTACACAAATATTGTTCTGAGGCTCTGCCAAGCGACGTACCAACAGAAATTGAATATAGTTCGTATCCTGATATTCATCTACAAGGATATATTGGAATTGCTTCTGGTATCGCTCGCGTACCTCTTGGCTGACATCCATAAGCCGCAGCATGTTTATCAGTAAATCGTCGAAATCCATGGCATTGGAGGCTTTCAGACGCAACTGGTATTGTTCATAGATCAGCGCTATTTCGTACATCCTTTGCTCCCTATCCTCGCGTAAAAGTTGCTGACTCATTCCGTATTGCGAAGGACTGACACCCATGTTCTTTAGCATCGAAATGCGGCTCTGTACTGCCCCGGGCTTGTAAATCTTATCATCCAGACCATGCTCTTTACAGATAGCTTTGAGCAGCGTTTTCATGTCTGCCGTATCATAAATGGTAAAATCTCGCGTGTAACCTAATATATCCGCGTACGGGCGCATGAGACGAGTGCACACACTATGGAACGTTCCCATGCACAAATAACGCGCATCGTTCGCCGATACGAGTTTGGCAATACGTTCCTTCATCTCACGGGCGGCTTTGTTGGTAAAGGTAAGAGCCATAATACGGTTCGCCGGAATTCCCTGCTGCAACAAGTAAGCTATACGATACGTCAGAACACGCGTCTTTCCGGAACCGGCTCCGGCTACTATTAGCGAAGCACCCTCAGTATATGTCACTGCCTCACGCTGGGAGGCATTCAATGTGTCTAAAAAATCCATGAATTGGCAAAAAAGTTTGCAAAATTACAACTTTTTTTGCATATGTGCAAATTTTTTACTAACTTTGCAGCCGATTTTGCAAAATGACTAAATAAATGGTCTAACAAATGGTCAAATGGTAAATGACCAAATGGTAAATCACTCTATGTTGCCGGTAGATTTTATAGAGAGTATGCACCAGCAGTTGGGCAATGAGGCTGGTCTGCTGATTAAGGCACTGGAAACGGAGCCGGTTACCTCTATCCGTCTCAACAGCAAGTTAGATGTGCTGACGTTTGACTGCGATACGGACGAGGTTCCGTGGCACGTGGACGGTTATTATCTCTCCGAACGACCGCAATTTACGCTCGACCCGCTTTTTCACGCCGGTTGTTATTATGTTCAGGAAGCCAGTTCCATGTTCATACAGCAGATTTTGGAGCAGTATCTGGATACCTCATCCGTCGTTCTCGACCTCTGTGCCGCTCCGGGAGGAAAAAGCACGCTTGTCAGCGAGTATTTGGGAAGCGACGGACTACTCCTTAGTAACGAAGTGGTACGCCAAAGAGTTTTCATACTCAGCGAGAATATCCAGAAATGGGGAAACGGTAACACCATCGTCACACATAACAAAGCTGCCGATTTCGGCGAGCGATGCAAACATCTCTTCGATTGTATTTTGGTAGATGCTCCTTGTTCCGGAGAAGGGATGTTCAGAAAGGACGAGCAGGCACGTAATGAATGGAGCCTTAAAGCCGTCAAACAATGTGCCGAACGACAGAGACGCATCCTTATGGACGTTTGGGACGCACTCAAGCCTGGGGGACTACTCATTTATTCTACCTGCACGTTCAACGAAGAAGAGAACGAGAAAAATGTCGAATGGATGGCAGAGAGCCTCGGAGCGGAGGTTATGCCGGTGGACTACGAACCGGACTGGGGGATTACAGAGGGCTCCGTTGGATATCATTTTTACCCACACAAAGCAAAAGGAGAAGGGTTCTATGTATGCGCCCTGCGTAAAGATGACGAACCATTAGACCAGGTCAAAATCAAAACACCGAAAAAAGAGGACTCCATGCCACATCCGGAATACATGCCCGTCATGCGCTCATGGCTGCAACACCCCGATGAATGGGCCATCCGCTATTGGGATCGGTTCGCTATGGCATACCCGATTAAATATAAAGAACTGATTGATTGGCTCTATTCGCAGTTAACCTGTATTTCCGCCGGCTTCGGATTAGGGGAGGAACGCGGACGGGGAATAGCTCCGCAACATAGCTTAAGTATGGCGAAAGACCTCCGGAAAGAAGCCTTTCCTAATGTACCGCTGACACGCGATCAGGCACTCTCCTATCTTAGGACTGAGGCTTTGTTGCTCGCCGGTGTCCCCCTCGGTCTCGTCCTTTTGACCTATGAGAGCGTGCCCGTCGGCTTTGCGAAGAATGTCGGAAACCGCCTGAATAATCTTTACCCGAACGAGTGGCGTATTCGTCGGCTGTAGGTGCATCACCTAACGCTTCCGGCAACGGCAACTGCTCTATTTGCTTTTTCAAAAATACTTCTATTCGTCTCCAGTAACGCGCATCTTCGGGGGACACTAACGTTATCGCAGAGCCGCTGTTCTCTGCACGCGCCGTTCGGCCTATTCGGTGTACATAGTCCTCAGGATCGCGGGGAACATCGTAGTTGATAACCAACGGCACATCCGTCACATCTATTCCGCGTGACACTACGTCTGTCGCGACCAACACATCTATCTTACCGTTGCGGAAATCAAGCATTACCTGATCCCGTTCGCTCTGTTCCAAGTCACTATGCATGGCATAAGCGTCTGTCTTTAAAGTACGTAGCGTACGAGTAAGCTCTTTGACGCGCTGTTTCTTGCCGGCGAAGATAATCACTTTCTTCAGATGTTTGCCCTGCAATGCCAGTTGCACAAAACCGGGTTTTTGTGCTTCATATACACGCGCACACATCTGGTGGATCGTCTCTGGAGGACGGGATACGGCTATTTGTACCTCTACGGGATTACGCATGATCGCTTTCGCCATCTGACGTATCTTCGGGGGCATCGTTGCGGAGAACATGATGGTCTGTCTTTCGGCAGGTAACTTGCGCATAATGGTCATGATGTCATCGTAAAATCCCATGTCTAACATCCTGTCCGCTTCATCTAATATGAAATACTTGACACCTGAAAAATCAACATCATAGATGTTCATCTGGCTCAACAACCGTCCGGGAGTAGCGATCACTATATCTGCTCCGCGTTGGAGACCCGTTACTTGAGTGCCCCAGGCACCGTTATCCTTGCCGCCATAAATAGCAACAGATGAGAACGGTACATAGTAACCGAATCCCTCCATCTGTTGGTCTATCTGTTGTGCCAATTCCCTCGTTGGAGCCATGATGATGGCGTTCAGTTTGTCCGGATCGTGATCGTCATATGCCAAATTGGTTAGTAGCGGCAATATATATGCCGCCGTCTTGCCTGTTCCTGTCTGTGCACAAGAGATCACATCACGCCCCTTCAATATGACAGGGATAGTCTTTTCCTGCACTGGAGTGCACTCGTCGAAATGCATGTCCCACAATGCATCCAACACTTCGTCTGATAATGCTAATTCGTCAAAATACATAATTGGTGCAAAGATACTGCTTTTTTATGACACACACAAGAGTTTTGTCATTTTTTCTGTGGCTTTTTGTGTCTGATTTTATCATTTTTTCAATAAAATCTGCTTCATATAACCAAATTAATTCCCTTTTTATAAGTTTTCGGCTATTTTTGTTTTATCGTGTACATCTTATGACCGTCAATGGTTTCAAAGGTATTCGGAAATTCTATAGAGGGAGCAGGAACGCCTTCTCCTATTCTCAATTCTGGTGCTACTTCTACATGTATCTCGTCCCATATACCTGTGGCAAGTATATGCGCAAGTAGCGTCGGTCCTCCTTCTATTAATATCGAATGGATATTACGCGACGCAAGGTCGGACAACACAAACGGCCAATCTGTACGTTCCCTATAAACGATGGTTCCTGTTTCGGCTTCGGAAGGATGAATTATTCCGTTTCCATCACAAAAAATGCGTGCATCGGAAGGTATCACTCCGTGTCTGTCAAGCGTCACACGGATAGGGTTACGTCCCTCCCAATGCGTATTCAGCAATCGGGGATTATCCAACAACACTGTACGCGTTCCAACCATAATTGCCATGTTCTCTGCACGCATCTTATGCACGATTCTCTTCGTCAACGGCGTAGAAATAGCCAATGCTCCATTCAGATGGGCTCCTTCTTTCTTTGATTTGATATCTTCAATTCTTCGATTATAATCCACGAAGCCATCGGCTGTTTGTGCCCATTTGAGAACCACATACGGGCGTTGCTTCTCATGCAAGCAAAGAAATCGCTTGTTCAGCTCACGGCATTGGGACTCAAGTACGCCGACTATCACTTCGATACCTGCGTCACGAAGCATTTGGACTCCTTTACCGGACACAAGAGGATTAGGATCCAACATGCCCACTACTACACGTCCAACCCCTTTCTCTATAATCAACTTCGCGCATGGAGGTGTTTTTCCGTAATGAGAGCAAGGCTCCAAACTCACAAAAAGCGTACAGGACTTGAGGTCAGACACTTGACTACTGGTATCGGATTTCTCATAATTTCGGAAACAATTTACCTCAGCATGACCTTCTCCGTATTTCTCATGCCATCCTTCTGCAATGATTTTGCCGTCAGCATTGACTAACACAGCTCCTACCATTGGATTGGGAGCTACAAAATACTCGCCACGGCGGGCAATTTCAATACAACGTGCTATATAATTTGCGTATTCCATTTTTTTTTTGTAATTTTGCAGCGTGTTAGCAATTATTGAACAAATAGCATCTCTCTTGGCTACTGCTTATCCGAAGGACGAAGCAGTGTCGTTAGCATGGTGGATAGTGGAGGAAGAGACTGGCCTCTCACGTACTCAAATCATTTGCGGGCACAAAGATACAACTTTTTCTTCACATATGCAAGAAATTGTCTCTCGATTACTGCATTTTGAACCGATTCAGTATATTTTGGGGCATACTTTATGGTGTGGACTCGACATCAAAGTCACTCCTGCTACTCTTATTCCACGACCCGAAACAGCGGAATTAGTGGAAAGAATAAATGACCAAATGACAAATGACAAACTGATAAATGTCATTGATATTGGCACCGGCACGGGTTGCATCGCAATCGCATTAAAAAAGGCACATCCACAATGGCATGTGACAGGTATAGACATTTCATCGGACGCCATCAAAGTAGCGAAAGAAAACGCTATACGCAATCATGTGGAAGTGGAATTCAAAGTGGTAGATATATTCGATAAAATCGATGAAACTTGCAACTTGCAACTTTCTTCTTACAACGTCATAGTTTCAAATCCACCATATATTAGAGAAAGTGAAAAATGTTCGATGAGAGCGAATGTATTAGACCACGAACCGGCTACTGCTCTCTTCGTCCCGGACGATGACCCGCTCATCTTTTACCGACGAATAGCAAAACTTTTTTCTCGCACAACATACTCCTCGCTCCCTACACCCAAATACCTCTTCTTTGAAATAAACGAAACTTTTGCCGATGAATTGGCTTGTATGCTTGACGACTTAGGTTATTCTGATATTATCATAACTCATGATATCTATGGCAAACCACGAATTATCGAAAGCAGAATGGCTTGACAAATGCGAGGCATTTTGCGCGCGGGCAGAACATTGTGCTGCTGACGTTCGGCGCAAGCTGTACGAATGGGGAGCACCCGAACATTTACCCAATGAAAATGGGAGAATTGTATCCTTATGGCAGGAGATAGAGAATAGCCTGTACAAAAATGGTTTTCTGGATGACGCACGCTTTTGTGCTGCGTATGTGCATGACAAAGTGGAATACCAAAGTTGGGGACGAGTAAAAATCCAAGCATCTCTACACGCGTTGCAACTTCCTGAATCAGAAATATGCAATGCAATAAAAAACATCGATGAATCCGTCTATTTTGACAACTTACGAAAACTCGCCTGCACACGTAAAACCGACCCTGAAGACAAACGCATTCGCTTCCTCCTCCAGCGTGGTTTTACCTATGAAGAGATTAAATCTAATGTACGTTCAATATAAGTAGCAGAATCTTTGGTTTTTAAACTTTGCATGGCAAACTTGTCGATATTGTCCACATCGCCAAGCTTGCCATGCAAAGTTTTCTCTGTCAATTATCGTCAGATTAGTTAGTTCTTACTCTACCATTTACCTATCATAACCGCATAACTTAGAATCTGTATGTTGCTCCTATCAAGCAGTTGATACCTTGTGAACGATATCCGTAATACAACTCATTCTTGCGATGCAACCAGTTATTAAGTTGGAAAAACAGGGTAAGATTCGGCTTGGGTTCAGGACGCAGGATTTGTTCTCCGCCTCCTTTTACCTTAAGAGTCTCTTCGTTCATTTTCCGCCCAACCCACATATCGTATTGCACTCCTAAATCAAGATCAATAGTCGGCTTCAGCATATGCTCTCCGTCTTTTGCCAATGCAAGACGCGAGCCGGCCAGATGGTTATCCGAATACAACGACCAATGTTTGTCAATGCGCCCGTCTATGCGAAGACCAAGCGTCCAATTGGGACGGTCATATACTTTCTTGTTTGTACCGCTATTGATTGCTGTAACAGCAGCATCTTCACCGGTAAACGTATAACTTATCTTCTCATGCTCTAATGCACTCCACAAATAGTAATCCCCTTCCAAATTAATACGCACTATATCGCGATAATGATAGTTGATTTGTCCCCCTATTTTCCCGCGTCCATAGTCACTATATGTATAAGCAAAGTCACCTGTCATCATCGGAATCACTTGTCCTGTTACACCTCCGTAAGTGGTAGTGGCATCTGTATTTGCGATTAGTGTCATCTGGTCGAATTGCAAAGCATACCCTCCGTGGAGTTCGATTAACACGTCACGATGCGGGCGGATATGAAATCCAAGTTCAGCATCCACCGGTGTGTATGGGCATGAATGATGCGAAACTATACCTGCATGGATAAGACGGTAGCGATTATTCTCCATATAACTTTGCAATGAACCCAAACCGTGATTTCCTGTAATATCCGCATACAAAGTAAGCCATTGTCTCGCTATTTGTGCCTCCAGATTGATATGTGGAGATGGGGCAAACGTGATATTTTCCGTTCCTGACAGGCTGTTTTTACCACGACCTATGTTCATGTCCAGATTCACGCCCAGATGCAAACGCAAACGTCTTCCTTCATACGCATAATATGGTTCTATGCGGAAATTATGACGTGCGTTGTAGAGCGATGCATCAATAGTATTTGCGAGCACGCCGCTTAGTTGCAGAAAATTATTCTGAACGTATATCTTTGCACCTATATGGTGTTCCTCGGCATGCCAGTCAAACGATGCTTGTGTACGAATCTGATGCTCGGCCACAGCCCCGACTTTGGCAAAAAGCATATAACCTGTCTGCACTTTGTATTGGAAATCCTCTTTGGCATTCGCCTTGATTCCAAGATATGCCTCTACTGTCCACAAGGTTGTCTTGTCCATTTCGCTGATGGTGTAAGGTTTCGGATAGGCAACGGTGTTACGCATCCACGCGCCTGGTTCAAATAAACTGTAGTCGTAGAAATGCCCGTACTTATGATAGTACACATTTCCTCCGTTTACTCCAAAATAGAGATTACTGGCAGAAAATGTATGCGTGAATTCCATTCCCAACTTGGATTTGCTTAAAGCATCCAATCCCCAATTCGCTTTGTGGTGTGCATAGACATCAAGGATGGATTTCTTGCCATCATCCAGATGGTATCCAAAGTCAAAGAGGCTATTCGGGTGTCCAAGACCTCCACGTATATAGCCGTTGTATTTCCGACCGCCTTCAAAACGCGTAGGCTGTGACAACAACGGGTTAAATACAGATCCGGGGGTTATTTCAACCGTATAGTCTGAATACTCTAAAGTTGCAGCCTCAATCTTTGTTTCCACTACTGCAGGCTTGGTTGCCACTTTGCCTGCAGCCTGGATGGTGGGCTGGAAATCCCGCTCTACTGTCACACTACGGTTAATGTCGCTGTCATCTTGAGCGAAGCAAATGGAAAATGGAAATTGGATAATGGAAAAAACAATCCAACCTAACAAACTTCTCTTTATTTCTTTTATTTTTACCATTATATTATTCCTCCTCATTGTTTTCCTCCTTTCTCATTGGTTGTTCCAATTTATCGAGTTCTGATAGACGTGCTGCGATAATCTCATGAATATCATCACTCGTAATTACATAGTTTTGTTGCAAAACCAGCAGATATTGGCGTGCTTGGAAGTACTCGCCACGCTCCCTGTTAATGTCGCTCAGCAGAATGAGGGCTCGTGCGAGCCAGTATTGCTGCTGGGTTTTCATCTCTGTAAAACTCATCACTTCCGCTTCGGACTCGTCTAACTGCTTTGCCTCGAAATAACTTTGTGCAAGCAGGTATTTGGATTCTGCTCCTTGCGCGGTACGTACTTCCGAAGACAATGCTTTCAGGTCCGGTTGGGCTTTTCCCCACTGGTTGAGTGCAATATGAGCTTTCGCACGACCGTATTGGGCTTCAGATTTTGTCTCATCGCTTATCGGTAAATCGTTTAATATCTGCTCTGCGATTTCTATGGCTACTTGGTGACGTCCTAAGGCCCGACTGCAACGCAGAATACCTATTCGTGCTATGATACTGTTTTCGTGAGTGGTGGCGAGACTTTGCATACGGTAGTATCCGTCCAGCGCACAACCGTAATCACCTTTATCATAACATATCTCTGCTACACGTGTGGCTGCCTCCTCTTGATACGGGTTGGCATCCGTTTCCGCCAGAATGGTGTATTGCGACAACGCTTCACTGGTCTTTCCGAGATGATAATAAGAGTCGGCAAGATAGTAACGCGCTGTTGTACAGTATCTTCCTCCGGCACAATACTGCGAGATATAGTTTGTCAATGAAACGGTCGCTTTTTGATAGGAAGCCTGCATATACTGCATTTCTGCGGATGCGTAAAGTAACGAGTCTTCATGCGTTGTCACCTGCATGTTCATCTTTCCGAGTTGCTTGGTATACGCTACATATTCGTCCACATTACCGGTTTCTACATACAACGCCTGCAACGCGTCCAATGCCGTATATGCCTCTTCGGTAGCAGGGTATTTTTCTATCGTTTGGCGATAAGCTGCTATTGCTTGTTCGTTTTGATGCAGGTTACGATAGAGCATAGCGCGCTCCAATGAAGCCTTGCGTGCAAGAGAAGAGTGTGGATATTGGGAGAGTAATTGTTCATACGTCACGATGGCTCCGCGCTCATCGTTCCTTTGCAGTTGCGCACGGGCTGTCTCATACACACCATCATCCGCATAGTCGGATTTAGGATATCGCTTTACTAATTCACGCATGACGCTTATTTTCTCATCATACTTATGCTGCATTCCCAATGCATAGCCGCGTTGGAAGAGTGCATAGTCCGCTCCTGACGCTTGCAGATTACTTACCTGCGTGTAGTAGTTGATGGCTTGTTGGAACGAACGGGCACTGAAATAGCAATCTCCTATTCGGTTGAGTGCGTCTGCATAAGTTGGCTCGGTTGCCAATGCCGCATCAATATATATGGAGAACGCCTCACGCGCCTTGTCGTATTGGTTCTGCGAAAAATAACAATAACCTTGCAAATACCTCGCAATGGGATAATTGGCTGACCCGCGAGCATCGGAACGTGCAAAGAAAGTATTCAGATCCGATTCGCATGCCTTGTATGCCCGCAAACGATAATTGGCTTCTGCCCGCACATAGTATGCTTCTGTCGTGTATTTAGGAGATTCACTGTCGTGCTTGATAACTTCTGTCATCCATTCCACGGACTGCTGCATCTTGCCTTGCAGGAAATGGTCCGCGCCTAACTGATAGCGCAGATATTGTTTGGTCTGCAGCATCTTGGAGGTTGGATTAGAGATGGAGTCAAGTACTGAAATAGCTGCGGCATAGTTCTTGCTTTGCATTAGTGCATCACTCAACAACCGGTACACCCGATCTTCGTATTTCGAGTTAGGAAATTGATGCAAGAAATCATTGAAGGCACGAACTGATTCTCCTAATGCACTGGAAGACTGATAGGTACATAGCGTATAGTTGTATGCAGCTTCTTCTGTTACTGAAGGAGTAATACCGTAGTTAGCTGCTGCCTGATAGGACAGTTTTGCCTGCTCTGGCTGCTTGAGTTGAACATACGCATGACCCATTGTCAGGCATGTGGCTTCTGAAAGAGAATCTTTCTCCTGTTTTACCATCTTCAGATATTTCACAGCCTCTGCATATTCTCCTAATTGAAATTCAGCGGAACCGAGCATGTACAGGTCATTGCGTAGAAGTTCCTCTTTCTTTTCAGAAGCCCCTTTCTGGTATTGACGGAGATGCAAAATAGACTGATCATAGTTTTTCTGCTTATAATGCATCTCGCCCAACATGCGATGTAGTTCCGGATTATTCTCACCGTCCGGATTCTCGCGAATCAGTTTCTCTGCTCTTGCTGCCGCTTCCTCATACTCTCCGGTCGCGTAGTATATCTGTGCCAGATAATACGGCACTGTTTTGGTGTACGCAGGGTTGCTCTCCAACGCGCGGAATACCGGTAACGCCTTGTCATATTTCCCCTCTTTGTAGAGACAATAACCATGATAGTACGTGGCACGGGTAGCATAACGGCTTTCGGATTTGGACAACTGTGAAAAATAGACATCTGCGCGGCGATAGTCCTGCATCATCAGGAATGCGTAACCGCGATAAAACGAACAATCCGTCTGATGAGAACGCTTCAATGCTTTGACATCTACCTGCTCGAATGTTTTCAAACTTTGTTTGTATTGCCCTTTCTCCACTTGTAGCACCGCTTGCATGAACCGAACCTCGTCGGCGAATGTACTGTAAGGAAATGCTTGCAGGTATGTTTTGAGATCGCGTTGCAATTGTTTGTCTCGCACATCGAAACGGGCGGATAACTCATTGAAACGCATCTCCATCTCTGTGGTCTGGGAACGTACACCCAAACTCAAGAGACAAAATAGAATAAATAATAGTTTACGCATTATATAATCGCTTTCGACTTTCGAATTCTTGATTTCGATTATCTGGCAAGTTTAACTTCGTTCCACATTTCAAGTAGCATCTCTTGTGCATCACCTGCATCGTGCATCAAGGCGCAACGGTCAATTATGCTCTTGTCGGCGTAATATACCGGATTAAGGTGCAAGGCATGAGGATCAAGCATCTCTCCGTCCACTTCTATCGGTTCTTCTCCGAAGAAATAACTTGCGTCAACGGTCTCCGGCCATTCTTCCTCATCGTTCTGAGCTGACAGAATAATTGGAGCTGCTTTCTCGCCTCCGGCACAAGATACATAACCTATCTCTGTCATGTTGGCAAGTGCATTGTCGGCACGGCACATATAGTCAATGAAATAGGTGGCTGCCTTGATATTCTTCGCATATTTCGGGATAACCCAGCCGTCGAACCATACATTCGAACCTTCTTCCGGTACGATGTAATCGAGAACCACATTCATTTCTGCAGCCTCTTCAATGGCAAACTGGGCATCACCGGACCAACTCAGATTCAGCCATGCTTTGCCTTTGGTCATCTCTTCCTTTCCGAAGTCCACTTCCCATCCACAAATCTGTTTCTTGGCTTGAAGCAAGACTTCTCTTACAGCGGCAACGCGCTCGGGAGTAATGTTACGGATAAGCTCGTCGCGGTCCACTTCACCTGCCTCTATTTGGTCGTGGAATGCATACAATACAAGGACGGAATATACATCACGGAAAGCGTCCTTCATCAGAATACGGTTCTCGAATTTCGGATCAAGAACAGCTGCCCATGATTGCAAATCTTCACGATTCACATGCTGCGGGTTATAGATAAAACCGGTTGTGCCCCACATGTAGCCTGCCGTATAGTCGCTTACACGTACGCCTTCGTTCGGGGCCATTTGCTGAAATTTGTTCAGCACAAACGGGGAAATGTTGTCAAAATAGTTAATTGAGTCATTAATCAACTCTTTCTGAATAGGAATGAGCAGGTTTTTTTTCAGCATTCGCTCTATAATGTACTCCGATGGGCAGAATACATCATAGTCTTCGTGACCGACCTCAATTTTCGTTAAAGCGGTCTCGTTAATGTCGAATGTCTCATAAACAAGTTGCACTTTTTCGCCCGTTTGGTCATAATACCACTGCTCAAAATTTGTCTTGACTTCCTCATCAATATAATCTGCCCAGTTGAGCACTTTGAGTTGATGTGCACGATCCATGCCGCCGCATGAAGTTAACACAATGGCTGTAATCGCCAGTACTGATACAAAAATTTTTTTCATACAATTTGACTTTTAGTGAATTTATGTTTATTGTCTGTTTTCTTTTTTCTTGTCTCGGATATTTATGATTACCAATGCAGCGAGCATGACAATCAAAATAATAGTGAACAATGGACGCAACTCTGGCGTCAGTCCGCCTTTACGGGCATCCGAATAAATGAACGTACTCAGCGTCTCCAAACCGCCGCTACCCTTCGTAAAAAAGGTAACACCGAAATCATCCACCGACAGAGTCAGCGCAAGAATAAATCCGCTTAACATACCGGGCCATAACTCCGGCATCATCACTTTTCGCAAGGCTTGGAAAGGAGTCGCCCCTAAATCCAATGCCGCTTCATAGGTATTCGGATTCATGCGGCTCAAACGGGGAAGAACGCTCAACACCACATAGGGCGTACAAAAAACAACATGCGCAATACACACAGTTGCCAAACCTTGGCTGATACCTAATGCCACGAAGAGCAAGAATAATGATATTCCGGTGATGATGTCCGGGTTAATCATCGGCACCGAGTTGAGAAAACTAATGGCTTTGCGCTGTCTTGCACGCATATTGTAAATTCCTATTGCCGCCAATGTCCCGAGTATCGTTGAGCATACGGCTGCTATAAGTGCAATTACCACGGTGTAACCAATTGCGCTATTCAAACCCGCGTCAGCTTTGCCTGTAAACAGGTTGGAGTACAACTCAAACGAGAATCCCGTCCAGTTACCAAGAATTTTGCTCTTGGTAAAAGAGAACACCACTATTAGTGCTATGGGGGCATAGAGTACCAATAATAATAGCCATAAGTATAACTGTGAACCGTAATGACGACGATTACCCATGCGTTTGCGACGCAACATTTCTTGCTCGACAGAACTCAGTTTTTTCTCCAAGCGCCTGCGATAAAATTGTACGAATACATATACCGCTCCGGCCATGAACAGCAGACCGGCACACAACCAACCCAACCAGGCCATGCCGCCTCGACTGCTATCCGTCGCTTGGCGAACATAGGTCTCAAACGCCTCGTACGCATTTTGACGCATCACTTTCTCTTTCTTGTTCTTTGTGTCTTTCCGGTTCTTCCATACTGTCCATTCAGCGTCCGCCTCGTCGGTATAATGATATATGCTATCGCCCCATAATCCTAACTCCGGCAGATACTGGTCTGCGAAAACAAAATCGAGACTATCCATATTCCGCGTACTGAATTCCGAAAGCAAAATGCTGATATTGATTTTCTCGGAGGAATAACTCTCCGGGAACGAATCCATCAACGTTACATGCCCTGTCGTGCCTACTCGCAGATCATATTTCAGTTTGGATTGCCCGAAAGTAGCAAAACTAACAGCTAACAGCCAAAAGCTAACTGCCAATAATCTTCTCATACCAGCCCTCCTTTCTCTTCGCTGTCGCTGTCATGGTCGCCGAAGAACGATGTCAATCCGATAATAATCAACAGCACTAATGACAACACGGCGCCGTAGTTCAGCAGGTCGGTTGTCGTGATATAATCTTGGATCAGAGAACCGAACAATTTGATATTGTTATGCGTCAGCAGTTCGGCTATGGCGAAAGTGCTCACGGTGGGCATGAACACCATCACTATACCGCTATATACACCGGGCATACTCAACGGTACGATGATCTTCCAGAAACATTTCCAGCGATTTGCACCCAAATCTTGCGCCGCTTCAACAAGCGAATTATCCATCTTTTGCAACGTATTGTAGATCGGATAAATCATGAACGGCAGATAGTCGTAGCATAGTCCGAAAAGCAAAGCGCCTTCACCTAATGGAAGACCACACATATTGAACAGCTCTACGGTAGCTACGGTACGAAGCAGGAAATTTATCCACATGGGGAGGATAAACAGCATCGCCATCACTTTAGGCGTCCGAAAATCCTCTTGAGCCATGATATAGGCGGCGGGATAACCGATAAGAAGACATATGGCGGTGTTAAATACGGCTATCATCAGCGAATACAAAAAGGTCTGTATCGCCTCGCTATGACTAAAAAACTTCGCGAAATTGTGTAATGTAAACTTATGGTCTATGTCCGTGAACGCATATACTCCCACCAAGATCAGAGGGAGTACAACGAATAGTGCCAGAAAAAGCACATACGGCCATGCCCATGTTCTACGCGAAGAAAATATTTGAATGACTTTGTTCATTGCTTTCTACTCTCTATCTTAAATTTTCAACCTTCTACAGCAGAAAGCAATATATCATCTTTCGGAATAACGATTCCTACGCGATCTCCATCATCCCATACATCATTGGTATTGGCGTAGAAATCATATCCCGTATCCGTACGGATAGTAAGGTGATAGTGGTTTCCTTTGAAGAGAATAAAATGAACTTCGCCGCTCAACGTTCCTTCTTCTTCATAGTCCTGCAGGTCGATGGAGCGGAATGGTACACGCACCAACACCTTGTCGCCGGCGGAAAAACGTTCCACTTGACCTTCATTCACTTCCCAGTCCGCGCCCAGAAAACGAACTTTGCCGTTTTTAAGAACTTCGCCATCCAGATAATTGTAGATAAAATGTTCTTTCTTCATTATCTGGATATCCTCCGGACGTACCAACATCCCAACTTCCGTTCCGGGCAAGTATTCATGATAATCTTGGATGAGAAACTCATAACCGCCGGGAGTCAACACACGCATCTCGTAGTGCACGCCTTTGAAGATACAGCTTTGTACCTCACCATACCATTTGGTGAACTTACCTTTCGGCACGCGGTCTTCCGCATCGTCTTCTTCCTGACCGAGAATCTTACCGCGTTTCTCTAACGACTTGTCCCAAACATAGATATCTTCAGGACGAATAACCACATCTACCGGATTGTTCTCGCCGAATCCCTCATCGATACAATCGAAAACTTGACCGCAGAACTCTACTTTCTTGTCCTTGATCATTGTGCCGCTCAGAATATTGCTTTCTCCGATAAAATCGGCTACAAAGCAGTTTTGCGGCTCGTTGTAAATATCTGTAGGCGTACCTATTTGTTGAATTTTGCCCTCGTTCATGACCACCACACGGTCGCTCAGCGTCAGAGCTTCCTCTTGGTCGTGAGTCACATAGATGAACGTTATGCCTAATTGCTCATGCAGATCCTTTAACTCTATCTGCATGTCATGGCGCATTTTCAAATCCAAAGCGCTCAATGGCTCATCCAATAACAGCACTTCCGGCTTATTCACTATTGCTCGTGCTATGGCTACTCGTTGTTGTTGACCGCCGCTTAAGGTATCTACTTTGCGTTCTTCGTAACCCGTTAGGTTCGCCATCTTCAACGCCTGACGTACTTTTTTCTTTATGGTCTCCGGATCTTCCTTCTTTAGTTTCAAACCGAAGGCGACATTGTTAAATACATTCAGATGGGGAAACAAAGCGTACTTCTGAAATACCGTGTTCACGGGACGTTTGTATGGCGGAGTCTTGGTGACATCTTCGCCTTTCAGCAGAATCTCTCCCGAACTGGCCACTTGAAAACCCGCTATGCAGCGGAGGAGTGTGGTTTTGCCGCAACCCGAAGGTCCAAGAATGGTTACAAACTCGCCCTTCTCTACCTGAAGACTTACGTCATTCAGCGCGAACTTGCCGTCTCCGAACTGTTTGGAGACATGGTTCACTTCAATAATGTACTTTGGATTTTTTGCCATTTCTTCAACAAATTTTAATGCCCTAAATCGGACTTCTGTACTCCCAAGTAATCATAAAATTCTTGTTTTGTAATACAATATTTTTTGCGCGTACTATGTGCGCGTATATGCACACTACCGCAATTTCGCTGCAAAGGTACGCAAAAAAAACGACATATGCAAACTTTCTTGACTTTTTCTGCTTTTTTAGCTCTTTTTTCGCAATATTCTTATCCTTAACTACTTCTTATATCTACACTTGAAGGGGCGCTTTATAGATGCTTTATCGCAAAAATATCTCCAAACACTTGCATATGTCAAAAAAAAGTTGTATCTTTGCAGCCTGAATTAGTGTGCGCACAGAAATGTGTGTTTATCGGAATGTGTTTATGATTAATAAAAGAAAGATAATCAACGACCCTGTTTTCGGGTTCTTGTCTATACCTAACGAATTGGTTTACGATGTGTTACAGCATCCTTATGTGCAGCGTTTGAACCGTATACGACAACTCGGGCTTTCATATCTCGTCTATCCCGGAGCACTACATAGCCGTTTCGGACATTCTATCGGGGCTATGCATCTCATGCATGAAGCAATCACTTCGCTGCGACTCAAAGAGGTGGACATCACTCCGGAGGAAGAAACATCGGCCATGATCGCTATTCTGCTCCACGACATCGGACACGGTCCTTTCTCACATGTCTTGGAGCATACTCTCGTGGACGGCGTAACACACGAAGACATTTCGCTGCTCATGATGCAGCGTATAAATGACGATCTTTCCAAAAAAACAAAAAATGGGACTCATAAGCCGCTTGATATGGCTATTGCCATTTTTAAAAACGAGTACCATAAACACTTCCTGCACCAACTGATTTCAAGCCAGTTAGACGTGGACCGAATGGATTACCTTTGCCGAGACAGCTTCTTTACTGGTGTACAAGAAGGGCGCGTCGCAAGTGAGAGATTGCTCAAAATGATGGACGTGCGGAACGACAAACTGGTGGTTCAGGTGAAAGGCATTTATTCCGTAGAGAAATTTTTGGTCGCAAGAAGGCTCATGTATTGGCAGGTCTATCTCCACAAAACATCCGTCGCCGCCGAGCAGCATCTGATCAAAATCTTGTCGCGAGCCAAAGAACTCGCGAAGGCACAATGCGTAAAGGACTCAGAACAAGCGGGTAAGGAGTTATTCTGCTCTCCGGCTTTGCGCTATTTCCTCTACCAACAAGTAACTGTCGATATGTTCGCACCTCAAAGTGAAGCTTTGGATCAATATGCACTACTCGACGACAACGATGTCCTTTCGGCTATCAAGGCTTGGATAAGCAGCGGAGACAAAGTGCTCTCTGCGTTAAGTAGCAGTTTTATCAACCGACGCCTCTTTCGCGGAGAATTGATAGATTCGCCGCTTACCGACGAACAAAAAAATGCTCTGAACACAATGTATGCGCAGGCATTGGGCATTAGTAAAGATGAGGCGCAATACATGTGGAGCGAACATGTTTCAACCAGTAATACATACTCGGAAAAAGCAGATTCCATCGACATACTTTATTCCGATGGAACCGTGAGAGACATTGCCGAGGCAAGTGAAATTCTTGACCTTGCGGCGTTGACAAGGAAACCTACTAAGCGATACTTGTTTAAGTTTCGCTTGGAATAATACATAATTCGAAATTTATTACTACAATGCAATTCAACGCACAGCAAATAGCAACTTTGTTGGGAGGTAAATTGATAGGAAATCCTGACGCAAAAGTCAGCGATGTAGCACCTATCGAATCCGCTCAACAGCATCATTTGGCGTTCGTTACGGACGAAAAATATGTCCCGTTCCTCAAAAACACGAAAGCTGGAGTAGTGCTGGTTACACGGACACTTGTCTGCGAAGAACAAATGGGAACAGGCAACTCTCATCCATCTGTCATTCTCGTTGACAACGCACGCGGAGCTATGGGACAGTTGCTGCAGATCGTCTCAAAAGCCATGAATCCTCCCAAACAAGGTATTGAGCAACCTTCTTTCATATGCGAAGACGTTGAGATTCCCGAAGATGCGTACGTCGGAGCTTTCGCTTATATCGGACACAACGTGCACGCGGGAAAAAAAGTGCAGATTTATCCGAACGTCTATATCGGAGACAACGTTACCATTGGCGATAACACGGTTTTGTATGCGGGAGTGAAAGTATATGCCCATTGTCACATCGGCGCAAACTGCATCCTTCACGCAGGGGTCGTGGTCGGATCGGATGGTTTCGGATTCGAACCGGATCAACAAGGCATTAACCGCAAAATACCGCAGATAGGTAACGTCATTATTGAAGATGATGTGGAAATAGGCGCTAACACTACTATTGACCGCGCTATGATGGGTTCGACTGTCATACACAAAAATGCCAAAATTGACAACCTCGTACAAATAGCACATAATGTGGAGGTTGGAGAATCAACTTTCTTGTGCGCGCAAGTCGGAATAGCCGGAAGTACTAAGGTTGGAAAACATTGTATTCTCGCGGGACAAGTTGGCGTCGCGGGACATATAGAAATAGCGGACAATACGGTCTTTGGTGCACAGACCGGGGTCGCTAACAGTATTCGCAAACCGGGCACATACATGGGCTATCCGGCCATTGATGCCGCCCTTTGGCGTAGAGCGGTCGTGCGATTCAAACAAAGCGGACAACAACATTAAACGGGGATTTTTTAGAAGTGCCCTAAACGAATAGGACAATATGAAACAACATACAATAAAAGAACCTTTTACACTCAACTCAGTAGGATTGCATACTGGATTGCATGTTACGGCTACTTTCCGACCGGCTGACCCAAATACCGGCGTGTGCCTCAGACGAGTGGACTTGCCTAAACAGCCTTGCTATCAAGCGCTTGCTGATTATGTTTCCGCTACGGAAAGAGGAACCGTGCTCGAAAGGGGAAAATGGAAAGTGAGTACGGTCGAACACGCGCTCAGCGCTTTGTACGCCATGGGAGTCGATAACTGCATTATTGACGTGGATGCGCCCGAAATGCCTATACTCGATGGCAGCGCAAGGCCCTTTATCTCCGAGATTCAACGGGTAGGATTGGTAGAACAAGACGCTGAACAACAAGTATTTGTAGTCCAGGAACCCATCGAATACATCTCCGAACACGGAAATACTATGCGCATAGAACCTTGCAAAAACTACGAGGTCAATGTCACCATCGCTTTTCCTTCGAACATACTGCGGGAGCAACATGCCACTCTCACCAATCTGAACGACTATGCGCGGGAAATAGCGGCAGCAAGAACGTTCTGCTTCGTGAGGGAAATAGAACCACTCTTAAGAGTCGGACTAATCAAAGGAGGAGACCTCAAAAATGCACTCGTCATCTACGAGCAGGAACTGTCCCAGTCGGGAATGGACTATTTCTGCGACAAAATGGGACAACCACGCTTGGATGCCAAAAAACTCGGATATCTCTCGCCCTTGAACTATCCCAACGAACCGGCAAGACATAAACTGCTCGACATAATCGGAGACTTCTCCCTGTTGGGAATGAGAATTCAGGGAAGAATTATTGCCTACAAACCCGGACACACATTCAATACACAATGCGTACGCCGGCTGAGAAACCAAATACTTAGTGAATAAATAATCTGCATAGATATGATTAGTAAACTTGCATGCATACATCCCGAAGCCATAATTGGCGAAAACGTCCAAATTGGACCTTTTGTTACCATCGACAAGGATGTTATCATAGGGGATAATTGCGTCATTGACTCCAATGCTACCATTTGCCGATTTACACAACTCGGTAAGAACTGTCATGTCTTCCCCTCTGCTGTCATCGGAGCGATTCCGCAGGACCTCAAGTTCAAAGGAGAAGAGACGTGGGCGGTTATCGGCGATAACTGTGTGCTCAGGGAATTTGTCACCATTCACAGAGGTACCGCCTCAAGAGGCAAAACGATCGTCGGCAATAACAACCTCATCATGGCGTACTGCCACATCGCACACGATTGTATCCTCCACGATAACATCATTATGTCCAACGTCACACAATTGGCAGGAGAAGTCGAAGTGGACGATTTCGCCATCATCGGTGGAGGAACGCTCGTACACCAATTCTCACATATCGGACCGCATTGTATGATTCAGGGGGGATCCAAAATAAACAAAGATATCCCGCCTTATGCCATCGTGGCACGTGAACCCATCGCTTTCTGCGGCATCAACTCCGTTGGACTGAACCGACGTGGATTCACACCGGAACAGATTCACACAATTCAGGAAGTGTACCGCATCGTTTATAA
>Ga0247610_10002151_pt1 | contig 23263 bp, 17 predicted proteins | sample 174DNAGHGhighgp2_FD_193483 | JGI IMG/M metagenome (GOLD analysis project Ga0247610, IMG submission 193483) | Sheep rumen microbial communities from Palmerston North, Manawatu-Wanganui, New Zealand - 1742 DNA GHGhigh gp2 | ecosystem: Host-associated > Mammals > Digestive system > Stomach > Rumen...
AAGAGATCTTGAAGATTTATCATTTAAATATTTAAAGCCAGATCAGTTTCATCATGTTTCTGATTTAAAAATGCAATTTATTGAAAGTAATGTTTCATATGTATATGAAGCAATGAAAAATTATAGAAAATTATTGGAAGCACATCATCTAACTGGTTCTGTTTCTCTTCGCGAAAGAAATTTGTTTAGTTTATATAATAAATTACAAAATGGTTTTAAGATTAATGAACTTCATAATGTTTTAGCTATAAAAGTTATTATGAAGAAAATTATGGATTGTTACCAATTTTTTGGAATTTTACATCAGGCTTATAAATCGTTAGATGAAGAATTTAATGATTATATTGGTAATCCTAAAACTACTATGTATCAATCAATTCATACTAGTCTCTTTATAACTGATGATAGAGTGTTTCAAACAAGAATTAGAACTAAAGATATGGACTTAATTGCTAATAGAGGGGTAGCAGCATATTGGGATCTAGATAGAGAAAATGCAAAGGAAAGAATGCAAACTGCTGTTCAGGAACAATTGGATTTATCACAAACGCTTAAAAGATTAGACACTATGTATTCGGATGATGCCGAGTTTTTGGATTCTGTTAAAACGGAATTATTTTCTCCATCTATTTTTGTTCGTTCGTTAAATGGAAAAGTGATTGAATTACCTGCTGGATCTACGCCTATAGATTTTGCATATAAAATTCGCAGAAGTCTAGGTGACTCAATGGTAGCTGTTATGGTCAACGGTGAGTATGTTCCAGTTAGTTATAAGTTAAAAAACCATGATATTGTTAAGATTATTGTTAACCAATCATATACTGTTCCTAAGTATGGATGGGGAGAAATGGCTGTAACAAGTTACGCCAGAAAAAGAATTAGAGAATATAATAATAAATTTGTAAATAGATAAAATACAATGTAATATTGTATTTTTTTGTTTGTATACTATACGTTTATTTTATCAAAATATCTACATTAAAGTTATAATTGTGATATAATGATATGGTAAAGGTGGATGTGTGTGAATACGAATGTCGATACAAAGACTTTTAAAACCTTAGATGAGCAAATTGATATTTTAATTCGCAAAGGTCTTGTTATCAAAGATTATGATTATACAAGAGCTATTCTTTTAAGAGAAAATTACTTTTTCTTAAATGGATATAGACTTCTGTTTATGGAATCTGATGCTAATAGGGTCTTTATTAAAGGTGCGACTTTTGATGAATTGTATGCGATGTTCAATTTCGACAGACAATTGCGAAATATTATTTTTAAGAATATTTTAATATTTGAAAATAACATTAAAAGTGTAATAGCGTATGTTTTCAGTAGAAATCATGGTTTTAAAGAAAAAGTCTATTTGAATGTTAATAATTATGTTAGGGATTCTAAAAGATATAAGCAAGTTAATGACCTTTTATATAAAATGAAAAGACAAATAAGGGTTAACGGAAGGCAACATACTGCTACTAGTCACTATATAGACAAGTATGGATATATTCCTTTGTGGGTAGCTGTTAAAGTCTTATCATTTGGTATAGTTGGAGAACTATATACTATTTTGCAGTATAAGGATCAAGAAGAAATTGCTGATGTTTTCAATATGGATATGGATTCATTGGTTGATTATTTACCTATACTTGCAAATTATAGAAATTTATGTGCTCATGAAGATATTTGCTATGAGAATAGAACTCAAAAAGAAATAGAAGATACTAAGTACCATAGAATGTTATTTATTCCTAAAGAAGCAGATCATTATATTTATGGTAAAGATGATTTATTCTCATTAGTAATTATTTTAAAACAAGTTCTTAATAGTGATGATTTTTGTATGTTTATGAGAGAAATAAATTATGAATTAGATATTTTAGCTGGTAAACTACATTCAATTAGTATTAATAAAGTTTTAGATAAAATGGGATTTCCTGTTAATTATAACGAAATAGTAAGGATGATGTAAATGAATGATTTAAACATTGATTTTAAAAGTAAGAAGAAAAAGGAGATAGGAGTCGGTGGGCTTGTTTTAGCCTTTTTTGTGGGGCTTTTATCAATGTTCTTGATTTCAAATGCATATCCTTTAAATACTATTTATAAAAATGAAGATGGTAAAATTGTTTATGAAACTAAGAGCGTTACCGTTACCGATACGGGAATTGCAGATTCTGTGCAAAAAGTGTACGATGCGTCTGTCGTAGTTACCGCTTATAAAGATGGAAAGTTATCCTCAACAGGGACTGGTTTTGTATTTAAAAAAGATAAAGATTTAGCTTATATTTTAACTAATCATCATGTTATTGCTAGTGCTCTTTCTATTGGTGGAAAGGTATCTGTTACATTCACTGATGATTCAATTCATGAAGTAAATGTTGTAGGTAGTAATCAATACGATGATATTGCAGTGTTAAGTATTGATGCATCTAAAGTAAAAACAGTTGCTAAGATGGGAAGCAGTGAAAAAGCAAAAGTTGGAGATACGACATTTGTTATAGGTGCTCCAATGGGTACTGTTTATTCGTGGACTGTTACAAGAGGTATCTTATCTGGAAAAGACAGATTAGTAGAAGTTAGTGTAGCAAATAAGAATGTTGTAGACTATGTTATGAGAGTTTTACAAACTGATGCTGCAGTTAACTCAGGTAATAGTGGTGGTCCATTATGTAATATTAATGGTGAAGTAATTGGTGTTGTTTCACTTAAGGTTATTTCTAGTGGAGTAGAAGGAATGGGATTTGCTATTCCAATCGAAGAAGCATTACAATATGCTAATAAGATTATGTCCGGTAAAGGCAATTCACTTCCATATTTAGGTTTATCAATGGGTGATATTACTGCAGATATTGCTAGTAAATATAATGTTTCAAGTGGTGTTATAGTTAGATTTGTTGAAACAGGATCATCTGCTGATGAAGGCGGATTGAAAAAAGGAGATATCATTACAAAGCTCGGAAATACCAAAACAAAATCAACAATATATTTAAGATATGCTCTTTATAGATATAACGTTGGTGATAAGGTTGAAATAACCTTCTATAGGGATAATAAAGAAATGAAAACAGAGGTTGTTTTAAAGGAAGCTAAGAGCTAAGTGTAAATACTTAGCTTTTTTTGTTTAAGATAACAAATTAGTATTGTCATAAATAGACAATTAGTGATAAAATTATTATATTAGGAAGGGTATATGAAGTTCGTTGAAAGTGTGTTTGACAAGTTTTCTATTCAAATAGATATTCCAATTGAATCAGCAAGTTTTTCTGATATTATTCAGGAGTTATTTCAAAAATTTGGTGGAGTAATAATTGGTATTATTATTGTATCAATTGTTCTTTATGTAGCTTCTGCTTTATTTTTAAATAAACTTAATAAAATGGTTACTGGTTCTGGTACTATTCTTGCTTGGATACCTCTAGGAAGAACTTTTTTGTGTGGTAAATTAGCTCAGAGTACTGGATGGGGAATTTTTATACTCTTATTTCCAGTTCTAATTTATAATTGGCAAACCTTTAAAGTTTCTGAACGAGTCGCTTTTTATGTTGCTTTGGGATATTTAATAATATACGTTGTAACAATTATTAGTTTAATTGTTAGATTTTTCACGTGTCTAAAAGATAATAATAATGCGGAATATATTAATTATAAAGCAAATCAAATTGCTTCTGGAAATATTGATCCAAATGAATTTGTAGACGCAAACGGCACAATGAGCTTAACTAAAAAATATATTATGCAAAGTAGATTAAAAAATAATGGATATGCTACTGATTATGATAGAAATAGACCTGTTCATAGTTCTAATTATAAGAACAAACAACAGGGAGATACAGGACATACAACTAATGTCTTTATGGAGATGGTTGAAGGTGCTAGTAAACAAGGAGCTCCATCACAAATGCCTGCAGAAAATTTTGATGATACAGTAAATGAAAGTAAGTTAGAAAATACGATTCCTGTTATCGTATTTAAGAATAAAAATAATGGGCCAAAGCCTATGCCAAATATGCCTGGTGGTATGCCACAGCAGATGCCTCAACCTTTTCAGCATCCTGCTATGAACCAAATTAATAATCAATTTGTTCAAAATACTCAAGGTCAAGTTGTTAGACGTCCTCAGCCTCAAATGGTTAGACAGGTTCAACCTCAAGTCGTACAACAACCTCAACAAGTCGTACAACCTGCGCAACCGCAAATGGTTCAACCTCAGTTAGGTCCTCAACAAATTCAACGAAATCAATATAAAGTAAATCAACAACAAAATAATAATCAGCCATTTGGACGTCCTATACAGCCTCAAATGATACAACAGCCGCAGGGAATGCCTCAACAAATGGTTAGACCGGTTCAACAATCTATGGGATTGCAACAAACTGCTTCTCCACAATTAGGTCAACAAACTCAATTGGGTAAATCTCAAGTAATGCCTCAACAAGGTGTTGCTCCAATGCAACCACAAATGATGCCTCAACAAGGTGTTGCTCCAACGCATCCACAAATGATGCCCCAACAAGGTGTTGTCCCTCAGATGGTTAGACCAGCTCAATCTCAGATGATACCACAACAGGGAATACCTCAACAAGTTGCTCGTCCAGTACAACCATTACCTCAGCAACAAGGACTTGGACAAAATCCTGGTAATGGGTTAGGTGGTTAATTATGGAAGCTCTTGCAATTAGTGCTGCTAACTTGGATGTTATAGAAAAAAATATGAGCGACGTCGCTAAATCTTTAGGCGGCGTTATTTCTAATGTGAATTATGTTAATTCTCATGTTGCTGAAATAGAGAATAAGGTAGTCGGCCTTAACGATGAAATAAAGAAACTTGTTGAAGATATTAAAGAAAATTCTATAGTAAGTAATGCAAGACAATCTATTATTATGAATAATAGTATTCTTGAGAAAAAATTTGGTTATTATGATACTGTGAGAAGAGCAGCTTCTTCTTTAGCTTTTTCTATTAATAAATCAAAAATAAGTAAATCATACTTACAAAAAATTAGATATGACGTTTTATTAAATAATCCAAATTATTGGCTTTCAAATGCGTATGCAGCAGTTTGCGATTGGCTTATTAATGATAAAGCCAGTTGTGACATTGAAGTACGTAATGCTTTAAATTTAGATGCAAATAAAACTTCATTGTTTTTTTCTATGCTTTACGTTAAGTTGGATAGAGAGAACGTTGCTGCAAAATGGTTAAGTAAATATCTTTCTACGCTTAATCCTTTGAAGTTAAGTGACGATTTTGCTTATGTATTTGATTTAATAGCTAATGGATCCTTTGGAAGTGCTGGTTTAGCAATTTTAAAAGAGACAATTGATAATTGGAATAATAGACTATTTTCGGATATTAACGTTCGTAAGGAACAAATTAATTTTTGGGAAAAATATATAAATGATGCTAGAAAAGCACATTCTGTATCATTTTTAAAATTTGTTGATAAATCTAATGATATTTTAAATAATATTGAAATATCTGAATTATATTCTGAAATTACAAATAGTCTTGAATCTATTATTAAATATGAGGGAAATAGAAAGAGTTTAGATGATTTATTAAATGAAGTGTTATTTTCTTCTGAAAAAAATGAAAAAGTTTATAGAAAAGATAATTTAATGAATCAACTTATCATTGAAAATAATGGAGATAGAGAGAAGGCTAAAGAATTGTTTGAAAAACAAGAAGGTGCCTATAGTGAAGAGATGAATTTTCATGCTTTGTGTAGTAATATTGTTATAAATTTTAATAGGTATGAAATAAGTAGTCAGTCTAGAGTATTAGCCTTATCATATGTAAAAAAATATATTTTAGAGATATTCGAGTATTTGAATAGTCAAATTACTAATGATCCAATCAAGTTATCTATTGATGAATTTTCTACAGAAACTATGGATGGTAGTAATATTAATGAAGTTAAGAACGAATTGACGTTATTTGCTGAGAATAAGTATCCAACAAATTATAAACTTAATTTAATAACTATAGCTGTAGTCACTCTAATGGGAATAATTGGACTTATTTTTGCATCATCTAATATGATTCTAGTTGCTGTAATATGTTGCGTGTTTATTTTGATTGATGTTATATGTGTTTATAATATTTTAAAAGATATAAATACCACTAATGAGTTAAGAGAAAAATTGATTAATAGCTATGTTCCTGTTTTGGAAAAATGTTTTGCGGAAATAACTGATTATAAAAATGGAATTGATGAAAAGAAAAAAGATTATCAGAAACTTGTTACTCTGTTAGATGGCTTAAATGCTGCTAACTCATTTGTTTCAACTGACAGAAGTGTTCAAATATAGGAGTTAATATATGGAAGAAGGAATTAAAGTATTAAATGATAATACCGAAATTAAACCAATTAAGGATGTTGATATAAAACCTACTCAGGTTAGTACTCCAAATAACGTTTCAACATCAGATAATAATGATTACATTGAGGGAATTCCAGATTGGAGTATAGAGCCTGAAGTCGAAATTAAGAGGTAAATATGACATATAATGACTGGCTTGAATTTATAAAAAAAATTGAAAGCGGAAAATTAACTGATGAGTTTGTAGATTTTCTTAAAAATAATCAATTAAATGATAGTTTTAAAGACCAGGTTCTTCCTAAAATGGATGATGCTATTACAAAAAGGCTATCTACTGATTTAGATAATATTGCAACTAAGATCAATTATTTATTTGATGATGAATATTTAATGGATATGCAATTAGTTATTTTTAGAAAAGATATTAGCATTTTATATAGGATGGTATATTCCGGATTTTTTTCTGAAGATTATGTTTTTACAAAATCAAATATGATTAAAAATAGTGTAAATAAGATATTTGACATTCTATATGATAAAGCGAACGAAGTTGATTTAACTGGAGCTTTGGGGATGTCAATTAAGAATAATAGAATAAGGTGGGAGAAATATGAATTATAATGAAGTTAAAGAATATTTAGTAAGATATTTAAAGGCAAGAATACCAGTTATCATTGTTAATACTGTTGAGAAAGAACGTGTTATTAGAATGCTTAAGGAAATTGGTACCGAAGCTTCCACTAAGTTTTCATTATATCAAATGGCTTCTGGTGTTAGTGATTTAGCTACGGGTGAAATAATTTCAGATGAAAAGATGATAATGGGTGTATTAGATTACGTTAGTGATGAAATAAAATATAAGAATAATTATAATTTCGTTATGGCTGATGTGTCAGATGTTAGTTCTCCATCAACCGTATCTAGATTCTTACTTGATTTAATTAATAAATTCGAATTAGCTTCTAGTACTTTAATCATTATTTCCAATGAGCCTATTTGGAATAGCATTTCTAGAATGGGTATTACTCTTTCATTAGATTATCCTAATTATGAAGAATCTGAAAATACAATTAAAAAATTAGTTGAACGATACAAAACACAAATTTCTGTAGAATGGGATGATATGGATTATAAAAATGTTGCCATTTATTTACACGGTTTGAGTGAAATGGAAATAAAAAATATTATCATGTCATTAATTGTTAAAGGAAGTATAAAAAAAGAAGATTTAAAAGAGTTGAAATATGCTAAGAGAGATTTATTTACAGATATAGCAGGTCTTGAGGTTGTAGATGTTGATGAAAACTTTGAGGTAGCAGGTCTTGAAGTATTAAAAGAATGGCTTTATGAGAAAAAAGTTTTCATGAATTCCGAGAAGAAAGAAGAACTTGAAAATAGAGGAATGACTTCTCCGAGAGGAATATTGCTTGTTGGAGTTCCAGGTTGTGGAAAAAGTTTAAGTTCTAAGGCTGCCGCTAATATTTTAAACGTTCCTTTATATAGATTAGATTTAGCTACTGTTCAAGGACAATATGTTGGTCAATCCGAAGCTCAATTAAAGGAAGCTTTAGATACCGCTGAATTTGTTTCACCATGTGTCTTATGGATTGATGAAATTGAAAAGGGATTAAAACAGGGAAGTGGTAATAGTACAACTACGAAAATGATTGGACAATTCTTATTCTGGTTGCAAGAATGTAAAAAACCGGTTTTTGTAGTTGCTACTGCAAATAGTATTGAGGATTTACCTCCTGAATTAGTTCGTAAAGGAAGATTTGACGAAATATTCTTCGTTGATTTACCAAACAGAACAGAAAGACAAGCTGTAATTAAGTTATATGCTAAGAAGTATCTAAAGATAGAATTAGGCGATACATTTATGAATAAACTTTTAGATATTACAAATGGATTTGCATCAAGTGATATTGAATCTACTATTAGAGCTATAGCTTATAAAATAATTTCTAATCCCGAAATACAATTAACAGAAACTTTAATTGAAAGTGAATTATCTAAGGTTTATTCTCTTCAAAAGACTAATCCAGAAAAAATTAAAGCCATTAGAGATTGGGGAAATAGTAGAGCTACAAAAGCATCAAAAGAAGATACTACTTTTGAGACTTTGTAGTTTTTTTGATATTTAATTGAAAATTATGAGTTTTAATTATATAATGTTACTATGATAAGTATACGAGGTGTAGGTATGACAAATTATAAAAAAGTAAATAAAGCTTTATTATGTATAATAACTTTGAGTTTAATTATGATTCCTGGTATTTCTCATGCTGCAGAAGCATTTGTTTTTTGTCAGGGCAATGTTTTATTAATATTTAGATTGTTTGGCTTAGTATTATTAGTTATTAAAATTGCTGTTCCGGTTATTTTAATGGGTGTAACTGTGCTTAACATTTTTAAGGCGATGATAGCTGGTGATGATAAAGCTTATAAAGGATCTGCAAAAATTTTTGGGAAACGATTAATTATATCTTTAATAATATTTTTGATGCCTACAATTATAAATGGTGTTTTGAGTTTAGTTTCTTCTGGATATGCAAATGCTACTCTTGAAGAAGGTGCAAGTGATAGTTTTGCAGCGTGTACTAAATGCTTGTTGAATGTTTCATCTTGTCCTACGACTAAAATTCAAATGTGAGGTTTAAAATATGAAGAAGAAAGATTTTAAATTTTTATTTATTTTAATAGGTTTAATATTATTGGTTCCTTTTGCTGTTAATGCAGCGAATTGCCAATCATTATTAGGACCGGTACAACCAGGATATCCTGCTTATTATGTTAATATGATATTTCAAATCATAAAATATCTATGCATTGTTGCATTGCTTATTTTTTCTGTTATTGATTTTGCTAAGGCATTAACATCTGAAGATAATGGTGCGTTAAAAAAGGCTGGAACAAAATCTGCAAAAAGAGTTGTTTATTTAATTTTATTATTCTTTTTACCAACATTAGTTTTTGCAATTTTTGGTTGGTTAGGAATTGTTGATGGCGATGAATGCATTAACATTCTATCAGGAAATTAGGATGGTGTTTTATGAATAAATATGTTTGGACACTTGGTATTGTTTCTGGTATTATAGAAGGAATTCAAAAATTAATCGCTGATATTATTCATGCTTTTCACTGCCTTTGGGATGGTACTTTTTCTAGTCTTCATTTAGGATTAATCAAGTTATCAATGTTTATTGATTGCTTGTTTATGTATGTTTCGTCGTTTTTTATTAAACTTTTCAACGTTTTGGCTTCAATTAATCTTTTCAAGGATAATTCAATTTATAACGAATTAGCAAAAAAAGTTTATATTTTAATGGCTGTTGTTATGCTGTTTGTTTTAGCATACAATCTTATTTATCATGTAATCGATCCAGATTCAAAAAACACAAAATTTGGAACTCCTGGTCAAACTGCAAAAAAGATTGTTGTTGCATTAATTGGTTTGTTAGTTGCTCCAACTGCATTTTCATTTTTAGCAGATGTTCAAACAGCTATAATTAATTATGGAACAATTGGTAGAATTATTTTAGATAATGATAGTGGTTCTGCATTTAACGTAGAACATGCTGCTGATTCTGCAATAGCACAAATATATAAGGCTTTTGTTTATCCTTCTAGTGATAATGATGGTGCAACTTGGGGAGTTGGGTCTGAAAAAGATGCTGATTTATTTAAGGACTCTACTGTTGTAAACTTTATTGAAAGTTGTGGGGCATGCGAGAAAAAAGATATTTTTCCTGCTTATGAACATTATGGTGATCCTGGTAGTTCGTGTGATAGAAGCTATATTATGTCTGGAGAAAAATATAGTCAGGCCTTTGATAAAGCAATTGAAAATAGTGACTTTTTATCTTTGCCGGGAAAATTAGCTCCAAATGTATTAGTAAATGATAAGATGGGGGCTTTAAAAGCACAAGCTAAAGGCTCTTGGAAAGCAACATATTATAATAATAATGGTTTAACTTACATTCCTGGTATTCCTATTCTTGTATTTATTTATTTATGTTATACTGTATTTTTATTTTTGTTTGATCTTGCATTAAGAATGTTTAATTTATTCTTCTTGCAATTAATGGCTCCAATTGCGTTTGGAATGTATCTTCTTCCATCTCCAAAAGATAAAGTCTTTAGTACTTGGTTAAGTTCATTCTTTAAAACTTATGCTTTAGTTTTTGTTAAACAAGCATTCTTATATTTAATGGTATTTATTATGGCTAAAATCGTTGATCCAAGAGATGGTGTTATTAAAATGATTTTAGATGGAATTGCGTCAAATGAAGCATTAAGTAAGATGGGATGGTTTGCAAGATTATTTGTTATTGTTATTATAGTTTGTGGTTTATTTAGATTTATTAATGGTTTACCTAAATTCCTTAAAGATTCACTTGGCGTAGATCTAAACGCAATGGGTAAATCAAGTGCTAAAGCTATATTTGATGACGTTAAAGGTGGATTCTCTAAAACTAAAAAAACTATTACAGCTCCATATAATGCTACAAAACGTGGTATTGGCCACGCTGCTGGTGCATATGGAGGAGCCAGATATGGGCTTCATAAAATGAAAGCTGGTATTAGTGGTGCAAAAACTGCTTCTGGTAAAGCAAGAGGATTCTTGAGTGGATTAAGTGCTATGAAATCCGGAATAGGTGCTGGCATGAAAGAAGGAAATGCTGCTGCTGGTGTTCGTGCTGGTCAAAAAGCATATGAAGCCAAGAGACAAGCAAGGGCAAAAGAGAAGGCCGAATGGAAAAATATGTTATCTGGAGTTAAGCATTCTTTAGAAAATATGAAAATTTCTACAGATGGTTTCTCAGATAAGATTAGAATTATTATTGAAAATAATGATGCAAATAAAGCTCAAGTTGCTGGTGTTATTCAAAAAAATATGGATAATGCTCAATTAGCTAGAATTGCATCTGATAAGAGTGGTAAAGTTGCTAGCTTAAAGAAATTTGATTCAGGTGTTGATTTTGATAGATCTAAGATTGACGCCGAAGTTGCACAACGTGAAGCAGATATTAGCAGTCAGATTTCATCAGCTGAAGCAAGTGAAAAGAGTAATTTTGGTGTTTCTAGTGTTGTTTCTGATGGATCTGGAAATGGTTTGTTCTTTAAAACTGCTGTTGCTAAAAGTGAATTTATGAGTGATGTAGAAGCACAAAAAAATATTGCTCGACAAAATGGTACTTTAACGCCTGATGTGGAGAGACAAATTTATCATGATACAATGAGTAGATATCAGCAAGATGGTAGAATTTCTGCAAATTATCATCCATCTGAGACTGTTCAAGCTCTTTATGAAAAGCAAAAACGTGTTGCTGATGCAAGAAAACTTATGAATGCTGATAATGCTGGAAATAGAATGTTATTTACTGATGGAGCTGTAAAGTCTCAATTTGAACAAAAAGTTTTATCTAAGTTCCAAGCTGCATCAGATGCGGAATTTGCAACTTCTGGACAACCTCAAGATGAGGAACACAGAAAGGCATTTTTCCAACAATATCTAAATCAACATAGAGATGAAGTGACTACTGAATCTAGTAGGTTAGCTGCTGATTATATGGCTGCTGGATTAATGATTTCTTCTGATACTACTATTGGTGCACGTGAAGCATATGCTCAAGATTTAGCTCATACAAGTTATGAAGATCTATCTGAAGAACAAAGAGCTTTAATGACTAGAGAAGAATTCTATGCTCATGTCTCATCTGCACAAACGCAAGCCGCTATGTTTAAAGATGATGCAACTGAAGTAATACTTCAATATGCTACTGAACATCCTGATGAGATTGCAAGCATTGGATTAAATTCGAAAGATCAACAAGTTATTGTTCATGCTGCTGAAGCACAAAGAGATAATTCCGAAATGGTCGAAAGCTTGATTTTATCTAGGGATTTGGAAAGTGTAAATCAAGCTCTTAGTGATAATGGATTTGATCAAAGTTTATTATATGATTTTGGAACTGCTGATGATTTAAGACAAAATCCTGATAAATTTAGAGGTCACGAGGGTGATCTTGTTAATGGATTTGTAAAGACTGTTAAAAATATTGAAACCAATAATATTGCTGCTGCTCAAGAAGAGAAGAAATATCAGGCAATGTCTGGTAATTCAGGCGGCTCTAATGGTTCTAAATAGTGGTTTGAAAGGAGTAGTGTGAGATTATGGCAAAAATGAATGATAAAACGCAAGTTGAAACTGCTGCTTCTGTCTGGGCGACAGTAAGACAAATCACTAGTGGTATTATTGTATTAAATACTGGTGAACTTGTTTCTGGGGTTAAAATTATCCCTAGAAACATTTTCATCATGCAACAAGATGATACAAATGCAATTATATATTCACTTAGTAAATTTTATGATTCAATAGATTTTGATTATTGGTTAATAATTGGTGATAGACCTGTTAACTTAAATACTTACTTTGAATCTGTTCAAAACATTTATAATACAAGTAGCTCTGAACATGTTAGAGCTATTGCTCGTGATGATATTGTAAAAGCTAATAAATATGTTTCTGGCGATTATGGTGTTTCAGATACAGAATACTTTTTACTTTTTAAAGATAAATCAATTGATATGATTCAACAAAAAATTGCTAAAATAATTAGCGGTATTAAAGAATGTGAACTTAATGCAACTCAGGTTTCAAATGATGAATTACGTTTAGTTATGGATACATTCCTTAGTAATGGTAAAAAAGCTATTGCTATGGGTGATGATGTTTCTGATGATAAAGAGAATAATGATGTAAAATTTGATGATACTTATTTTAAATATAGTGGTACTTATTCAACGATTTTAAGTGTAATTGGATATCCTAATCGTGTTTATCCTGGTTTTTTGTCAGGATTGATTAATATTCCAAATGCACGTATTTCTATTAAATATCAAAAGACCCAATTTGATTCTTTGAAAAAGATTGTTGGTAGAGAAATAGCCATTTTAAAACAAAAATATCAAACTGAGAGAGACTTAGCTTTACAGGAAAAACTAAGAACTGACTATGAAAATTTAGAGTCTTATTTGAAAACTATAAAGGATCAAAATATTCAAATATTTAATACATGTATGAATATTATGGTTTCTGCTGAAACACTTGAATTATTAGAGGAACATAAAAATAATGTTAGAAGATATCTTGATAATATGGGTATTTCTTCAATTATTATGATAAAGGAATTAGATTCTGTTTTAAAATCAATGTTACCTATATTTGATGATCAATTAGTTACTAGAAGAATAAATATTCCAATTCCATCATATACTATGTCTACAATGTATCCATATGTATTTGATAGCTTAAAAGATCCGGGAGAATCTTATCTAGTCGGTGGAGATTTTTCTGGAGGAGTTGTTTTGTTTAATCAATTTTCTCATTTAAAAGACACATCTTCAAATAGATATAACGCTAATATTATTTGTGTGGGTCAAAAAATAACTGGTAAAACAACTTTACTAAAATTATTAACCAGAGGTAATGTTAGAAATGGAAATGTTGTTTCTTTAGTTGATGGATCTTCAGAGTATGAGTCTATGTCATCAAACTATGGTGGAGATTATATTACGTTAGACTCTGATTATACTCAAGGAGTATTGAATCCTTTAGAAATAGTAAATGATGTAACTGATGATGAAAAGAAACAAGGTTTAAATTATACAGCTTTAGTTCGTACTATTACGTTCTTAAAAGGATTATTAAAATTTATCAATCCAACTGTTGAAGATGATGTTGAAAAGAAATTTGAAGAAGTTTTATATGCAACATATAAGCGTTTTCATATTGATATGGAGACGGACTATTCTACAATTCAATCAAGTCAATATCCAATCTTTAATGATGTTTATGCGACAGTAAAAGGTTCATATTTATCTTCTCCAGAGGGTTCTGCTGAAAGAGATGTTTTAAAACGTCTAGAAGCATGTGTTAATCCTTTTGTAACTACGTATGCTAAATTCTTTAATGGACATACAAATTTTGACATGAGAGATAATTTTATAACATTTGGTGTTAATTATTTAAATACACCTGCTCCTGTTAAACTTGCATTAGAATTTGTTGCATTGAAATATTGTTGGATGAGAAGTTGTGATGTTAAACATTATTCTTCAATAGTATTTGATAATATTAATTTATTATTCAGTACTGATAATTCATATGCAGCAGATTCAATTTCTCAAATGGTTAGAAGATCAATTTTATTCCATAATGGTTGTATTTTCTCAATTGAAAATACTAAAGATTTAGTTTATCAACATTCAATTTCTTATACTAAGTCAATTTTCGATAATAGTTCTTATTTCTTTATTATGAGTTTAAGAAAGCAAGAGTTTAGCTATTTATCTAGAATGATTGAATTTAATGATGCTGAAGAATCTTTTATAAAGTCAATTGGAAAAGGAGATGCTCTATTCCTTTGTGGTTCTAGAAGATTACGACTTAATGTTATCGTTTCCGATGAAGAGTTGACTTCATTCGGACTAAATATAGATTTTCAATAGAAAGGATGGTTTAAATGAATAATAATAATTACTTGATACCTGCTAATTCAAAAAGATCGCAGTTGATTTTAAACTGGCTTAAACCGATTGATTTAATTATTCTTGTATCCGGTGCTCTTGTAACTGCAATTTTGGCATTTATATTTGGTGCAAAGGCATCCTTTATAGGTTTAGTTCTTATGTGTTTGCCTTTGTTAATATGTGTTACTTTAGTATTGCAAATTCCAAATTATCATAATGTTCGCCAGTTATTAACTAATATTTTTACATTTTATTTTATAAAACCAAGGACTTATTATTGGAAGGGCTGGTGTGTAGACGATGAAGAATGATATCTACGCTGGTAGAAGTTATTCTGAAGACTGGCTTCCTATTAAACAAATAGCTAATGGGATGATTGAACTTGAGAGTGGCGAGTTTGTTTGTGCTGTAAAAGTACATCCAAGAAATATTTTTATTCTTCCTCAGATGGAAAGAACCAGTATTATTAATAATCTTTCATCATTTTATAATACTATTGATTATGAATTTTGGTTGGTTATTGTTAATAGACCTGTTGATATTTCTGCATATATTGCTCACTTACAGGTTTTAGAAAATTCCAATGGTATTCATCCTGCTATTAGAAAGATGATTAATGAAGATATTAATAAAGCAAATCAATTTGTAGGTTCTAGTTATGGCGTAACTGATACTGAATATTATATTATGTTTAAAGAAAAGAAATCTGAGTTAATTGAGAAGAAACTTAATGATATTGTTGGTGGTTTGTCTGGAGCTAGACTTACAGGTACAAGAGCTACAAATGAAGATATGAGAATGATCTTGGATAATTTCTTTAGTGATTGTAGTAATACTTCATTTAATTCGGTAGGTGTATAATGTTAAATGTATTAAAAAGTGAACTTGCCCCAAAGGGCATAATATTTAAACCAACTAGTTTTAGATTTGGTGATAACTATGCAGTAATTTTTACTATTACTGCTTATCCAAGTAGTATAACTGAGGGTTATTTATCAGATATTATAAATTTACCTGGTGTAAAGGTTTCTATTAAACATATTCCTATCGGATTTGATAAGATGAGAAATATGTTAAATAAAGAAATATCTGACTTAAAAGCTCGTTATGAGAAAGAAAAGGATTTAACATTAAAAGAGAAAATTAAACAAGATTATGAAACTCAAGAATCCTTTATTCAAATGTTAGCTTCTTCTCAAGCTAGAATTTTTGATTTTCAAATGCATGTTATGCTTACTGCTAATAGTAAAGAACAACTTGAATTTAGAAGATCTCAAGTTAAAAGTTATTTAGAAGGTCTAGAACTAAGATCTGTAAATTTAATGTTTGAACAAGAAAAAGCATTTAAATCTATGGTTCCTGTTTTTCCACCTCAAGATATTGAGGAAAGAGTTGGTAACGCAATTCCATCTATTTCTATTGCTGCTATGTATCCATTTGTATTTGATAGTATCAAGGATGATGGAATAGGTTCTTTACTTGGAATAGACTTTTCTGGTGGTGTAGTATTATTTAATCAATTTTTATATCAAATTAAGAAAGTTAATAATAGAAATAATGCCAATTTAATTCTTTTAGGTAAATCTGGTTCAGGTAAATCAACAGCTGCTAAGTTATTGCTTAGAACTCATATTAGAAATGGTTGTAAATTAGTTGTTATTGACCCTGAAGGTGAGTTGGAAGATTTAACAAAGAACTTAGATGGTGATTTCTTAGACGTTGGTAAAGGTGGCAAATTCGGTATGATTAACCCACTTGAGGTTATTGCCGATGTTGACGAAGAAGAAATTGCCCAGGGATTAGGAAATACTATTTTAACTAGAACTATTCAGCAAGTTAAAGCTTTCTTAAAATATTATTCACCTGACATTGATGATGAAACATTAGGAATGTTTAGTGAAGTATTACAAGAAACATATAAACGTAAGGGTATAGATTTTGATTCTGACTTTACGAAGTTTACGAGTGACGACTATCCTACTTTTACGGAAGTTCATGAAACAGTAAAAGGACATTTACTTTCAATGGTAAATGCAACTAAAGAACGTGAAATTTATGAAAAACTTGAACTTAAGATTAGACCTTTAGTTCATGAAATGAGATTCTATTTTGATGGACATACAACTGTACAATTAACAAGTAATTTAATCGTATTTAATATTAGAGAGATAATGAATAGTGAAGATAATATCAAAAATGCTTTATTCTTTAATATTTTAAAGTTTGCATGGGGCCAATGTCTTGATAGAGATATAAATACAATATTAATGGTTGATGAAGCTCACGTATTACTTGCTAGTCATAATGAATTAGGTGCTGAATTCTTAGCACAAGTTCAAAGACGTGCAAGAAAATATAATACTGGTACTATTATAATCACTCAACAACCTACAGACTTTGCTGATCCAAAGATGATTGTTCATGGAAAAGCTATATTTGATAATGCTTCGTATTATTTAATTATGCAATTACCTAAACAAGCAGTTGAAGATTTAGCAAAATTAATAGATATTAATGAATCTGAAATGGAAAGTATAAAACAATACGAGCAAGGAGAAGGTATGTTCTTCTGCGGTAATAAACATATGAGAATTAATGTAGTTGCTACTGAGGAAGAATTAGCTTCCTTCGGATATGGTGGAGGACATTAGAACAAGAATGGTGGTGAATTAATGTGAATAATAACATTGAAAATAACAATCGTAATCAAAATACTGTTTCAAGTGTTTTTTCAGATAAAGATGGTTCTGAATTTGAAGCAAGCAGACAAAATGGTTCAAATAATGATGTTGATGTTCATGTTAATACAGGAGGTTCAAGTTCTTCTGGTCAGTCTGCCAACTATAGAACAATTAGTGATACTACATATAACAGAAATGGTTCTGCTCGTGTAGAAAAATCTAAAAGTAATTCTACTGATAATTTTGTTGATAATTCAGGAGAGTCACGTTTAGATAATGATAATCAAGATTTTGAAAGAGAAAATCTAGATGAAAGTTCATCTAGTTTTTCTCGTGATAATAAGTATGATCAAAATCCCAATATTTATGATATTATTGGGAAAGATTCTTTTGGTCAGAACAATAATGCTGCAAATTTAAATTCTAAGCATAATATGCCTGCTAATGGGAATATGGAATCTAATGGTTCTAATGGATTAGGCAATGGTGAATCTGGAGGTGCTATCGAAAGTGGTGAAACCTCTGGTGATATGTCTAATGAAGATGCGGAACAAGCAGAAGATGCTAGAAGTACGGCAAATAATGCTAAAAATATAAGAAATGCTGCGGATGTTGCGATAGCAACAAAAAATCCATATGCAGTTGCAGCAGGTGGAATTGTTAAAGGTGCTGATGCACTCACTGGCGGTAAATCTACTGAAATGCTTGGCGAGGGAATGACTCAGGCAAATAAGATGACTCCAGGTGGAGATAAAATTCAAGATGCTTCAAATAAACTTAGTGAAAGCGGTGCTAGTGATGCAATTGGTAAAGTAGCTTCTATGAAAAGTGGTGGAGCTGGTGGTGCCGGGGCAGCAAGTAACGCAGGAAGTGCGGCTGGTGCAGCTAGCAATGCTGGAAATGCTGCAAGTAACGCTGAAAAAGCTTCGGAAGCAGCTAATAATGCAGAAAAAGCATCAAGTACCACTCAAAATATGGAGAATTCTGGAATTGACAATTATGAAAGGCAAAATGAAACTGCCGATTCCATGAGACAAAATAAACTTAAATTTGGCGAAGAAAATGAAGGATCAAAGCCTACTAGAGAAATAACTCGTAACAATTCTAGAAATAGTGGCTCTGGTGGGTCGGATTCTTCTGATTCTAGTGATGATTCAAAACCTAAAGAAGAAAAAAAAGAAGAATCTAGCGAGAGTTCTTCGGGCGAAAGAAAGAAGGGGTCAGCAGAAAGCTCTGCTGCAAAATCTGAGCAACTTAAAAATAAAATTAAGATGCCAGTTGAAAAATTATTCAAGTATTTGGTTATTATTCTAATAACTTTTATTGCTACGTTAATGATTTTTTACTATTTATTCAATCTTGCGGGTTGCTAATATTTAATTTTATAAAAAACATATTTTATTATGTTTTTTTAATTTGTTTTTTATATAAATAAAATATATGTTATAATTAATTAGAAAAAGGAGGAGAAGCTATGCATTTTAAAGTTAAGAAAAAAGATTTTATTATTTTCATAGTTTATTGCGTATTTTTCCTTTATATTTGCGCTTTAGTTGTAGTTAATTTATTATCTTTGTTAAACACAGGTGAGTTTGATGGTATTATACCTTGGAAAGCTCTTTTATTCCCATATAATATATGTACTATTATTTTATTTTTAGTAGTTGTATTTTGGACTTTATCTACAACGAAAAGTAGTATTTTTGATAAAGATTCTAATGGAAAGGGATTTTTCAGTTTAATATTTGGAGATAAACCATCAAATGGTTTCTCTAACTGGTCTTCTGAAAAAGATATGAAAAATGGATTAGATGTTGTTAAAATTAATCCATCTAGTGAGCAAGCTGATGCTGCGGGTATTCCTCTTATTAATAATGGTAAAGATGTTTATGTTGATAATGGTGAATATCATAATATGGTTATTGGTTCTACTGGATCCGGTAAATCTACAACTATCGTTATTCCGCTAGTTACATTATTAGCTCGTCATGGTGAATCAATGATAATCACTGACCCTAAAGGTGAGTTATATAAATCATCATCTGATTATTTAAGGGAAAAGGGTTTTAATATTGTTTTATTAAATTTTCGTGAACCTTCAACTGGTAATTCATGGAACCCATTAGCTTTGCCATATGAATATTATAAAAATGGAAAAGAAGATAAAGCTATAGAGTTATTAACTGATATTTCAAAAAATATTATGTATGAAAAGACAGATGATGTATTCTGGCAAAACTCTGCTGCAGATTATTTTGCTGGTATAGCTTTAGGATTATTTGAAGATGGAAATATTGACGAAGTAAACTTAAATAGTATAAGTTATGCTGCTAGTATTGGTGAAAAACGTGTTGGTATGAGTACTCTTATTAAAGAATACTTTAAACTTAAGGGAGAAGATTCTCAAGCGTATTCATATGCGTCTGGAACAATTGACGCTCCAAATGAAACTAAAGGTAGTATTTTATCTACATTTAAGCAAAAAATAAGATTATTTACTTCAGGTAAAGCTCTTAGTGAAATGTTATCTCATAGTAATTTTGATATGAGAGATATTGGTAGAAATAAGACTGCTGTATTCTTAATTATTCATGATGAAAAGAAAACATATCATGGTTTAATGACGATATTTATTAAACAATGTTATGAAACATTAATTGATGTTGCTCAAGAATGCGGTGGTAAATTGCCTCAAAGAACTAATTTTATTCTTGATGAGTTTGCTAATATGCCTAGAATTAATGATATTGATTCAATGATTTCAGCTGCTCGTAGTAGATTAATTAGATTCACATTTATTATTCAAAACTTTGCACAATTAGATGGTGTGTATGGTAGTGAAGTTGCTCTTACTATTCGTGGTAACTGCGGTAATACTGTGTACCTAATTTCAACAGAAACCAAAGCCTTGGAAGAGATATCTAAGTTATGTGGTGATATAAAAGTTAAAGTTGGTAAGGGAGATAAGGAAGTTGAAGAAACAAGACCGTTAGTTTCTGTTACTGATTTACAAAAAATGAAACCATTTGAAGCTATTATTTTAAGATTGCGTATGGCTCCATTTAGAACACAAATGACTCCATGCTTTAAAATGGACTGGGGTCTAAAACAAGGAAATGCTCAATTTTTTGAAAGGGAGAGTACAGAACCTAGATTATTTAATATAGAAAAGTATGTTAACGAACATAAAGAACAACAATCAGGTGGAATGCCTGGAATGGGTGGTATGTTTGGTGGCGGAATGTCCGGAATGGGCGGCGGCATGTTCGGTGGTGGTATGTCTGGAATGGGTGGAAGTATGTTTGGCCCACCTCCATCAGCAAGTAAATCATTGTTTGATGATCCAATTCCAGATGAAAGACCCCCTAAGACAAGAACCAATGATTCTTCTAATACAGCATTCCCTAAGATTCCTGGTTTAGGAAATATTGATTTTAATAATCTTGAAGCTGTATCTGATGAAGATTTGGATAAAGCTTTAAAGGAACTTAATGAACAACTTAAAAAGCTTAACGAAGAATCTGAAGAAGATGATAATGTAAAAGCATATGAAAACGATGATGATATTATTGCTAAGAAAGATGATGATTCTGACTTATTTGGCGGTTTGAAATTAGATGACGATGATGATGATGACGATGTTGTTATAGCAAACGATGTTAAGAAAGAGTCAAAAGATGATTCGAAAGCAATTGATGCTAAAATAATTTCTGATTCTGATGATGAAAAAAAGGATGATAGTTATATACCTCCTTTTGAAAAAGATATGTTTAATTTTAATTTTGATGATGATAAGGAAAAGGATATAAAGGATGCTAAAGATGATTTTTCAACTGAAGATTATCCTAAAGTATTTAATGCTAATGGAAACAAAATTAATAATACAGTAAATATTTCTGAGTTGTTAAAGGATCAGCATGACGATAATAATAAATCATTTGGTTATTTAGATGATGATCAAATTGATAGCGCTGAGTCTCATGGATATTTAGATGATAATTTTGAAGATGATAGCACCATTGGCACAAAGGTTGATAAAACAGAAACAGTTCAAGAAAAAGTTGATTCATCAGACGATTCTAAATTTAAATATAAAGTTGATAATGATAGTGTAATTGTTAATGAAAATATTGTTACAGATGATGAATATTATGATGATTTCTTCGGAGATGAATAAAAGAACCATATGGTTCTTTTTTTATTTATTCTATTTATATATTTCTCATTTTGTTATATAATTTTTATGGTGATATAAATGAGTGAACCTGTTAAAAATGCATTAGATAAAATTTTGGAATTATTAATTATATTTGTTGTTTTTATATTTATTAATAAAATAATTGATATGGTAATTGATAAGTTTATAAATAAGAATAAAAATAAGAATTTTAAAACTATTATGTTATTCTTTAAAAGATTAAAGAAAATTGTTTTGTATACAATATGTGTAATTATTTATTTATCTAAATTTTCTATTTTCTCAACGCTATCAGTAACTATATTGTCAGGAATAGGAATTATTACAACAGTTGTCGGATTAGCTGCTAAAGATTTGTTAATTGACTTTTTTGCTAGTCTTTGTATAGTATTTGATGGGCCATATAAAATTGGCGATGTTATTCATTTATTAGATAATGATGTAACAGGTACTGTTGAAGAAATAACAATGAGACATACTATTATTAGAACAATTTATAATAAAAGAGTTATTATTCCGAATAGTAGTATGAATACTAAGGCTATTGAAAACTTAGATAAAGTAGATAATGAAATATGTGTATTTGGAGAATACCCTATATCTTACGAAGCTGATGTTGATAAAGCATTAAAGATATTAAGTGAAGAAACAAAGAAATTATATAAGCCAATTATAGACACTGAATATCCTAAAGTAAGAGTTGTGTCTTGGGATCCTTCTAGCATTACGCTTAGAACTTGGATTTGGGGTGCTGATGTTGCTAATGCTAATGAGAATCGTTTTAAGTTAAATTATATAATTAAGAAAAGGTTTAATGAGGAGGGAATAGAGATTCCTTATGAACACGTTAATGTTATTATGAAAAAATAATAACTTTTTTTGTTTATATAATATATTTTTAAATGGGTGATTGTTGCTTTTAAGGGTTACGTTTGTTATAATTTTTATAAGAATAAGAGGTTGTTGTCATGCAAAATGATTTAATTGAAAAGTATTTAAATAACAAGCACAAAGCATTATTATCATATGCTAGTGTTTTGTATAGAGTTTATCCTAGTGTTGGAGATTCTTTGTGGAAGAGTGAGGAAGAATACCATGGTATTATTTCTAATGTTTTAAATACTTACATGAAGAAGTATTATTTGCGTGATGCTGACGAATTAAATTCATTTAATCAAAATGGTTATTCTGAAGGAGAATTCAAACTTGCTTATATATTAGCTATTATTGCGGATACTTTTAAAGATGAATATGAAAATCTTAAGACGGAATACAAGAGAGGTTTATATATTCTTACTGTTATTTTATATATTATTATTAATGTAGATAAAGATATTAATATTTATACTGAAACAGTTACTACTAATGCTATATTAACTAAACTTGAAAGTTATTTTAGAACCATTTATCAAGAAAAAATATATGAAAATTATCCATTTTTACTTGAAAATTTAGCAAATAGAGTAAAAGATAATTTAAAAATAGAAAAGAAATTTTTCTCATTAATACAAAGTAAGGATATGTA
>Ga0247610_10002153_pt1 | contig 23251 bp, 13 predicted proteins | sample 174DNAGHGhighgp2_FD_193483 | JGI IMG/M metagenome (GOLD analysis project Ga0247610, IMG submission 193483) | Sheep rumen microbial communities from Palmerston North, Manawatu-Wanganui, New Zealand - 1742 DNA GHGhigh gp2 | ecosystem: Host-associated > Mammals > Digestive system > Stomach > Rumen...
GTATCCTTGCGGGCATAGAACTTATCGAGTGCCTCCTTGGCCTTCGGATTGAAGAGGAAGGCACCGGCCCATCCCTTGGCAGAACCTAACACGTCGGAGTTGGAGAATCCACCGCAGAAGACGATGAGGTTGACCTCTTCGAGTGTCTCACGACCCGTGATGAGGTCGGTCATCATCACATCCTTCACATCGAAGCCTGCCAGGTAGAGCATATAAGCCATCTCGCGCTCGCCATTGGTACCCTTTTCGCGGATAATGGCGGCCTTGGGAGATTGACCATTGACCATTGACGATTGACCATTCTTCCAGCGGTCAGGATTGAGGCCGTACTGGGAGAGTTTACCGGTGAAGGACTTGGGGAAGATCATCTCCAGAGGCTGGTTCTTGTAGTTGGCGAAACGCTCCTTAGCCTTGCCGTTGAAACTCTGCTTACGGTCGAGCAGGTAGCTTGTCTTGTACCAGGTGTCGCGAAGCGCGTCAATATCGAAGGTCATCTCTGTATCATTGGCCTTAACCACGATGGTGCGACTGTCCTCAACAGGATAGCCGATCTTGGCAAAGCCGACACCCTGCTCCTCCATGAAGTCCTTGAACTCCTGCTTGTGTTCGTCGCTCACCTCAATCACGACGCCTGGGTTCTCGGCAAAGAGCGTCTTCACGATGTCACCGTCGGCGCATATGTCGTGCAGGTTGATGTGCAGACCACCCTTGGTATTGGCGAAGCACATCTCCAAGAGAGTGGTGATGAGACCACCAGCCGAGATATCATGACCGGCCATGATCCATCCCTTCTCGATGAGTTGTTGAATGGCCATGAAGGCATCAGCGAAATATTCCGGATTCTTTACGGTCGGCACGTCGTCGCCCACCTTACCAAGACTCTGTGCGAAGGCAGAACCGCCAAGGCGCTGCTCGTCGAAACTGAAGTCTATATGATAGAGCGAAGCATTCTTGTCATTGACCAATACAGGCGATACCACCTTCTTGATGTCTGACACCTCACCACCGGCAGAGACGATGACCGTTCCCGGAGAAATAATCTTCTCGCCATTGGGGTATTGCTGAGAAAGTGACAGTGAATCCTTACCAGTAGGTACATTGATATGCAAGTCGCAGCAGAAATCTGAGAGGGCTTTTACACCAGCATACAGACGGGCATCCTCACCCTCCTGAGAGCGGCAGGGCCACATCCAGTTGGCGCTCAGCGACAGTGAGTCCATACCCTCTGCCAACGGTGCCCATACGATATTCGTCAGTGCCTCGGCTACAGACAGAACACTGCCTGCGGCTGGATCAGCCAGACCGGCCTGTGGGGCATGTCCGAGAGCTGTGGCGATACCTTTCTCCCCACGATAGTCGAGGGCGACGACACCACAGTCGCTTAACGGCAACTGGAGTTCACCCTGACACTGCTGACGGGCAATCTTACCTGTCACGGAACGGTCTACCTTGTTGGTCAACCAGTCCTTACAAGCCACGGCCTCTAACTGGAGTACGCGGTCGAGGTATTCGTTAATTTTATCCTGACTGTAGGTTACGTCAGCATAGTGACGCTCTACAGTATTGTCGCGCATTATGGTCTTAGGCGAGTGGCCGAACATCTGAGCCACATCAAGGTCGAAGGGTTTTACACCATCACCCTGTTTAAAGGAGAAGTGGGCATCGCCTGTGGTCTCACCGACCACATACAGCGGCGCACGCTCACGTTCGGCAATGCGGCGGACATGCTCGATATGCTTTTCGTCGATCAGCAGACCCATACGCTCTTGACTCTCGTTGGCAATGATTTCCTTCGAAGAGAGTGTCTTGTCGCCGATGGGCAGTTTGGTCATGTCAATCTCTCCACCACACTCTTCAACCAGTTCCGAGAGACAGTTAAGGTGACCGGCTGAGCCATGGTCATGGATAGAAACGACGGGATTTACATCCTCCTCGCAGAGGGCACGCACCAGATTGTAGGCACGCTTCTGCATCTCGGGGTTGGCACGCTGTACGGCGTTCAGCTCAATGCCATTCGAATAGCGACCTGTGTCAACAGATGACACAGAACCGCCACCAAGACCGATGCGGTAGTTGTCACCGCCGACCACGACCACCTTGTTGCCCTTCTGAGGCTCTTTCTTCAGACAGTCGCGCTTGGTGCCATAACCTACGCCACCAGCCAGCATGATGACTTTGTCGTAAGCGTACTTAGTATCGTTAGACTCTTGATGCTCAAATGTCAGCACAGAACCGCAGATCAGCGGCTGACCGAACTTGTTTCCGAAATCTGATGCACCATTTGAGGCCTTGATCAGAATCTGCTCAGGGGTCTGATACAGCCACTGGCGAACGGGTAGAATGCTCTCCCAATCGCGAGTCAGCTTATCGTCATCCTTCAGACGAGGATAGGCCGTCATATAGACTGCCGTACCAGCAATCGGCCAAGAACCGACACCACCACCCATACGGTCGCGGATTTCACCGCCCGTACCAGTAGCGGCACCGTTGAAGGGCTCCACTGTTGTGGGGAAGTTATGTGTCTCGGCTTTCAGTGAGATAACGCTCTCGATATCCTTTACCTGGAACCAGTCACTGGTGCTCTGGTCTTTCGGTGCAAACTGCTCTACCACGGGTCCCTGTGCAAAAGCCACATTATCCTTGTAGGCTGAAAGAATCTTGTTGGGGTTCTCCTGTGTGGTCTTCTTGATCATCGCAAAGAGTGAGGACTCCATCTCCTTGCCGTCGATGATGAACGTGCCACCGAAGATCTTATGGCGACAGTGCTCAGAGTTGATCTGGGCGAAGCCGAAGATCTCAGAATCGGTCAGAGGACGACCATTCTGTTTCTCCAAGCCATGCAGGTATTCAATTTCCTCGGGCGAGAGAGCCAGACCTTCCTGCTCGTTGTATTCCTCCAGATTGTCCACATACTTGATGGGCTCGGGCTTAATGTTAATCGTAAAGATGTCCTGGTTCAGACCATTGTACATGCGCTGTAACATCTCGTCGTGTTCTGCGTCTTTGTTGGCCACAGCCCAATATTCCTCAATGCGGCTGATGCCCTTGAGGCCCATGTTCTGTGTGATTTCAACAGCATTGGTCGACCATGGGGTAACCATTTCACGGCGCGGTCCGACGAAATAGCCTTCTAACTGCTCTGCATCCAATAATGTTGCCTCGCCGTAAAGCCAGTTTAATTCCTTGATTTCCTGTTCACTCAGTGTGTGATCAACCTCAGTGGCGATCACGGTCTTTTGTGGGGTCTGAAAGAAGCGTATCATACCTTATTAATATTATGTTTCTGAATTTGCGCGCAAAGGTACTAAAAATAATCCACAACGGACACAAAAGAGACATAATAATTATTAAAGGTATTACTTTTTTGGGGTTGTCTTCTTTGCAGGTGCCTTGGTTGTCTTCTTTACAGGCGCCTTAGCTGTTTTGGCCGTGTTGACAACAACTGGCTTAGCCCGTTCGACATATGGCTTCTGGCTTCTCATCAGCCAGGAAACCTGTAACACCTTATTGCGCAGCTCCTCAGGACAATCCGTTTTCGCGTTCAGCCAATTCATTGTGGCTTGTTTGACTGCATCGCTCTTCTGACTGTCGTATAAGGCTTCTAACCATTTGTCAGGGAAGAGCATCTCACTGGTCTGCTGAAGATATTTCAGATTGTCTAAACTTTGGGTGATGTAATTGGGACAGTCTTGTTCGTAGACATCGGTGCTCAGGAGTTTGACGGTATGGATGGCCCACGGCTCTTCCTTGCGGTTATCCTTCTTGATCAGCTTCTTGAAAAGATCATTGCGCTTGGAGGCATCGGGGTTACAAGCGCGACTCACGAAGTCGAATTCCTTCTGCAGTTCCTCACTCTTCAGACGAGCGCGTTGGGTGGACAGAATCTCCTGCCAACGGCTGGGGCTCATGATAGCCAGTCGATAGGCCATCTCCATATAGTCGTGTTCATCGAAAAGCGGATCGTTGTGCTGATACCAGACTGTCTCTAACTGGGTGAGGACATCTGGCGAGGTGGCGTTGGTGGCCATTTTGCGGAAGATGAGCTGGCGATAGTCTTTTGTCTTGTTCTCGCCGAGCAGGTCCATCATGCAGAGTTCCAAGGTCTTGCGCTGTTCAGGCAACATGTCGGTGGCAATCTTAAACATGTGGTCGATGGCTGTCTGCATGATGGTGGGATTCTTCTCCTTCATCATGAAGCGGTAGAGCTCGCCGAAATGCGAGGGCGTGATTTTACCCTGCAGATAATTGTCGTGGATGACATTCAGGAGCGAATAGCGTGCCAGGTCGTTGCGAGTTGTGACAAGTCGCTTGGGCAGGATTCCCGCATAGTCATCATCGAGCGTAAAGATGCCATAGCCCTCACCGTTGTAGTTGGGAATGATATAACTGGGTTTGCCACCCTTCAGACTGTAGGTCATGATCGGTTTCTGCATGTCGACGGTAATGGTACGGCTTGGTGACAGGTCATAGATGACATAGACTACAAACTTCTGCCGCCAGAGGAGACCACGTCCGAAGGGGTCAGTTTGCGATACAACGAGCTGTCCGTTCTGATAAGAAGTGTTGATGATGGGCATGCCTTTCTGTTTGACCCATACCTCAAAGAACTGACGCACACCGACGGTAGGATTCTCCTTATCGAGGGTCTCGATCAGATCGTCCCAGGTGGCATTCTTAAACATGTATTTCTTGATGAAATTACGCAGTCCGTTCTGCATCTTTGTGGCACCGATGATCTGTTCCAAGGCACGCATCATGACCGTTGCCTTATTATATATAATGTCGTCGTAGAGCAAAGTCGTGTGATCGACAATCGAAGGTTGTTGAATGGCATGCGTACCGTCTGTACGGTCCAAAGCGACAGCCTTGTTCTGGAAGGTGGTGAGGAAATTCATGTCGCTCTCCTTGGCATCCACCTGCCTGCGTGTGATCTTCGAGGCCATAATGTTTGCCATCACTTCCTTTTCCCACAAGTTCTCAGTCCAGTTCAGCTGAACGATGTTGCCAAACCAGAGGTGTGAGATTTCGTGGGCAATGAGTTCGAGTCGCTTGAGTTCCTGTTCCTTTGTGGCGTTGCTCTCAAGCAATAGGCGTGACTCATTGATCTGGAAGGCACCGGGATTCTCCGTACCGCCATAGGGATAGTCGGGAATGAGTGCCAGACCGTATTCCTTGAACGGACATTTGACGCCAGTATAACTCTCCATCCATTTCAGCGATTTCACCATTTCACTGAAGACGATGTCAAGTTGTGCCACTTTCTTCGGATCGGTGGCACGATAGAGCGCACGGATTGGGAAACCCTCGCGGACTGCTGCCTTCTCCTCGAATTTTCCGGCTACAAACGAATAAAGGTAAGTCGGGATGGGGTTGGTGCCATCGCTGAAGATACCCTTCCATCCATCGGGCAAGTTGAGTGTCGTGATAAACCTCGCCCTGATGTCGGGCTGGTCGAAACACGGGAAGGCAGAGTGGGCCTTGTCTGGCAGGAAGATGGAATAAAGGTATTCTTTCTGACGGTTGAGAGCCTTATTGTCGCTGGAAAAGTCTATCTCTACCACGTTAAAGCCCTGCTTCATCAGCTTAGATGATAAAAGGATATGTTCGTGCTTGTAGTCGGCCTTGCGTTTTTTCTTGCCGTTGACGGTGCAGGTACCGGAGAACTTGCCTTGGAAGTCGAGGACGACATCTTCCTTCTGCAATAGGTCAAAGGTGATGATGGCCTTTCCTGTCACAGGCGTCTTGGCTTCGGCAGGGATGTTGAACGTCAATTCATAGATTACATTACTGATGTTGGCCGTCCGTTGTTGGGCAAGTTCCTTTGAAACACCCTTTTCCGGTATCTGGGCAGAAAGGCCGAATACAAACAGACAGAGTGTAAAGGTAAGAAAAAATCTGTAACATTTCATCGTTTTGGGCACTTTAATTGGTTTTTGTGTGCAAATTTAATTAAATAATTCTAATTCCCGCAATCTTTTGGCGGTTTTTTGCATCATATATGTAAATTTGCAACCGATTTGTTTAAATTATAACATGAGAATTATGAAAAAGAGTATGATTTTGATAGCCGTTTCTGCACTGATATTGAGCAGTTGCGGTAGTAAGAAAGAACTGGTGGCATGCCAGGAAACAAACAAGTCTCTCAATGAGAGCCTTCAGGCTGCTAAGGAAGATCTGGCTGCCAAGAACGCCCGTATCGCCAGTCTCGAGGAGCAGCAGCGTGGTATGCAGCAAATGCTGAAGGCTGCTGAGGATAAGTATGATAAACTGCAGGCAGCCCTCGACAAGAGTCTGACAAACGCCTCGCAGAACAATATCTCTATCGAGAAACTTGTAGACCAGATTAATGAGTCGAACCAGTACATCCGTCACCTGGTAGAGGTGAAGTCGAAGAGTGACTCCCTGAACATGGTGCTCACCAACAACCTGACCCGTTCGCTCACGAAGGATGAGATGAAGGAGGTTGACGTGCAGGTGCTGAAGGGCGTGGTCTATATCTCATTGGCCGACAACATGCTTTATAAGAGCGGTTCCTACGAGATTAATGCCCGTGCCGCCGAGACGTTGTCGAAGATCGCCAAGATCATTAAGGACTATAAGGATTATGATGTGCTGATTGAGGGTAACACCGACAATGTGCCCATCTCGAAGACCAACATCCGTAACAACTGGGACCTCTCAGCTCTGCGTGCCTCTTCTGTCGTACAGGCTCTGCAGAACGACTATGGTGTAGATCCGAAGCGTCTGACAGCCGGTGGTCGTGGTGAGTATAATCCCGTAGCACCCAACGATACTGAGGTTGGCAAGCAGCGCAATCGTCGTACGCAGATCATCATCACGCCGAAACTCGATCAGTTCATGGACCTGATCGATAAGGCGCCTGACGCAGATTAGTAGATGAACAGATACGTTCTGTCTGCTTTCCTGCTGATAGCCGTAGCTGCCACTGCACAGAATATTCAGAAAGGCGACTACGGCTATCTGTATTGTCACATGAGCGATCGTGGGCAATGGACGGCCTTTGCGCTGAGTCGCGACGGCTACCATTATGAGGATGTCCTTGGAGGCGGGCCTGTGATGGACGTCAAGGAGCATGCCCGTATCGAAGGGGGCCAGCGCGATGCCTATATCACCCGAAGCTGGGATGGTAAGGGCTATGTGATGGTGACCACGGACATGAACAACGGCATGACCAAAGCCTTGGGCAAACAGAACGAATGGGATAATTATGGTATCGACCTGTTGAAGAGTGATGATTTGATTCACTGGACCAGTCTCTCTTTCGACTATCGTCTGGGTGATGCCATCTTCTGTGACCCGCAATCGCCCAGCCCTTATCAGAATTGGCGTACCATCAACCGTGTATGGGCACCACAGATCTTTTGGGATCCTCAGTATGTCTGGCCTGATGGCGAACAAGGCGGTTACATGATTTACTATTCGATGTGGAACCGAGGCGAGGAGGCCTACGATAGGATGTATTACTCGTATGCTGATAAGTCGTTTACCAGACTCACAAAGCCCCGTTTGTTGTTTGACTGGGGCTATGCCACCATTGATGCTGATATCAACTATCTGGAAAGCGACGGCCTCTACCACATGCTCATCAAGAAGGAAGGCGGGAAACCTGGCATCTATACGGCCACCTCGGAACACTTGACCTATGGTTGGGGTGAACCGGTAGAGGACGACTTCGTGAGTTTCGAGGGCAAGAAAAAGTGTGAAGGGTCGAGTGCCTTCCAGCTGATAGGCGATGATACCTGGCGTGTGGCCTATATTGAGTATTCCTCGAAGCCCCGACACTATCGTATCTGTAAGGCGGACAAATATCTGCGCCATTTCTCTGATCCCGTGGATATCGAGGGCGTGACAGGACCGCAGCATGGCTCCTTCATGCGACTGACCAAAGCAGAATACAAACGGCTGCAGAAGTGGGGTTCAGCGCCTGTCATCCACCGTTTGGAGGCGGAGGTCATTGATGGCGCTGTGTTGCATACCAACCGTTATCTGGAAGGCTATAATCCTGAGGTGCGCACGATGAACCAGTATTTTACCACCCGTCTGAAGTATTCGTTCATGCCCTCGCCCGATTCCGAACAGGCCCGTATCTACAAAGGAGCCTATCAAGGTGCAGGCTTTGGCTATCATCATCTGAACAATCAGATAGGCAATCCCGTTTCTGCCTATCTCTTTCAGGGTGCTACCATCAAGACCTTGTCGCCGAAGCTCGCCCTAAACTATGAGTGGGATTTCGGTGTGGCCTATGGGTGGCATTCCTATAATGAGAGCGATCGTGTGTCGAACCATGTGATTGGTTCGAAAATGACGGCCTATATGGATTTCGGCGTCTATCTGCGCTGGATGCTTTCCCGACAGCTTGACTTGAATATCGGACTCACGGCCTCCCATTTCAGCAATGGCAATACGTCAATGCCGAACGCAGGTCTGAATGTTGCCTCGGCAAAAGTGTCATTGGCCTATTATCTCAACCGGCCTGAGCAACAGCCTGCCGACGGACCGTTGCCAAACTTCCAGAAGCATTGGAGTACTGATGTCGTCGTGTTTGGCGGATGGAAGCGCAGAGGTGCGGAAACGGCCCTCGGTTCGTATGTCCTGTCTGGAACCTATGGTGTGGTGGGTGCCAATGTGAACCCGATGTACAATCTGAATCATTGGTTTAATGTGGGTGCATCCTTGGATTTGTATTATGATCATAGTGCCAATCTCAAGTCTGAGGATCCGATCGCGGCTCCCGCTAATACTGGGATAGCGAAGGAAGATGAGACTGAACCTGTGGAAACGCCCTCAACTTCACCTGAGGACCGTCTTCGAGCCCCATCCTGGTATCGGCAGGTGACAGCCGGTCTCTCCGTCCGTGCGGAATATGTGATGCCGTATTTTACGATCAATTTTGGCATCGGTCATAACTTTATCAATGCAAGCAGCACCCATTTCAATGGTTTTTATGAAATTCTGGCCTTGAAAGCTGCTCTATCACCCAAGGTGTTCCTTCATATCGGTTATAGCCTTTATAGCTTTCAGTATCCCAACAACCTGATGCTGGGTGTTGGCTATCGTTTTGGAGCGCGAAGGAAATAGACGCGATTGATGTGCGTCAAGAAGACGGTTCATTCTCTATATTTCTTACATAAATATTTGTCTGTGTGCGAACACGGTATTACCTTTGCACCGGATTTAAGAATATAGGATAACAATTTAAAGAGGTATTAGACGTATGATTATTTTAAATTTTGTAGCCGTTAAAATCGCATCAGTCGTAAAATCAAAGGCCATCGCCCTGATTAATAAGTAAAAAAAACAGCAGATTTTAAGTATGAAACAAAAGCAAAAACAATTGTGACATACTTAAAAAGTTGCGCGACAGATTTTTACTACCTTTGTGGCCGTAAATATTCTGTCAAGCATGAAAAGGATTTTAATTTCCCTACTCGCCATTATGGCGACGCTTGGCTCGGACGCTGCCGAGCCTTTTGTGTCTTTTAAGTCATCTGCAGATGCGATATCACTGCAGGGTGCAAGTGTTTCTTTCGATAGCCGTGAGCACAGTTGTGTTCAAAGGGCTGTTGCCAACCTACAGCAGGATTTTGAGAAGGTGACACAGAAGGGGCTTCCCCTCTCTGAAAATGCCAGTATCCTCGTGGGTACCGTTGGTGTCAACAAGCAGATAGACCAATGGGTGAAGAAAGGTGTGCTCCGTGATTTGAAAGGCAAGACCGAGAAATATATCATCAAGACCATTGGCGACCAACTCGTCATCGCAGGTAGTGACAAACGTGGAACCGTGTACGGCATCTACGAACTCACCAACCAGATGGGCGTCTCGCCTTGGTACTATTGGGCTGATGTTCCCATTGAACAACACGAAACATTATATATAAAGAAAGGTGAATACACCGATGGAGAGCCAGCCGTGCGCTATCGCGGTCTTTTCCTTAACGATGAGGCACCCTGTCTGACGACTTGGGTGAAGAATACCTTTGGTACCGACTATGGCGATCATCGTTTTTATGAGAAGGTGTTCGAACTGATTCTCCGTCTGAAAGGTAACTTCCTCTGGCCGGCTATGTGGGGCTGGGCTTTCTATGCCGACGATCCCGAAAACTCGAAGGTGGCCGACGAGATGGGTATCATCATCGGCACCTCCCATCATGAGCCGATGGCCCGCAACCATCAGGAGTATGCCCGTCATCGCAGCGATTGGGGAGCCTGGAACTATCAGACGAACAAGGATAACCTCGACCGTTTCTTCCGCGAAGGTATCGAACGTATGAAAGGTACAGATGATATTGTGACCATCGGTATGCGTGGTGACGGTGATGAGGCTATGAGCGCAGATGCTGATACCAAACTGCTGGAGCAGATCATTGACAACCAGCGTCGTATTATCAAGGAAGTGACAGGCAAGCCTGCCGACAAGACCACCCAGGTATGGGCTTTGTATAAAGAGGTGCAGGACTATTATGATGCCGGTCTCCGCGTGCCTGATGACGTGATGATCCTTATCAGTGATGACAACTGGGGTGATATCCGTCGTGTGCCTACTGTTGCGGAACGCAGCCGTAAGGGTGGGTGGGGTATCTACTACCATGTGGACTACGTGGGGGCACCCCGTAACACGAAGTGGCTCAATGTCACGCAGACGCAGCAGATGTTCGAGCAGCTGTCACTGGCCTACGACTTCGGCATCCAACGCATGTGGATCCTCAATGTCGGCGACCTGAAGCCGATGGAGTATCCTATCCAGCTGTTCATGGATATGGCCTGGCGTCCGAAGGACTATACCGTTCAGACCGTTACCGATCACACTCGCAATTTCTTCCGCACTGGGTTCTGCAACTGTGTTGCTGAGGAGGCTGCCGACATCTATAACCGCAACTGCCAATACATGGCGCGCGTCACGCCTGAGATGTTGGATGCGCGTACCTATAATATAGAGACAGGCGAATGGAAACAAGTGGCCGACGACTATCAGCGGCTCGAACTGCGCGCCTTGCGTCTCTACGAGCGGATTCCTGCTGAGGCCCGCGACTTCTACCGTCAGCTCATTCTCTTCCCCGTGCAGGCCATGGCTAATCTTTATGATATGTACTATGCCCAGGCCATGAATCAGTATCTGGCAGCTGCCAAGAACCCCGATGCCAATGCATGGGCCGACAAGGTAAGGGACTGCTTCCGTCGCGACTCATTGCTCTGTGCGGCTTATAATACCGACATTGCAGGCGGCAAATGGAAGGGTATGATGATTCAGAAGCATATCGGTTACCGCTCATGGAACGATAACTTCCGTGCCGATATGCTGCCGCGTATCACGGCTGTGGCCGACAGCACTTCAGGTGGTTACACCTTTACCCCCAGTAATGGCTATGTGGCAATGGAGGCAGAACACTACTACAGTGCGACGGCTCCCGAGGGTTCACAGTGGACCATCTATCCCTATTATGGTCGTACTCGCAGTGCCGTTGCTTTGACACCCTATACGAAGGCTGTTGGCGATGCAGTGCTTACCTATCAGTTTACGCTGCCTGCTGAGGTGAAGTCCGTGAAGGTTCATGTTGTCACAAAGTCAACGCTTGACTTCCTCGATGTTGGCGGCTTCGAATATACTGTCAGCCTCGATGGTGGGGATGCACAGACGGTCAACTTCAACAAGACGCTTGTCGACCGTCAGCCCTATATGTACTCGGACTACTATCCTGCCGTTGCTCGTCGCGTGGTGGAGAAGGTGGTGGAACTGCCGGCGACGCAGAATAAAGAAGTGCACAGTTTGACGTTGCAACCGAAGCATCCTGGTATCGTCTTCGAGAAGGTCATTGTCGACTGTGGTGGTTACCAGTCGCAGTATCTCTTCGGCCAGGAATCGCCCTGCAGAAGATAATAGTGAATAGAGAAAAGTGAATAGTGAAAAGTGAAAATAATCTGTGCGGCAGCAAATTTTTCACTTTTCACTTTTCATTTTTCCTTTTTTTTTCTATCTTTGCATCCGAAAAAGTATGTAATTAATAAAAAGTATTATGAGCATGATGAAAAAACTCCTTTTTGCCCTTCTGCTGATGCAGGTATCGGCAGTGGCAATGGCACAGGACAAGACATTGTTGATCTCTGAGTCCGGACTTCCTTATACCGGCCAGACGTGGTTTGCCTATGGTTCTGAGAACATTGATCAGAAAGATATCGTGGATTGTTGGGATCAGGGCAAGCGTATCGTGACGGCTGCCTATACGGGCGAAGGATGGTTTGTCATCATGGCAGGCAACACGCCCTATTCCATGCAGACCTATCTCGTCAGCGAAGACTGGCCCGAGGCATGGATTGCCCAGAAGATGCAGGAAGGTTATGCCATCACCTCGCTGTCGCGCAGTCATAGTCAGTGGCTTGTGGTACTTTCTCAAGGCAGTGGTATCACCCGTCAGATCATCTGGCAGAACACGTGGGACAACCTTGCCCCTTGGATTGCAGAACAGAAGGGCTATGGCTACTGCATCACTGACTTTGCCTTCGACGGTAAGCAGTGGCTTGTTGTGATGAGTCAGAACTCGAAGTTCGTGTCGCAGGGGTATTTCACGTCCGACACCAACAACGATATGATGCGCAGCATCCAGTCTGAGGTGTGGAGTAAGGGTTTCAACCTGCATCAGGTGGCCTATGGTGGTGGTAAGTTCATTGTGACCTTCGGCAACTATGCCTATGGCGATGAGCGCTTCCAGAACCTGCAGGTCAATCCTGATAATCCTAAAGATTATATCCGTGAACAGTGGGAGCGGGGTATCTGCATCGCCTATATCGGTGGTGGTATCGTTACGCCTGCTAAGCGCTGAAATAGACAATATTATAAATGTATTGAATGATGAAAAAGAGTCTTAGTCTATTCATATTGGCATTGATGACAATCATGACGTCGCTTGCCCAGGAGTCTGGCGAGCAGTTCACGGTGGCTACGCTCAATGTTGATGGACTGCCTCAGAAACTATTGGTCGTTAATGTCAATGCAGACGGTCCAGGTGATGCCGGTACGGCCCGAATAGGTAAGTATCTTGTTAAGAAAGGGTATGACTTGGTGATGATGCAAGAGGATTTCAGCTACCACGGCGTACTCTCTGTTTGGCTTGAGGACGACTATAAGATGGACGAGTGGTCAGGTACTTTGTATGTGCTCGACGGCTCCCGCAAGGTAGACTTTCTGCATTTGCAGAACCACCGCTATGCATGCGACGGATTGCTGACTGCGTGGAAGAACGACTTGCAGGTGACGCCTGCTGGCCGCACGCCTTGGATACAGAACTTCGGCAAGTTTAGTCATGCGTTGGATGAGATGGTGACCAAGGGCTTCCGCCGTTACGAAGTGACCCTGCGCAGTGGCGATCGTATTGTGGTCTACAATATGCATATGGATGCCACCGATGAAAAAGATGAAGCCGAAGGGAAAGCCGGTCCTGATCATGATGCCCGTATGGCACAGTGGGCACAGCTGAAGGATGACGTCCTCCAGCATCTTGACTCGCGCCCCATTATTATCACGGGTGACATGAATAGTCTCTATGGCCGCGACGATGTGAAAGGCCAGTTCATCGATGCCATCAACCAGAGTGGACGTGGCATGGCTTCTGACGTGTGGGTAGAGCTGCAGCATAGTGGCATCTATCCATCTGAAAGCATTACAGAGGCGACTGCCAGCGATGAAACGATCGACAAGATTATTTACATCAATCCTACGATGGGTACAAACATCCAGCCCGTAGCTATTACTATCGATCGAGAAGGCTATCTATACGACGGTAAGCCGTTGGGTGACCACTTCCCAGTAGCTGCCACATTCCAGCTGATGCGAAGAGGCTCGGGAATCGAAGAGTTGAATGGTACGGCAACTGGCGAAAGTCAGTATTATAATCTCAACGGCCAGCATGTCAGTATGCCTCAGAAAGGTATATACATCGAGCAGCAAGGTAAGAAGGCGGAAAAGCGTATCATCAAGTAATCAGAAAAAGAGATGACAATGAAAAAGATATTATTCATACTGATTGCTTTTCAGCTTTCGCTGACAAGTTCCAAGGCACAGGACGCAGCCTATACGATACTCTCCGAATGCGACACGACCGTCAAAGCCAAGTTGGGTGCCATTTCTTTAGGTTCCCGCGATGTGAAACACATTGTCTACGAATACCCCTCGACTGATGCTGATGGACATACCGTGAAGATCAGCGGGATTATCATGATTCCCTCAGATGTGGTTGACGGCACGACGCCTTGCGACGGTGTCATCATGTATAACCATCCCACCATAAGCTCTCCAAAAGATGCTCCCTCGCAGGGTGGCAGTACATTCGAAGCTCTCAGCATCGTTTTATCCAGTCCGCTGAGGCCCAACTACATTATTGTGGCTTCCGATTACATTGGTTACGGTTCGTCCATTGATAGCAATGTGTCCTATATCAGTGGCGATACCAATAGCCGCAATGCGCTGGACGGGTTACTGGCTGCCCGTCAGTTGTTTGCTGACAGGCAGATTCCGCAGGGTAAATACCTGTTCAACCTCGGATATTCGCAGGGAGGCAACGTGAGCATGTATGCCAGCCGACTGACTGATACTGATGCAAAGTACAAGGGTATCCGTTTCGACAAGACTTTTTTGGGTGGCGCTCCCCTCGACTATGAGAACATCTATACCACATACGCTAGTCGCGATGCCTGTGATGACGTTGCCGATGTGGTGCTCATGCTCATCTCTGTCAACGAGAACTATCATTTGGGTATCGACTATAAGGATATGTTCAAGGAACCGATGGCATCGCATGCGATGGAGTATTTCAAGTCCAAGGATAAGAAAGTCGTTGCCGACATTGGTGTCTTGTCGATGGATTCCATCAGCAAGGTGTTGACGCCCACTTTCATGGATATGAAAAGCGATATTGCTAAGGTGTTCAGGGCCAAGTTGAAGGAAATCGGCATCACCGAAGGCTGGGAACCTGATACCACAAAGCGTTATTATATTGAGCACTCCCGACACGACAACTACGTACCCATACAGTGCGCTCGCTCTATCATTCCTTGGATGCGTAGTAAGGGATTCAAGCCCAGCATCGTGCCAGGCAAGAGCAACTTGCAGACCTGTACTGCCGTCTTCAAACTGAAGCACCAACAGTCGGGCATTGTGTGGTTCATCCAAACTATGGCGGCTATCCAGTTCTGGCCAGTCCTCTATTATGAAGGTGAACAAAATCGCTACTTTCACGAAGTGGTCGGCGACCTGAACCTCATGAAGATGGTCAAATATCTGGAAAGTTGGGGCATCAATACGCGCAGTCTCACTCGTTCGGCTCCTGCATTCAAAGCAGACCTGACAGCAGGTATCGCCGATGGTTCTATCCAGCTTGATGGCAGTGTCCGTCAGTTGGCAACCACGCGGCGGGCCAGCTTTCTCGAAGTCCTTAGCGTTATCACTGAAACCTTAGCGAAACTCGATCTGACACTGACAGATTTCTATGAGATGCTCGATGATTCTGGAGTTACCCTCCTCGATATAATGGAAGTTGTCAATTACATCAATAGTGCATTTGCAGCACGAGCCAACGCTGCTGAAAACCTATTAGCACCTCTTGAGAACAAGGTCGAGGCCCCCCTCTATCTGTTGCGTACTTACGAACAGACCTTGGCAGAGTGGTATCTCTTGGGTGGCTACGATGTCAATTACGGTCTGTGGGGAATATAGTTAATAAAAAAGTGCTGTGAGTCTCACAGCACTTTGCTTTTGGTAAAGAACCTCTTCCTTGTACCCAGAGCCGGGGTCGAACCGGCACGGGTTGCCCCACTGGTGTTTGAGACCAGCGCGTCTACCGATTCCGCCATCTGGGCATGACAACGCAGCAGGTTTCTTAACCAAAGCGGGTGCAAAGGTACTACAAAATTCTGAAATAGCAAAAGTTTCTGATAAAAAAATGAAAAATACTTGCTTATATCAACATTTTTGCGTACCTTCGCCCACAGAAACAAGAACTATAGATATTATAAATGGAAAAAACAGATAAGAGAAATTTCTGTGTCATCCTCGCAGGAGGCCGCGGCAGACGTCTGTGGCCATGTAGTAGGGATTTGTATCCCAAACAGTTTATGGATTTCTTCGGTACGGGACGTACGCAGCTGCAGGCTACCTACGACCGTTTTGTCAAACTCCTGCCAAAGGAGAATATATTCGTATGTACCTGTCAGGAATACCTTCAGCTTACAAAGGAACAGTTGCCTGAGGTGGCTGATTACAATATCCTCGTTGAACCCGTTCATCGTAATACGGGGCCCAGTGTGGCTTGGACGGCTATGCGCATTGCCCGCATCAATCCTGAGGCGAATGTAATCATCACACCTTCCGATCAGATGGTACTCAATGATGAGGGCTTCAGACGGAGTGTCGAAATCGGGTTAGGGTATGTTTCGGAAAACGATGTGTTGCTGACGATGGGTGTGAAGCCCACCAGACCAGAACCCGGCTATGGCTATATCCAGTTAGGCGATATCAGCTGCAAGCCCGATGTCTATTCCGTGAAATCGTTTACCGAGAAGCCCGAGCGTGAATTCGCGACAATGTTCATGAATAGTGGCGAGTTCTATTGGAACACAGGTATCTTCCTTTCCAATGCGCGTCATCTGCTGAATAGTTTCGAACAGATCTTTCCTGAAGTGCTTCGTCATTTGAAAGATGAAATCCCCAACTATACCTATGAGCAGGAGATGATGTATGTGAAGGAGAATTACCCACGTTATCCGAATGTCTCGCTCGACTATGCCATTCTGGAGCAGAGCAAGGGTGTGTTTGTCATGAAGTGCGACTTCGGCTGGGCCGACCTTGGTACCTGGCATGGCATCTATGAGGCCATGCGGAAGACCGATGGCGATAATGTCATCATCGACTCGGAGGTAATCCTCGAGGATAGCAGTGACAATGTCATCAAGTTGCCGAAGGGACGGTTAGGTGTGATCAACGGCCTGGAAGGCTATATCGTGGCCGAGCAGGATAATGTGCTTCTCATCTGCAAGAAAGGCGATTCGTCGTCTCTGGTGCGGAAGTATGTGAGTGAGGTACAGATCAAATACGGTGAAGAGTTTGTCTGATCAGACAAACTCTTCACGAATCTTGGCGGCGATTGCTTTGAACTCTTCTTCCGAGAGTTTCAGTTTCTCGCGACGAAAATCTACATCCTGTTCCGACTGCATCGGAATAAGATGGATATGGGCATGAGGCACCTCAAGGCCGAGGACGACCTGAGCCACCTTCTTACAAGGGAAGGCCTTCTTGATGGCGAGAGCCACGCGTTTGGCAAATACCTGATAACGGGCGATCTCATCGTCTTCCATGTCGAAGATATAGTCAACCTCCCGACGGGGAATCACGAGCGTATGACCCTTTACCAGCGGATTGATGTCGAGAAAAGCATAGAACTCCTCGTTCTCTGCACATTTGTAGCTGGGAATCTCACCAGCAGCAATCTTACTGAATATATCCATATTATCCAACAGTTATTTTGTCGATGCGAAGTTTGATGGAGCCACGTGGAATCTTCACTTCCACCTCGTCGCCCACTTTATGATTCAGCAGCCCTTGGGCGATAGGCGTCTTGATTGAGATCTTACCCTCGCGGAGATTGGCCTCGCTCTCGCTGACGATGGTATAGGTCATCTTGGCCTTGTTCGTCATGTTGGTCATCTCCACTTTCGAGAGGATCTGCACAGAATCGGTACTCAGACGGCTGGTATCCACAACCTTGGCTTCTGAGATCGTCAGTTTCAGCTGATTGATCTTATCCTCAAGATGCGCCTGCGCCTCCTTGGCGGCGTCATACTCACTGTTCTCACTCAGGTCACCCTTCTCACGAGCCTCTGCAATGGCTGCTGAGGCCTTGGGGCGTTCTACGCTTTCTAAGCGCTTCAGTTCGGCTATCAGTTTGTCATAGCCTTCTTGTGACATATATGCCATGTTATTTACAATTTTAATTATTCATTCCTTGGACAGACAAAAAACAAAAGAATCCCGACTTTCTGCTGTGTCGGAATCCTCGCTGTTAGCATGTCTTTATCCTTACTTATTCGTTTGCAAAGGTAGACATTATTTTCGAATCGGCCAAATTTTTCCGTATAAAAAATGCAAAACGGCAAAGATAACGACTCCTGACACCCAGCCGCCCAGGACGTCGATGACATAATGAGCCTGGATATAGACGGTGGCGAAGCACATCAGAATGAACAGTGGCAGCATGCCATAGAACAGCTTCCGGTTCTGACTGCGCCAGGCCAGGATCATGAGGATGGTGGTCACGCCGACATGGCTGCTGGGGAAGGCTGCCGTCGGTTGTTCGCCCGTTTCGTGGGCACTGGCCACACACTGATAGAAAAAGCCTTTGGCATAACCCGGAATGGGGAGCGCCTCGTTATGGGTTGCAAAGTAGTTGCCGACATCGGGGAATGAGCCGTGGGCGATGTTGTCGACACCAGCAGCTAAATAATAGTATTGCGGACCTGTGACGGGCAGGAAGACAAAGATGACATAATAGACAAAGAACGCTGTAAGGATGATGAACTCCGTACGGTCGAACTCCTTATAGCGGCAGAAGAAGTAGAACAGCGTCACGATGGCTATCATCGGGAAATACGACGCATAGCCTAAATGCATGAGTTCGCTGAACACGGGATGTGAACAGGTCTGTGCGAAGAACAGCGCCGGCTGGCAACCCAGCAACTGTTGCTCAAAGCCCGCAAACACGTGGTCGAGGTTCGGGAAGATGCGGTTCAGCAGATAGGTATCCGGATACCACCAAGGCAGGAGTAGCAGCTGTGCGCAGATACGGCAGAAATGGGTAAAGCGGCAGGGTATCATGCGATACACCGCCCAGAGAGCCACTGTCATGATCACAATGCGGAACCGGCCCCACAGCATGGATTCCGCTTCCAGCATCTTCGTCTGGGCGAAAAGTATCAACAGCGTCGTCAGCAGCAGATAGCCCATCATGACCCGTTCCACTGCCAACAACCCCTTCCGAGGCTTTTTCTCTATCTCGAATAAATACTTTATACTATTCACTTTTCACTATTCACTTCTCACAGCCATCTGTGATCTTTGTACCATTGGATCGTCCGTTTCACACCCTCTTCCAACTGTACCTTCGGCTGATAACCGAGCTCGTTGATGGCAGGTTGGATGTCGCAACGCCAGTTACGCTGTTTCAGGATATTGAATTTGTCATTGTTCAAGGCTGTCACCTTGCCTGTCAGCCGTCCGAAGTATTCGCCGAAGAAGGTCACGATACGCAGCACCCATACAGGCGCCGTGATGCGGATCCACCAAGGACGGCCCAAGGCCTCGTGGATGAGGTTGCTGAACGTGGCACTCTGGTAGACCTCACCGTCGGAGAGAAAAAACTTACGGCCATTCTCACCTTTCTCAAGAGCGAGGAACACTGCTTGTACCACATCCTCGACATAGATAAATGTGATGTCCTGACGCTGATAGCCCACAGCAAAGTCTGAATGCTGCTTGATGCTCTTCGCCATGATGAAGTAGTCCTTCTCCCGAGGCCCGTATACGCCCGTCGGCCTTAATATAATATAAGGTAGGCGCGAACCTAAGGATTCGAGATAGTGTTCGGCTGCCAGTTTGCTGCGACCGTATTCGGTATTCGGCTGCGGTGTGTCGCTCTCGCGGATCTCTTCGTAAGGCTGTTTCTCCTTAATGGCGCCGAAAATGCTGAGGCTGCTCACAAACACAAAGCGTTTCAGAGGCATCCCCACTTCGAGCAGTGCATCCACCAGATTCTTCGTACCCTCGGTATTGATGCGATGGAAATCAGACTTGTTCAGACACTTCGTTACGCCGGCAGCATGCACCACATAATCGAAATCCTGGCCACGCAACTGATCCACAAGCTGAGCCTTCGACGAGAGGTTCAGTTCGATAAACCGTATGCGCTTATCTTGCAGCCATTCCCGTGAACTGCTCCTGCGGATGGCGGCCCATGTTTCGAAGCCTCGCTTCAAGGCTTCTTCCACGATAAATGAGCCGATAAAACCGCTCGCACCAGTGACTAATATCTTCATTTTGCTGATTTTGGGTGCAAAGGTACGAAGAATTAGTTAATAATTAAGAAAAAATGAGCGAATTATTAATAAAAAACACTATCTTTGCAGAAAACTAAAGCTATTACAACTCTATGGGAAAGAAAAAAGGAGAAAAAAGACTCGGTAAGAAGCAGGTCGTTGAACTGCTCCAGAACCTCTTCCAACACAATCCGAACGAGACCTTCTCGTTCAAGCAGATATTCAAGGCGCTGAAGCTCGACACCCATCCGTTGAAGATGCTCGCCATCGATGCGATGGAAGAGATGGCATGGGACGACTTCCTGAGTAAGGTCAGCGACAATTCCTATCGTCTGAACATGAAGACGCAGGTACAGGAGGGAACCTTCCGCCGCAAAGCCAATGGCCGTAACTCGTTCCTGCCCGATGATGGTGGAACACCCGTGTTTGTGGCCGAGCGTAACTCTATGTCGGCGATGGACGGCGACAAGGTGAAGGTCTCCTATATGGCCCGTCGCGACAAGCATATCAAGGAGGCGATGGTCATCGAGATTGTCCGTCGCGCCCACGATCAGATTGTCGGAAAGCTGCGTGTCGACAAGGACTGGGCCTTTCTCATTCCGCAGGATACGACCTTCGTCCATGATATCATTATCCCTAAGCGCAAGCTGAAGGGCGGCAAGACCGATGACAAGGCAGTGGTAAAGGTCACACAATGGCCTGATCATGAGCACAAGAACATCATTGGCGCCGTAGTCGATGTGTTGGGAAAGACCGGCGAGAACAATGCCGAGATGCATGCCATCCTCGCGCAGTACAACCTGCCTTATAAGTATCCCAAGAATGTGGAGGATGCTGCTGAGAAGATCGATGCCGCCATCACCGAGCAGGAGATTGCCCGCCGTGAGGATTTCCGCGATGTCTTCACCTGCACCATCGATCCCAAGGATGCCAAGGACTTCGATGATGCGCTCTCCATCCGCAAGCTCGACAGCGGACTTTGGGAGGTCGGTGTGCATATCGCCGATGTGAGCCATTATGTGAAAGAAGGTTCCACTATCGACAAGGAGGCCTACAACCGCGCGACGAGCATCTACCTCGTCGACCGTACCATACCGATGCTGCCCGAACGTCTTTGTAACTTCATCTGTTCGCTGCGTCCTGATGAGGAAAAACTCTGCTACAGCGTCATCTTCCAGCTCGACGATGAGGCCAATGTCAAGAAATGGCATTTGGCACATACGGTCATAAAAAGTAATCGCCGCTATGCCTACGAGGAAGTGCAACAGATACTCGAGGATAATGGTGTGAAGGATGGTACTGGTGAGCCCGCTCCCGCAGCCACGAAGAAGAATCCCTATAAGGGTGAAAATGCCACCGAACTGATTGTCCTTGATGCCCTCGCCAAGAAACTGCGTGCAGCCCGTTTCAAGAACGGAAGTGTGAAGTTCGACCGCGAAGAGCTGCATTTCGATATCGACGAGAAGGGCAAGCCCGTGAAGGCGTACTTCAAGGTGTCGAAGGATGCCAACAAACTCATCGAGGAATTCATGTTGCTCGCCAATCGCACCGTTGCAGAATCGATAGGCCGTGTGAAGAAAGGTCAGAAAGCCAAGACCTTGCCCTATCGTGTCCACGACCAGCCAGACCCCCAGAAACTCGAGAACCTGCGCCAGTTCGTGTCGAAGTTCGGCTATAAGGTGAAGACTAGTGGTACGAAGGGTGCCATCACCAAATCGCTCAATGCCTTGATGTCGGATGCCGAAGGTACCCGCGAGCAGAATGCCATCGAGACTGTCGCTTTGCGTGCGATGATGAAAGCCAAGTACAGTGTCCACAATATCGGTCACTACGGTCTGGCCTTCGACTACTACACCCACTTCACCTCGCCCATCCGCCGTTATCCCGATATGATGGTCCACCGTCTGCTGACGAAATATCAGGATGGCGCCCGTTCGGCCAATAAGGATAAGTACGAGGAGTTCTGTGAGCACTGCAGCGATATGGAACAGATCTCGCAGAATGCCGAGCGCGATTCGATCAAGTACAAGATGGTGGAGTTTATGGAGGACAAGATCGGCAATATCTACGATGCTCATATCTCAGGCCTCACTTCCTATGGCGTTTACGCTCAGATTGATGAGAACCACTGTGAGGGTATGATTCCCATCCGTGACCTTGGCAACGACTACTACGATTTCGACGAGAAGAACTTCGTCATCGTAGGTCGTCGTCACCATACAAAGTACCAGTTGGGCGATCCCATCCGCATTCAAGTGGCTCGGGCTAATTTGGAGCGTAAGCAACTTGATTTCACGTTGGCAGAATAACCCCCGCCTATGTCACGATTCGCCAGCCATATCCGCAATACCCTTTCCTCCAAACTCAGTTTGGTGGTGATTGCCGCTTTGGCTATCTTGCTTGTCGTGGCGCTCTTCATCATGTTCTTCTTCTCGCGTAGGGCCCTGCGTCAGGAGGCCATCAGCAATGCTGCCCAGACCCTCGAGGCCACGGTGGCGCGTATCGACAATATACTCCTCGATGTGGAGCAGGCCACGGGAAACATGTATTTTAAGATGTTGCCCCATTACCGTCAGCCCGAGAAGATGCAGGCCTATGCCCAGCGGTTGGTGGATGTCAATCCTTATGTTGTCGATGCCCATTTCCATTGGACCACCGATTCCATTCCCGTGGATTTTAATAAGGTGGGGTGGATCACGCCTCAGATGCTCAAGCAGAAAGATGGCGAACCCCTCTCTGCCTTCCGTCTGCCTATCTACGATGGTCAAAACGTCATAGGTGCCCTCGATGTCAGTGTGTCGCTCACCCAGCTCACGAAGATCATGCTCGAGAGCAAACCTTCGCCCAATTCCTTCAGTATCCTGCTCGACAAAGATGGAAAACTGATAGTCTTCCCCGATAGTGCCTTCCTCAACAAGAACGCCTTCGAGTTGACGGAGAAGCTGGACGACAATTCTGAGTATGACGCCATCCGTGCGATGACCTCGGGAGAGACCGGTTACAAGCATGTCAGGATGGCAGGTCGCGACTGTTATGTGTTCTATAAACCCTTTGTCCGTGCCGAAGTGCCAGGACGTGCTAAGATCGATCTTGGATGGAGTGTAGGCATCATCTTCCCCGAGGGAGATATCTTCGGCGACTACAACCGTCTGCTTAA
>Ga0247610_10002154_pt1 | contig 23240 bp, 26 predicted proteins | sample 174DNAGHGhighgp2_FD_193483 | JGI IMG/M metagenome (GOLD analysis project Ga0247610, IMG submission 193483) | Sheep rumen microbial communities from Palmerston North, Manawatu-Wanganui, New Zealand - 1742 DNA GHGhigh gp2 | ecosystem: Host-associated > Mammals > Digestive system > Stomach > Rumen...
TGAGAAAGTGAGTGAAAATACGTGAACGAGAAAAATGATAGAATCTACTGCCCATACTGCGGAGAAATCATGGAGGAAAGGGCAATCCCCTCCGATGGAGCGTATTTCTTCGTGTGCCCCATGTGCCAATCACAATCGCCTTATGGCGAAGAACATGATAGGGCAGTGCAAAAGGCCAACGCCAGAACCCATAATGCAGAAATCCTGAAACTGCGTACAGAACTTACTAATAAAACCATGGAGAGCGCCCATTACAAATCCCAGCGTGATGAATTGATGGGCGAAGAAAAAGCCTATGCCGATTGTGTTTCCATCATCGTCAGCGAAACAATGAAAGCGCTGTCTCAAAAAAAGGAGGAATAATCATGCGGTATTATCGTCAGGAACAAAATAATTCGAAGGTTGTAGGGGATATTACCCTTTCCCTGCTGCTTGTGGCGTTTGTGGTGCTGAAGCTGTGCGGCGTGATCGACTGGTCATGGTGGTGGGTGCTATCTCCTTTATGGATTCCTCTTGGGTTTGTAATTCTGGTCCTTCTGGTACTCGGCATTGCAAAGCTGGCGCTGAAGATCATGGATAAAAAGGCAGAACGCAGGAGGAAAAGCAATGCCGCGTTATAACGTTCAGCGTCCGTCAGACGGCAAATGGGCCTGCTATTCTTCTATTGTTGAAGACTACATTACAGGCTTCATGCCGGAGGATGAATATCAGGAATGGCGTGAAATCGAGTATGGAAAACAGGCCGGTCCGATGCGGGAGGCAAACCAAATGAAATATGAGGACGCTGAGTATCAGCGTTTCAAGAGCAAGGAGGATAATGGAGAATGACAATCACAATGCTGCGTTTCCCGAGCGAATCTGATTGGATGGAAGTGAAACGGCGAGCCCTGGTGACTGTTGGGAAAGAACCAATTACACCGCCTGATCGCCGTTGGAAAGAAAGAATCCTGATCGCCCGACACAGCCCCATCCGTTATATGCAGTTCTCCTTCTTGATCGAGGATATTCCTTCCTGGGTAAGCGTCCACCTTTGCCGTCACGTTCACGCGCAGCCCTATGTGAAAAGCCAGCGGAATGACCGCCAGGATGAATATGATCGCAATGCGGCCCGGCAGGATGCTCCCGTCAATATGATTTGGGACATGAACGCGGAGGAATTGATTACCGTGGTGCAGAAACGTCTGTGTGGAAAGGCTGCGGAGGAAACGCGGGCTGTGCTCTATCACATGATGGAGTTGGTAACAAAAGCCTGCCCGGAATTCCTGCCCGTGCTGGTGCCGCCCTGTGTATTCAATGGCGGTGTATGCCATGAAATGACGCCGTGCAATCTGTATAGGAGTGATGGACCGTGAGAAGAGAAGTTACAGACGGCGGGATTCATTGTCCTTATTGCGGCTGCACGTTCAGCAGCGTGGTAAACACCGAGCAAATCATGAATGGCATAAAACGCCGGAGAGAATGCCAGGAATGCGGCATGCGGTATAACAGCTTTGAGTATTCAGCCAATGAGGAACGTTCACTCAGGCAGCGGCAAATGGAAGTAGAGCAAATCACGGTGAATGCTCAATGGGCCATTCAAAACGCAATTGAAAAATTACAGCAGATCAAGATTTGAAAGGAGAAAACAGTATGCCTTCCATCATGAACATCGATATGCAGTCCGATACCTTCGGAGACCTGAAAAGGGATATGGGAATCGGCATCAACGCCCTGCTTCGGAATATGCAGGAATATGGGGCCGATGAAGCATCCATGACCGTGAAGCTGACCATCCTGCTCAGCGATTACTCCGTCGAAAAGAATGGGCAAAGCAGGCCTGCCACGGTGCCGGTATTCAAGCACAAGGTTTCCTATACCGTCCAAGCCAAGAATGAAATTGAAGGAAAGCTGTATGGCGATTTTGCGCTGGAATCCAACGGCAACGGAATGTATCAGCTGGTGCCCATGTCCGAGCAATTACGCATGACGTAAGAACAGACTGTCTTCATGGCGCATTTTGTGTTATAATATCAGCAGTTTCTTTTGTTTTTCCGCATTTTCCACACGTCAGGGCAAGGAGGGAAAGCCAGGTGAAAGTATACGAACTGCAGCAGTTGGTATATTTAGAGAAGCTCATCCAATGCGAACAGGAACGTTTGGATGATTTATATGAGCAGGCCGGACTTCATTCGCCTGGTTTTTCCGATATGCCAAAAGCGCCTGGCGTCCGTGACAAGGTTGGCGAACTGGTGCCGAAGATTGTGGACCAGGACGCGGAGATTAAAGCAAACATCCGAAAATACACCGATACAAGGGAAAGAATCCTCCGCTTCATCAACCACATTCAAAACCCAAGAGTGAAGCTGATTGTCATTAAGCGGTTTATCAATCAGCAATCATGGCAGGATATTGCGGGTGAGCTTGGCGGCAAGGAAACGGAATATACGGTAAAGCAATGCGTGTACCGTTACCTGGAAACTGCGAATTGAATAATCTTCTCCCGCTTCCGAAAGGAGGCGGGCTTTTTTATTTCTTATAAGTAATAAATCAATAATTCGCGTTAATTCGCGTTTTATTCGCGCACGAAATGTTCCGAATGTCTCAAATGTCTCAAATGTCTCGAATGTCTCGAATGTCTCATTTGTTGCAAATGTCTCAAATGTCTCATATGTATCGTCAACCTATGTTATAGTGCATGCTGTGAATTGATCTTAATCACGCAACAGGGCGGTTTCCTCCAAAAGAGGAGCCGCCTATTCTTATGCCAGGAAAGGGGAGAATAAAGATTCTGCGCAGCGTTTACTCCTTGCGCTGTGACGAAAACGGCATCCGGCTGCGGCCCGCCACCGTTCACCGGAACAAAGGAGGACAGTTTGATAAACATCAATTCTTATTCGCTCAGGCGAAACGGAACGGGCGGTAGGCTGCGGCCCGCCACCGTGAGCAATGCTGCTTCTGTATGCGGCAGCCAGGCCCTGCGTCCCGGAAGGGAGGCTGCGGCATGAAGATCGTGCAGAAGAAACTTTCTGAAATTCATAAGATCGAGCGGAACGTCAGAAAGCACAGCCCAGAACAAATAGCCGAGTACACCCGTAGCGTGATTATGTTCGGCCAGCTGAAGCCTATCATCATCGATGAGCAGGGCGCGATACTGGCGGGCAATGGTCTGTACGACGCGCTGATCGGCGCTGGGGAAGATACAGCTGATTGCCTGGTGAAAACAGGGCTGTCGGAAAAGCAGAAGAAAAAGCTGATGATTGCCGACAACAGGCTGTATGAACTGGGATCCAATGACATGGACGCCCTGAATGATATTCTCCGCGAAATCGACGATACCGATATTCCCGGATGGGATGAGGATTTCCTGGAGCAATTCTACAATTCCGATGATGGAGATGATCTGCTGGAGGATTATACAGAGGAATGGACGCACAGCGCCCGAAGGGATGAGCGGCCCGCGCCATCCAATGACGCACCCAGGCCCCCGGTTGTATATCCTCCCGTTATGGATAATCCCCCGGAAGACCCCCCTCTACAACCCAAGGCTGTACGTGGTCAGATATACAGCCTCGGTAGACATAGACTTATGTGCGGTGACAGCACCAGCGGCGCAGACGTGGCCCGGCTGATGGGAAACCGGCTGGCTGACCTGTTACTCACAGACCCTCCGTATAATGTGGATTATACAGGAGCGACCAAGGACGCGCTCAAGATCATGAATGACAATATGGAAGATGGCGCTTTCCGGCGATTCCTCACGGATGCCTTTACATCTGCCAATGCCGTCATGAATCCCGGCGCTGCATTCTACATCTGGCACGCTGACAGTCACGGATTTGATGTTCGTGGGGCTTGCAGGGACAGCGGGTGGAATGTTCGGCAATGCCTGATATGGAATAAAAACGCGCTTGTCCTGGGCAGGCAGGATTATCAATGGAAACATGAGCCGTGCCTTTATGGTTGGAAGGATGGAGCGCCTCACCTGTGGACGTCTGACCGCAGGCAAACCACGGTGATGGACTTTGATAAGCCTCAGCGCTCCGATATCCATCCGACGATGAAGCCTGTGGCGCTGTTTGATTACCTGATCCAAAACAGCACGGAGCAGGGCGGCGCTGTCCTGGATTTGTTCGGCGGCAGCGGAACGACCATTATAGCCTGCGAACAAAATGGCCGCGATGCTTTTGTGATGGAGCTGGATCCACGGTATGTGGATGTGATTATCGCCCGGTGGGAGAAATTGACCGGCGAAAAGGCTGTCCTGGTAGAGCCTGGCTGATAATCACATTATTCTATACACCGTTGTTCCTGGCGTGACCGCTGACAGGCTTTTGGCGTGCTGGGTGAAGGCAAGCCTGGCTTTCCCAAAAGCCTGTCAGAATGGCTATTTTGGGGGCTGCTGAAAAAATCGGCGCGGCGAAAAAGGTACTGTCCGTGCTCGGCCCGAGGCCCGCGCCTTCTGCGACCCCAAATCTCGCGCACTCTGAAAGTGAAAAAATGCCCATTTCGTTACGTTTTTTGTACAGAAGACGTCAAAAATGCCATTTTAATCACAGAAATGCCCGTTTTGATAACACTTTTCACAGCAAGTTCAAGTTTTGGAGGTGAAACGAGTGAGCGAAGAGCTGAGGGCGGTTGTCACAGACGAAACCACGGTCTCAACGACGCAGCTTGCTATGATTCTCGGCGTGACCGCGAGGCGTGTTCAGCAGCTAACCCAGGATGGAACGCTTCTGACGGAAACCCGCGGGCGTTTTCTTCTTGCGGATAATGTCCAGCGGTATATCACTTTTATTACCGGCAATCAGATGTCCGAGGAAGAAAGAAAGATCGAAATCCAAAGGCGAAAATCGGAAGCGAAGCTGAAGACCTCCAAGGCTATAGTCGCCCACATGGAAGCCGAGGAACTTATCGGCAATATGCATCGTTCTGAGGATGTGGCTGCCATTACTGAAGACATGGTGAAAACGATCAGGGCAATGCTGACAGCGCTTCCCGGGCGGCTTGCCGTTCCGGTTTCAAAAGCGGAATCGGCAGAAGAATGCTCCATCATTATTCGTGACGGCGTTTACGGCGTTATGGACGAGCTCTCCAAGTATTCATATGATCCGGCAAAGTATGAACAGCTTGTACGAGAACGGCGTGAATGGTCGGAGCGTGAACATCAGGATGTAGATGAAGATGGATGATAAAAGGAAGGCTGCGGAATCTGAGCGAAAAAAAGAGGCAGAGCGAAAGAGAGCAATTGATGCCTTAAACAGAATTATTTCAAGAGCGATGCAGGGCTTCCGTCCACCGGAAAACCTGACCGTTTCCGAATGGTCGGATAAGCATCGCGTGCTTTCGCCGGAAACATCCGCAGAACCTGGGCCGTGGCACACAAGCCGGACACCCTATCTGAAAGAACCAATGGACGCTTTTACGGATCCGAAAGTGCGTCATGTGGTAATGGTGGCCGCGTCACAGGTCGGCAAGAGCGAAATGCTCAATAATATTATCGGGTATATCATCCACCAGGATCCGGGCTCTATCCTCCTGATTGAGCCTACTGTGACAGATGCGAAGGAGTATTCTAAACTTCGTATCTCTCCCATGATTCGTGACTGCTTTATTCTGCAGCGGCTCGTTACTCCATCGAAGAATAAAGATGGGAGCAACACCGTACTGCAAAAGAGCTATCCAGGCGGTATCCTTACCATGTGCGGATCCACCGAAGCCCATGCCCTGGCATCGAAGCCGATCAGATATGTGCTTGGCGATGAACGTGACCGCTGGGCAACATCAGCAGGCCGTGAAGGTGATCCGTGGTCGTTGGCTATGGCCCGCCAGACTACCTTTTATAACGCGAAATCCTTCGAGGTGTCTACTCCCACCATCAAAGGCGCGTCTGCTATAGAAAAAGCGTTTTATACCGGCACTCAGGAACGCTGGTGCACAAAATGCCCGCATTGCGGAGAATACCATAATATCAGGTGGTCGGACATTCGGTATGAGTACAGTGCAAAAGAAGTAAACGGAAAGAATGTTTTTGATGTAAAAACCGTTTATTATGTCTGCCCGGAATGCGGCGGTATTTCATATGAGCATCAAATGAAGCGCTCACCGGCAAAGTGGATTGCTGAGAATCCCGATGCTTATGAGAATGGTACACGTTCTTTCTGGCTTAACGCTTTCTGTTCTCCGTGGAAAAGCTGGGACAGTATTGTTCTGGAATACCTGGAAGCCCTGGGCGATATCGAAAAATTAAAAGTCAAATACAATACGTTATTTGGCGAACTGTGGGAGGATCGCGGCGGGCTTGAGGATGAAGATGCATTCCTTGCCAGGCGTGAAGAATACAAAGCAGAACTTCCGTCCGGTGTACTTGTGCTTACGGCTGGTGTCGACGTCCAGGATGACCGACTGGAATATGAGGTTGTCGGTTATGGACTGCGGAATGAAAGCTGGGGTATAAAACGTGGCCAGATCATGGGAAGGCCCGACGATCCACAGGTGTGGGAAACGCTCGACGATATTCTGAAACACGTTTACCGGTATGAAAGCGGAAAAGGGCTCCGGATCAGCATGACATTCGTTGATGATGGTGGGCATTTTACCCAGCAGGTCAGGCATGAATGCTCAAAGCGTATCGGGATGCGTGTATTTGACTGCAAGGGCTTTGCCGGTGACGGCAGGCCCTTTACTTCTCCTCCTAAAAAAGTCCAAATCATGCTACGCGGGCGCTACATCGGTACATGCTGGCAGTACCAATTGGGTGTCGATGCTGGAAAGCAGATGATTATGGATAATCTGAAGGTTCAGACACCCGGCCCCAGGTATTGCCACTTTCCTAAGAATGATGATTGCGGATATGGCCATGCCTTTTTTGTTGGCCTGCTTTCGGAACATCTTGTCTATAAAGAGCATAACCGCAATCCTTGGGTCTGGGAGAAGATTCCGGGCCATGAACGCAACGAGCCACTCGACTGCAGGAATTATTCACTCGCTGCTTTCAAGGCGCTGGCTCCTGATATGGATGCATTGCTGCGAAGAAGCAAAACTACAGCATCCGGCGCTGAAGCTAAGAAGCCCGCTCCGGCTATAAAAAAAGCTGCAAAACCGCGCTCCATCGAGCAGCGCATGAACAATTTTTTTGATTGGTGAGGTGATTGGCGATGGATAAAGCCACCGTACAGGAGCGGCTCACGTATTGGCGTGAACAACTCGGAAAACTGATGGATGCTTACGAGGCACTGATATCTGGCGGCGTAAAATCGTATCAGATTGATGATCGCCAGTTGACCCGCTTTGATATCCCTTCTCTCCGCAAGGCAATTGACGATGCTGAAGAAAAGGTTGACAAATATGAAGCCCTGTTGGAGGAAAAGAAGCCGCGTAAAGCTTTCAGCATCCTCCCGCGGGACTGGTAATCCTGGAATACCGCCGCGAGGCGTTATTCATATGGGCTGACGGCGGAGTTTTGTCTCCTTTCGCCGCTACAGCCCTATTTTTGTAAAGAATGGAGGTGGTAAAACGTGAGTTTCAGCCTGAACAATCTGGCTCGGCAGATGAATATGGCAGATATGCGGGAGATCAAAGCCAGCGGCTACAGCGAAGCGGGAGCCAGCACAACGCGCAGGGCGCTCAAAGGCTTCACTGCATCATCCAGCAGCCCCAACGAAGACATTAACTGGAATCAATACCGTCTGCGGCAGCGCGGGCGCATGCTTTATATGTCCAGTCCCGTGGCGGCGTCAGCCATCAAAACCAACCGCACAAAGATTGTCGGCGTTGGCCTGAATCTGAAAAGTAGCATTGATTATCAGTTCCTGCAAATGACACCTGAAGCCGCAAAGGACTGGCAGAAGAACACAGAACGTGAATTTGCTCTTTGGGCGAACAAGCGAGAAAACTGCGATGCAATCGGCATGAATAACTTTGCAGGAATCCAGCAGTTGGCGGCTATGAGTTGGCTGACGAATGGTGATGTTTTTGCCCTTTTCCAGCGTTACGATCCTACACCGCTCAACCCGTATTCCCTGCGTATTCATATGATCGAAGCTGACCGCGTAAGCACACCGAATGTCAGCAATCATGTTGTCGGAGGAATGAGCACGGATGGCATCAACAAAAAGACCGGCAATCGGATTTTTGATGGTGTCGAAGTCGATAAAAACGGCATGGTTGTAGCTTATCACATTTGCAATGTTTATCCAAGGCAGGCACTTCGTGAAATAGACAATGTGAAGTGGCAGCGTGTAATGGCTTATGGCAAACGAACCGGCCTCCCTAATATATTGCAGATCCTGGATGCGGAGCGGCCTGATCAGTATCGCGGCGTGACTTACCTCGCCCCGGTTATTGAAAGCCTGTTGAACATCAGCAGATATACGCAGTCTGAATTGATGGCCGCTTTGATTCAGAGTTTCTTTACTGCCTGGATTTATACGGAGACCAACCCGGCACAAATTCCAATCAATGAAGTTGGATACGGAGATGATGATTCTCCTGATAATCCTCCCGACAGTAACGCTTCTGATAACCCAAATGAATACGAAATGGGACCAGGTACAGTTATTCATTTGAAGGATGGAGAAAAGATCGCATTCGGCGAACCGAAAATTCCGTCTGCCGGATTCGATATTTTCTTCAAGACGATCTGCCGTGAAATTGGTGCTGCACTCGAAATTCCATACGATACGCTGCTGAAAGAATTTAACGCTTCTTATTCAGCATCCCGTGCGGCATTGATGGAAGCCTGGGAAGGATTCAAAATGCGGCGTGAATGGCTTGTGAATATGCTTTGCCAGCCTGTTTATGAAGTATGGCTTTCTGAGGCGGTGGCGCTCGGAAGAATCAATGCTCCTGGATTCTTTACGGATCCGCGTATCCGCGCTGCCTGGTGCTCTGCTCAATGGCTCGGCCCTGTTCAAGGGCAACTTGACCCCGTCAAAGAGGTTAAAGCGGACATTATGTCTGTGGCGCATGGGTATAAAACGCACCAGCAAGTCACCAGGGAGCATGGTGGTGGTGACTGGAACGAAAACGTGGAGCAGCTTGGGCCTGAGAATGAAGCATTGAAAAAAGCCGGAGGCATTGTAGGTGCTTCCGATGCGACAAATGGTTCTGGCGCTCCAACGGAAGGAGATGGTGGAAATGAGCAAAGCGAATAGAATCTTCCTTAAACGGCCTTGTTATACGCTTGCTGTTGTAGACGGAAAGAAAGCCGAACTGACCATGTATGGCGAAATCGTCGAAAGCCAGCCCGTTGACTGGTGGACGGGAGAACCGGTTGATGGTCAGTTTATTATTCTCAAAGATTTCCTGGCCGATTTGGAAACAATCGCCGATTGTGAAAGCATCATCATTCACCTTAACTCGGTGGGTGGCGATGCTTTTTCTGCAATGGCGATTCATAACCGGTTGCGTGAACTGAAAGCAGAAAAAACCTGCATCGTCGATGGTGTTGCCATGAGCGGCGGCAGCCTGATCATGTGCGCATGCGACACCGTAAAAGTCAACCCTTCCTCCATCGTGATGATCCACGATTGCTGGACCGTTGTGTGGGATCGCTTTAATGCCGTGTCTGCCCGGAAGATGGCAGATGAATTGAGCGTGATCGACAACAGCCAGGCTGAAATCTATGTCCGCAAGACCGGGAAAACCATGGAAGAAGTGAGGGCCATGATGGATAAGGACACTTACATGTCAGGCAGAGAAGCGGTTGAAAACAAGTTCGCTGATGAGTTGCTTGAGGATGAAGCCGATCCTGATATTGCCGTCAGCGCCGATCATCGCACGCTTTATGCCTGCGGCCACAGCATGCGCGTGGCAGCCATGGGCACTTTGCCCGATGGCATCAAAACAATCGAAACTGCACCCACAAGCAGCGTAGATATAAATTCGCCTGAAGCATCAGGCAAGAATGGAGGGAATAGCCCTATGACTCTTGAGGAATTCCGTCAACAGAATCCCGAAGCGGCTGCGGCCTTGCTTGCTGAAGCTCAGGCAGGTGTGAACACCGATGAAGCTGTGCAGGCTGAACGCCAGCGCCTTGCTGACATTGACGCCGTTGCCAGCCTTTTTGACCCTGAAACGGTCAATGCCGCGAAGTATTCCGAACCCTGCACGGCGCAGGAAATGTGCTACCGTGCCGCACAGAAAAGCGTGCAGCAGGGAACGGCTTTTATGGCTGCGCTCCAGGCTGACGCTAAGGACAGCGGTGCTGCTGGCGTTACTCCTGCCCCTGCTTCTGAAGAAGAAGACAAACCCATGACCAACGCTGATCTGGTGGCTGCTGGTGAAGCGGCTGCCAAAAAGGCGCTTGGCGAAAAGAAGGAGGCGTAAGCTATGGCTACTCGCGATCTGCATGAAAAGATCGGCAGCGTTGAATTTGAAAAGCTGTTTGCCGGTCTTGAACCCCCGGCCCTGGTACGCGGCGGCGTAATTCGCAAGCTTGGTACTGCTGGAACTCTCAAGCGCGGCACTCTTCTGGCGAAGTCTGGTGGTTCCGCTGGTGATGGTAAGCTGGTCATTTTCGGCACCGCTGCCGCCACCAACGAAACCCTGACCCCGGACTGCATCCTGACTGATGACATCGAAGTTGGTACCAGCGTCGATGAAAATGCTACCGTCTATATCTCCGGCTGCTTCAACGCTGACGCGTTGATTTTGGCAACCGGCGCTACTCTGACCGAAGCGGACAAAGATATCCTGCGTACCAAAGGGATCATCTTTGGCACCGTTCAGGAACCTTAACGAGGAGGGATGAAAGATGGCTCTCAACATTGATATCCTGAACACCTATTACATGATGGGCCTTTGGAAGGGCCTTTCTCCCGTGAACACTTTTTTCCGGGATCGCTATTTCCCCACCGAGCCGGGCGATATTTACGCAGCCGATAAGGTGCTGTGTGAATATCAGGACGGCGATGAAGGCATGGCTCCTTTCATGGTTGAACGTGCCGATCCTATTCCCGTGGCGCGTCAGGGCTATGAAATTCACGACTACGCGCCTACCAAGATCGCACAAAGCCGTCCGCTTACCATGGATGATCTGAAAAAACGCGGTTACGGCGAGGCTATCTTGTCTGAAAGTACCGAGGCTGAACGCGCCAACAAGCTGGTCATGGAAGATCTGGCCCTGCTGGAGCGGAGGTTTGTTCGCACTGAGGAATACCTGTGCGCTCAGACTATGCTTAACAACGGCTTTGAAGTTGATGAAATGATCGATGCCCAAACTGTGGGCAATAAGGCCAAAGTCCTTTATTATGATGCTACCAAGGGCAATGATGGTATCTACACCATTTCTTCTGGTGATCGCTGGACCACTAACACCGCTTGGAGCGTCATTGTTGGGCATGTTCGTGCTATGTGCCGCGCACTGTCCCGCCGTGGTCGGGGTCACACCGATTTGCTCGTTGGTCAGGATGTTGCCGATGTGCTTCTGGCTAATTCCGATTTTAATAAGCTGGTTGATAAGAACAGCGGCATCATCATCGCGTCCCCCATCGTGCAGGAGCTGACCAAATATGATGGCGTTTCCCTGCTTGGTATTGTCAATTTCGGCGGCTATCGCTTGAATGTGATCGTGGTAGATGAGCAGTATGCTGTTACTACTGAGCAGAACGGTGTCAAGACTACCACTTACTACAACTATTTCCCGGCAAAGGGCATCATGGTCACCTCTCCCGGCTGCGGTCATCTGATGTATGCGCATATTACGCATATTGATGATAATGGCATCTACAGCACCATCAAAGGCAAGCGTGTTCCTGACCTGTTCGTGGATCGCCGTCGCAAGACCCGTGAACTGATTCTGGAAAGCCGCCCCCTGGCTGCTCCCAAGAATTATTCTCCCTGGGTCTATGCTGCCAACGCCGTGTCCTAAGCACGACCCGAAAGGAGACAAACCATGCTGATTCATATTATTAACGGAGCCTACGGCTATCGTGAAAAGAAAGAAGATGGCCAGCTTGCTTGTACTGTAAAATCCGCTACTCGCAATGATCCTCCCATTGATGTGGATGATGATGAGGCGGTGCGGCTGGTAGAAAGCGGCATCGCTGAATATGCGGATCCTGATTATATCAGTGCGCTGGTTTCCGTTTCTGAAGCCGGAACTGAGGAAAACGCGTTCGACGAAAATACCGATGAGGATGCTTCTGAAAACGGTGAAATCGAAAATGACGATTTGACCGATGATGAAGACATTACTGTTTACACAACCGATATGAAAGCGGATGAACTGCGGGCTGCCATGCATGAACGCGGGCTGACTGTTCGTGCTGGTATGAAAAAGCAGGACATGGTGGATGCCCTCAACGGTACGGATGATTTTCCCGACCTGAATCCCCAGGATGTGATTGAGGAATGAGTTTCCGTGAATCAGTATTGCAGGATAACCTGGCCGTGTTCTCCAACGTGGACGAATTTGCCGATCTCCGAACGGTTGTTTATGACGGAGAGGAATATGAAGAAGTACCCGTCGTTATGACGCAGCTCAAAGAGAAAGACAGATCAGCAAATGTAAAGGATCACGCCCAGGGGTTGTATCTTGTTAATGCAATCGCTCATTTTCCTGCTGACAAGTTGGGGAATCACGTCCCGGAGAAGGGATGTAAGATTTCTATCACCGATGATGATGATTTCCCTCACACGTACTATGTAGCCCAATCCGGATGTGATCTCGGCATGGTACGGCTGGAATTGGAGGCTTACGATGAGTGAAGTCTATATACGCGAAGAAGCGGGCCTACATCTTGACAGAGCAAATAAATTACTGGCAGGGCTGAGCAACTTCGGCGGCAATGGCTCTGCGGCGTTTCATGCTGTTACATCGGCATTAAACAGGGCTGCCAAGTCTGCAAAATCGAAAGCCGGTAAATTTGCTTCTGAGCAATATGTTATTTCACAGGGCGGCTTCAAAGCGCATGTGCGAGACAAAATGTTTGTCAACGGTGGCGGTACCGGTGTTTCCGGCGTCAGGTTGGTATTCGCCGGGAGCGTTATAAAACTGATTGAATTCGGTACAAGATTTACCAAAGACGGCGGTGTAGCTGTTTCTGTAAAACGTGGTGGCGGAGGAACGCTCTCCCATGCTTTCATTCCTGAAAACATGGCGCTGGGTGTGTATGAGCGTGTTGGCTCCAGCCGTTTGCCTATTGAGCAGAAATACGGCCCGTCTGCCGCGCACATGATGATGGACGGAACTGTTACCAAAAATATGGAGGACGAAATCGTTACTGTCTTCAATGATCGTATCGAGCATGAGATTAATCGAATTCTGAACGGGTGGTGATGTTGTGAATTGGGTCGATCTTCTTCAAGCACTGGCCGATTTCATCGGTGAAAAAACCGCCGATTTAATCATGCCGACACGTGTTCAGACCAAAGACGAAGAGCAAAAGTATCGTGCTGCGGACGTTTATAAAATGCGGTTGCCGGATAGCAAGGAGGCAAAGAAAAAAGCGCCTTATGTCCTGATCCAGCTGATCACCGCAGCGGATGAACAGCCGGAGCGCGGGCAGGATGATAGTTACGCCGTCGTGCGTATCATCTGCTGCACTTATAATCCAGATGAGCAGGAGGGCGCTTTGCAGCTTCTGAACCTGGCGTCCCGCATCCGTATTAACCTGCTCAAAACTTGCGTCGTTGGCCCCAATAATGAATTTTGGCTGGATAAGACTGAAAAGCTGGAATTCATGGCCTACCCTGATGATACAGCTCCGTATTATGCAGGAGAAATGATCGGCACCTGGCACATACCGCCCGTGAAAAGGGAGGTTCAGCAAATATGGTAAAGAAGCCCAAGGCCGAAGCTGCCGAAGAAGCGGTGGAAGCCGTCGAAGAAGTTGAGAAAGCCGAGCCTGAAAAAGAGGACGGCTTTTTTGTTTACCTCGGCCCGTCCATTCGCGGCGTCATTCAGACCGCCAGCATCTACACCGGTACGCGGGCAGAGGTTGAACAGTTCCTTGCGGGTGCGATTGAACGCTTCCCGCGCATCAAGCAACTCCTGATCTCCGACAAAACGTTGCCGGAAGACAGGGTAAAAGTCAAGACACCCGGCAATCTGCTGAATGAAATCTACAAAAAGCTGGTTGCCGATGTGAAAAAGAAGGAGGGATAAACCATGGCCAATCATGGCGTATACGCTTTTGAGCGTGCGACCAGCATTTCCACCCCCGTCGTGGCTGCCACCGGCATTCCTTTTGTCGTTGGCGTAGCTCCCATTCAGGCCGCTGAAAACCCCGCTGCGGTGGGTGTTCCCGTCCTCTGCACCAGCTGGAACGAGTTCGTTGAAAAGCTGGGCTATTCCGAGGATTGGGATAATTACTCCCTGGCCGAATTTGGATACAGCCAGTTCGTGCTGTTCAATATGCAGCCCTGCATTTTCCTCAATCTGTTCGATCCCACCACTATGAAGGCTGCTAAGACTGCCGCAGATTACACCGTGAGTAATCATAAGGTGTCCCTGGGCAGCAAGGCGATCAACGATTCCGGCTTGGTGGTAAAGAAGAACAACGCCGCCATCACAAAGGGCACCGATTATGATGTCTATTTCAGTGACGGCGATATGATCGTTGAACTGCTGTCCACCGGCAGCGCCTACGATGCCACCACTCTGAATATCGCCTACAACGAGGCCGCCTTTACCAGCATCACCGCTGCCGCCGTAGCCACCGCTATGGATAAGGTTGAGTTGTGTATGAGCGTCCTGGGCGTGATCCCGGATATGATCTGCGCTCCCGGCTGGTCTGATAAGAGCGCCGTGGCTGCTGTGATGGCGTCCAAGGCTGGCGCGATCAATGGCTTGTTCCGGGCCAAGGCTCTGATCGATGTTCCCTGCGACAGCAGCGGCGCTGTGGAGTATTCCACTGTCGGCGCGAAAAAGAATCAGCTGTCCATGACCGACCCGAACGAAATCGTGTGCTGGCCCATGATCGGCCTTGGCGGGAAGAAGTATCACTTCTCCACTCAGCTGGCGGGCCTCATGGCGTCTGTGGACACCGAAAACCGCGCCCCCTATTGCAGTCCCTCCAATCACGGCATCAAGGCTGACAGCCTGGTTCTGGCCGATGGCACTGAGGTACTGCTGACTAAGGCCCAGGCCGACATCCTTAACAATGCCGGTATCGTAACGGGCCTGAATTTCATGGGCGGCTTTGTCTGCTGGGGCAATTACACCGCCTGCTACCCCACCAACACCGACGTGAAGGATTACTACATCCCGATCAGCCGGATGTTTGACTGGGTAGCCAATACCCTGATCAAGACCTTCTGGGGGCAGCTGGACAAGCCCATGACCCGGCGTCTGATTGACACCATCCTCGATTCCAGCAATATCTGGCTGAATGGGCTGGTTGGCAGCGGCTACCTGCTGGGTGCTCGCGTTGAGATGCTGGAGAGTGAAAACAGCCTGACCAACCTTATGGCGGGCATCATCAATCTCCACGTGTACCTGACCCCGCCTTCTCCCGCTCAGGAGATCGATTTCACCCTGGAATATGACGCCCGCTATGTGCAGGCGGCTCTCCAGGCGTAAGGAAGGAGTGAACTGACATGCTGCATCCTGAATCTATTGTCGATTTTGAAGTTTACGAGGATAGCGTAAACTTCGTGGGTATTGCTCAAGTGACGCTGCCCAACATCAACTATCTGACCCAGGACATTACCGGCGCTGGTATTTCCGGTACCGTTGAAGCCGTCCTGATCGGCATGATTGACAAGATGAATGCCACCTTCAATTTCCGCTCCGCCACCGAAGCCGCTGTGAAGTTGCTCAAGCCTGAAAAGCACCTGCTGGATCTGCGCGTTGCGGAGCAGCATTGGGATTCCGTTGGCACCCAGCGTACCATCCAGGCCGATAAGTATATCCTCGGCGTGATCCCGAAGAACTTCACCCCCGGCGATATCGTTCCCGCCACCACCAGCAACGCCAACGGCGAGTACAGCGTGTACTACTATGCGGCGTACAAGGATGGTAAGCAGATCTGGGAAATTGACCAGTTCAATTACATCTGCAAGATCGGCGGCGTGGACTATATGGCCGATGTGCGTAAGGCTCTCGGCAAGTAATCTGGACCAAATAGGGGGAAGGAGCAAATCCTTCCCCCCTTCGCTTTGAAAGGAGACAAGCACCATGGAAGAAATCAAAAATAACACGACGGAGCAGGACAAGGAATATGAAGTGGCAAAGGCCGAAGCCGAAGCCGACAAGTCCAACGTCGCATATATCCATTTTTTCAGAAAGCCCTTTGAATGGGAAGGAAAGGAATACAAAAGCCTTACCTTCGATTTTGACAAGCTCACCGGTGAAGACAGCCTGAGTATTGAGGCTGAATTGCAAGCCAAGGGTATCAGTGTGCTGGTGCCCGCTTTCTCCGGCCATTTCCTTATTCGGATGGCTGCCAGGGTTTGCAATGAGCGGCTTGGCGTTGATGCTTTCCAGAAGATGCCCATGCGGGAGTTCCTGCGCATCAGAACGAAGGCCAGAAATTTTTTGATGGAATCGGAGCAGTAGTAGGCGATGGCGGCAGCTGGATCAGGACACAGAGCATGATATTATCTGAAAACTGTCATACCCCTGTGAGCTTCTGGCTTAAGCTGCCGCTTTCTCAGCTGCCCCTTTGGATAGAAGACAATAACGCTATTATTCGTGAACGCATTGCTGAACGCGATAGACAGCGAAAACGAAGATAAAGGAGGGATGAAGCGTGGCTAAAGAGTACCAAATGGCATTCAGCATCGGTGCAAAGGTACAAAGCCAGTTTGGTGCTGCTTTTAAGAGCGCACAATCCAGCGTTGTAGCTTTACAAAGCAAGATTGAATCCCTCAATAAGCAGCAAGGAAATATTACGGCTTATCAGAAGACCCAGCAGGCAATTGAAAAGACGCGGGCCAAACTGCAGTTGTATCAGCAGCAGTATGCCAACCTGAAAGCTGAAATGGATAAGAGTGGAGAAGCGTCTGCTTCTATGAAAAATCAGCTTCTGGCAAAAGGGAAAGCGATTAGCGATAATTCCAAAAAACTCGCCGAGCAGGAATCCAGGCTGAACACCTACGGCCAGTCCTTAAATGCTGCTGGTATTGATACGAATAACCTTGCGAAGGAAAGTGAAAACCTGGCTGCCGAACTATCCAGCTTGAAGGCAGAACAGGAAAACGCGGCGCAGGGCGCTGAGGAAATGGGCCAGAGTATGGCAGACAGCGCCAGCGCCATCGCGGAAGTAGTAGCGGCTGCGGGCCTTATGAAAGTGTTTCAGGTAGGCGTACAAGCGCTGAAAGAATGCTCCGAAGCCGCCATCGAATATGAAAGTGCTATGGCTGGCGTAAAGCGTACTGTTGGCGGCAGCGATGCTTTCCTTCAGGGCCTGGGCGAAAGTTTCAAAAACCTCTCTACGGAAATCCCGATCAGCGCTGGAGAACTGGCGGGGATCGCCACCACAGCCGGTCAGTTGGGCATAGCACAGGAGAATGTGGAATCCTTCACTACCGTCATGGCTCAATTGGCTACAACCACGGATTTGTCGGCTGACAGCGCGGCCACAATGCTGGCTCAGTTTTCCAACATTACCGGCGTAACTGATTATGAACGCCTGGGCTCCGTGGTTGCCGATCTGGGCGATGCTACGGCCACCACCGCTTCCAAGGTTGTGGAGATGTCCCAGGGCATGGCTGCGTCTGCATCTCAGGCTGGTATGTCCTCCGTTGACATCCTGGGCATTTCTGCGGCTCTCGGTTCCTTGGGTATTGAAGCCCAAGCCGGATCCACGTCCATGTCCACCCTGATTTCCACCCTGTATAAAGCTGTTGAAACGGGCGATGGCCTGACGGAATTTGCATCCGTGGCCAACATGACCGCCGACCAATTCAAACGCGCCTGGGGAGAAAACGCCGTAGGCGCTATGGATGCCTTTATTCAGGGCTTGAACGATACGGAACGTAACGGAAAGTCTGCAATCGTGATTCTGGATGAATTGGGCATCACCAACGTGCGGCAGACAAAGGCCATCCTGGGCCTTGCCTCCGCTGGGAGCCTGCTGTCCAACACGATTAACCAGGCTGGCAATGCCTGGAATCAGAACACCGCGCTGGCAGCCAAAGCGTCTGTGATGTACGAAACCACGGAAGCAAAGCTGGCAATGCTGGGTAACGGGTTTAATAATCTGAAAATCGCTGTTGGCGATGCGTTCACGCCTATCATCGGTGGAGCGGCCAGCGCCCTGACGGATTTGATGAGGCCCGTCACTTCTTTCATCCAAAAGAATCCTGCCCTTGTCCGGGCGTTTACCGCTGCGGCTGCCGTTGTCGGCATTACTGCTGTTGCGGTTACGGGATACGCCGCAGCTATGCGTGTGGCCGCAAAAGCCCAGGCGCTGTTTACCGCTACCATCCCCGGCTTGAATATCGTCATGGGTATTGCTGCCGGACTTGCGGCTGTGACCGCTGGCGTGATCCTGCTGGCCGAAGCGTTCAAGAATGGTCAGCAGAGCATGGAAGAACTGGACGCCGAGTTTGATGATCTGAACGCAGATTTCAAAAAACAAAGTAATATTCGTTCTCTCTGTGCTGAATATAGGCAGTTGCAGCAGGAGTTGTATAAAACTGCCGGTGCCACCGAGGAGCTGTCTGGCATGGGCGGTGAAACCGTTACCGTTCACGTCACGGCTGAAATCGCCGAAGGCTTCAAGGAATTGTCCGTTAATGATTTTGTTGACGGCACAATCATTACTCTTACCGGCAAGGAAGATACTGAAGCCTTGCTGAAAGCTACGCAGTTCCTCCAGGGCGGCGAAAGCGGCTCCTGGATCCAATTGGATGCAAAAAAGGGCAGCCAGATCAGCTCTAAGGAATTGATCAATGATCTGGTCAATAATGAAGCCATTATCAAGCTGTCCGGCGAAGCACAGCAGACGGTAGCAGCAGCCGGTTTCTTGAAACCCGGAGAGGATACTGTACCCCTGAAAGCTCTGCCTGAGAAGTTCCGTTCAACGGAATTTATCAGCGATGCTGCAGCAAACGGTGAAATCCAGATTGCCCTTACTCCCGGCGTAGCCAGCACACTCGACCAGTATAAGCTGCTCCAGGATTCCACGGTGAAGCTAAGCGCGGAGGCACTTTCCAAAATGGTGTATGCCGATGATTTTATGATCGGCAAGGACGTCGCACTTAACGCCCAGGCCATTGGCAAACTGTATGCAAAAGGTTTTCTGGAAGGTACGGATATTATTTATCTGAATGGCGATGTTGGTGCAAGCGGGAAGGTGACTACAGGTGATTTTATTCCTGAAAATGCCCGCGATGTCACTATTACCGGCACGCCGCCCGATGATAAATTATCCGTTGATGATTTTGTCGAAGGCGAAACGAACGTCGGCATAACCAGTTCGCCGGAAAACAGCTTGACCACCGAAAGCTTCATTCCTGCAGATCAGCGCTCTATTGAGATTACTGCTGAAAATGGCAATAAGCAATCGCTTACCGTTGATTCCTTCGTATCCGGCAGCAAAACCGTAGAGATTGAAGGGAAACCCAAGGGAGCGATTACCGTTGAGGACTACATTGCAGCAACCAGCAGAGTTGTCGAACTGACCGCCGACATTACCAATTTGGATGATGTCCAAAAGGCTATCGCTTCTTTGCAGGAGGAAGCCAAGGCTCTCAAAGGCGATACCGCCACAGCGAAAAAGGATCTGGACCAGGCAAACAAGGACCTGGCAGCCATGGAACAGCGCCAGGATGAACTGGAAGCCCGCCTGACCCATGCTGGAACTGAATCGGCAAAGAGCGCCATCCAGCAGGCAATTGAGGATCAGACTGCTGCCGTTGAAGCACAACGTGCAAAGGTAACAGAACTTGAATCTGCCTACGCTTCAAGTGCTACACAGTATGCCTTGACGCAAGCAGCTGCTGATGAAATGGCTACAAAATCTGAAAGATTAACCGCCATCCAAGGGGAACTTGCCGATGCTACCAATGGTACCGTTTCGGCAATAGAGCGTGAAACAGCAGCCATCAATGCACAGATTGAGCAGGCCGATAATATGGCTACTGCTGAACAGGCGCGTCTACGCGGTGAAATATACACCAATATCAATAAACAGGCTTCTGCATATGCTCGAACTGTTAATGAAACGGGCAAAGTGATGGCCTATACCTCTCAAAGCTACGATGTCTATAATCGCACCCTCAAATACGCGGGGATGAACGCTGAGCAGGTGAATGCGGCCTATCAGGAGCTGCTGGAAACCTTTGATCAGCAGGCGAAAGGACCGCATTTTGATTTTGACAGCGCGGATACCAAAGAAGCGTTGGCGGAAATTCAAGCTCTTGCCACCCTCATGGGTTCCACTTACAGCGATATTGCTCAATACGGAAATGGTTCTTACAGTTTGGCCGAAATATATGGGTTTAAAACAAATGATTATACACTGAATTCGATGATTGAAGACCTATCTTCCAATGTGGCGCAGTACGGCGATGCTGCCAAGGAAGCCGAAGCTGCTCAAAGAACATTCATCGAGAATCTCAGTAATGGTGTGAAATCTGAAGTCCTTACTGCAGATGAGGCCATGAAGCTTCTGAACAGTTCCTTGGCAGAAGCAGGAATGAGCGCCGAACAAGTGAGCGAAGCCGCTGCCTTGCTTAATGCGGAACTGGGTGAGACTCCGGAAGCTATATCGGAGACGGTAGCCAGCGCTGCGGAAGTCAATGCGGCCATGCAGCCCATCCTGGATAAAATGACCCAGCTGAGTGAGGCGTATACGGAAGCGTATGATGCTGCATATAAGAGCATGGACGGACAGTTCAAGCTGTTTGAAGAAGCTCCTAAGCTTACACAGCAATCTGTCGATCAGATGATCGCAGCGTTGCAAAGCCAGGCTGTTTATATGCAAGAATACACTGCGAATCTGAAAGCTGCGGGTGAAATGGGCTTGTCCCAGGGTCTCATTGCTCAACTGTCCGATGGCAGCAAGGAGAGCGCTGCTTATCTGGCGGCTATTGTTTCTGATGGCGCTACAAAGATTGATGAACTGAATACGGCATTTTCCAGCGTCGAAGAAGGAAAAGCCGAATTTGCCAACACCGTGGCAGAGATGGAAACCGACTTCTCCGCTCAAATGGCGGCATTGCAGGCCGATCTTGAAGCGACGGTTGCCGCAATGGATATGTCTTCCGACGCGGCGTCTGCTGGCGCTGCTACCGTACAGGCTTTTGCCGATGGTGCCGCTGGCAAACTCAGCGCTGTAACTGCGGCGTTCCAGAAGGTGGCAGCAGCAGCGGCGGCGGCCATGAACGTGGAACTTCCCGGCCATGCCGCTGGTACCGACAATGCAGAGCGCGGCTTTGCCTGGGTTGGTGAACGCGGTCCTGAACTTATGTGGTTCAACGGCGGGGAGCAGGTCATGAACGCCCAGGATTCCCGCAACTTCATGCGTCAGGCCACCAGCGCCGAACCTGTGCAGGCAATCTCTGATCGTTCTGGCGGCAGCCATTACAACATCGAAGTAAAGCCGGAATTCAATATCACAGGCAGTAGCAATCCTGCCGAAACCGAAGCCCTTATGCAGCAGCAGACGGAACGGATGCGCGATATGATCGAACAAGTATTTGACGATATTGAATCAGACAGAGCGAGGAGAGTGTATACCAAATGAGTACGTACACAACTAAATCCGGCGATATGTTTGATTTGATCGCCTTTCGGGTATACGGCAGCACCGATCACACCGCCAAGCTGATCCGTGCAAATACGGAATATAGCGATTGCTTTATTTTCAGCGCCGGTATCGTATTGAACATACCGGCGCTTGATCAAAGCGATCTGGACACCAGCTATATTCCTCCATGGAGGGTATAAGCTATGGGAACGCTGGTAACGGGAACCACTTATGATTCCGGCGTAAAGGGCCACGCTTTTCATGCCGATTTGTCGGTGTTCATTGAAGGTGTAGATATCACGGAAGATATCAGCGACAGGCTGATCACGCTTTCCTATACCGACAATGAAGAGGATGAAGCAGATGACCTACAAATCAAAATCCACGATGCGGACGGAAAATGGCTGAAAAAGTGGCTCAATGATACCATCATGGCAGCCACAGCCAAAGAGACGAAGGGCATGACCATCGAAGCTGGAATCAAAACCACCGAGCCTTCCGGACGTGTCCGGGAACTCGATTGCGGTGAGTTTGAACTGGACAGCATCAAAGCGTCCGGACCGCCCTCCACCGTTATTCTGAAAGGCACGTCGCTCCCTTTTGGGGATGGTGTGCGCACGGAGGAGCGGGATAAAGCCTGGGAGGAGTATAGCCTTAAAAAGATCGGCGCGGAAATTGCGGGCCGCGCCGGTCTGGGGTATATGTACGATTGCTCCTCGGATCCGTACTATGCCCGCGTTGAACAAGTAAAGCAGACTGATATTTCCTTTTTGCAGGAGTTGTGCCACAAAAACGGCTTTTCCCTGAAGGTCGTAAAAGGAAAAATGGTGATTTTCAGCCAAGAGCGCTATGAAGCGCTTCAGGAAGTGGCCACTATCAAATGGCAGGACGGCACCTATACCAAGTACGATTTTCAGACGTCGGATGGCGATGTGCATTATGCCAGATGCACCGTCCGCTATTATCACCCGGAAAAAAAGGAGGTCTTCAGCGCTACCGCTGAGGCTGATGATTATGACCCAGAGGGCGAAAATAATCAGACCCTGGTGATCACTCATGAACGAGTGGAAAGCAACGGAGAAGCTGAAGCGCTGGCAAAACAGCTCCTGCGGCTGCATAATAAGTTTGAAGCCCATTTGACCTTTACGCTTATTGGAAATCCCATGCTGGGCGCTGGCATGTGCATTGCCCTCGAGGGCTTTGGCCTGTTTGATGATAAGTATATCATCAAGCAATGCAAGCATGAAGTAAGTAATAGTGCCTATACTACCAAAATTACGCTGCGGCCCATCATTATCCAGCCTGCCACCCCGGAAGCCGAAGCCGAAGAAAAGACCACCTTTGAGATAGGCGATATCGTCTATTTCAGCGGTGGCCTTGTTTATGAAGCGTCCGACAGCACGAATAATTCTGGCTCTCGGAAACCCGGCAATGCCAAAATCACCTTAATCGCCAAGGAAGGAGCACCCCACCGTTATCATCTGATCGGCGGCAAATACCTCAACGATGTGGATGGTGATTGTAACGTGTGGGGATGGGTGGATGAAGGCACCTTCTCAGGATCCGGCAATTCCGTGTCTACTGCAAAACCGGAGAGCGGCGCTTTCAAAAATGATTCTA
>Ga0247610_10002155_pt1 | contig 23239 bp, 23 predicted proteins | sample 174DNAGHGhighgp2_FD_193483 | JGI IMG/M metagenome (GOLD analysis project Ga0247610, IMG submission 193483) | Sheep rumen microbial communities from Palmerston North, Manawatu-Wanganui, New Zealand - 1742 DNA GHGhigh gp2 | ecosystem: Host-associated > Mammals > Digestive system > Stomach > Rumen...
TGACCTGCTGACACATTATTAAATGCAAAGCGGCCATTGTCATCCGAGAGCACACCGCTCACGAAGACCGTATCGAGTTTGCCACCTGTCTTCTGCGTCAGACGATAAAGTTGTATGGTACTCTTTGCCATGGGCGAGTTGTCGTCCTTGTCGATAACACGACCCGACAAACCATCTCTTTGGGCTGCTGCTGTGAGTATACTCAAAAAGAACAATGATAGTAAAATGGTTATAATGCGTTGGTTCATATACTTATTAGATTGAAAAATTGACAAATGTTTAATCCGCAAACACATAATTAACTTTTATTATCATCATAAATAGGTATTTTTTAGAAAAGAATTCACAATGCAACCCGTTTGCAGAAAATAATTGTGTATCTTTGCAGCAGAAAACAGAATTTGGCATGAAACTATCCAAATTAAAGACAGGTGAGAAAGGTATCATCGTCAAGGTGTTAGGCCACGGTGGTTTCCGCAAGCGCATCATCGAGATGGGCTTCATCAAGGGCAAGGAGGTCGAGGTATTACAGAACGCCCCGCTTCAGGACCCCGTCATCTACAAGCTCATGGGCTACGAAGTGTCGTTACGGCATCAGGAGGCAGACATGATCGAGATTGTCTCTGCCGACACGCCTATCGAGGCCACGCAGTTTATCTTATCCGATAGCGACCGCATCCATGAGGACGATTACGTACGCCATGAGGCAATGAAAGAGCGCCGTTCTATCAATGTGGCACTCGTGGGCAATCCTAACTGCGGCAAGACCTCGCTCTTCAACTTTGCCAGTGGAGCGCACGGCCACGTGGGCAACTATAGCGGTGTGACCGTAGATGCCACAGAGGCCCACGCCTCGATGTTCGGCTACGAGTTCAACCTCACCGATCTGCCAGGCACCTACTCGCTCAGCTGCTACTCACCAGAAGAACTCTATGTGCGTGAACATCTCACAGAAAAGATGCCTGACGTGGTCATCAACGTGATCGATGCCTCCAACATCGAGCGCAATCTCTACCTCACCACCCAGCTTGTCGACATGAACATCCGCATGGTCTGCGCCCTGAACATGTATGATGAGTTCGAGCGCCGCGGCGACCATCTCAATCTCGACACGCTCAGTCGTCTTTTCGGTATGCCGATGATACCCACTTCGTTTAAGAGCGGCGAGGGTGTGAAAGAACTCTTCAAGGCCGTCATCCAGGTATACGAGGGCACCAACAAGGCCTCGCGACACCTGCACATCAACTATGGGCACGAGATTGAGGACGGTATCGCCCATATACAGAAATACCTGAAGGCTGATGAGCATATTACCCAGCACTACTCCACCCGATACCTGGCGTTGAAGCTGCTTGAGCATGACAGTCAGGTGCTCGACTATCTGGGAAAGCACATGGCCGGGGAGCAGCGCATGCATGATTTTCACGACCTGACGCATGCCCGCGACAAAGCCTCTGCCCGTGTGAAGGAAGAAACGGGCAACGACTCCGAAACAGCTATCATGGATGCCAAGTACGGTTTTATCAATGGTGCTTTGACGGAAGCCGGCTACAAGACAGGCACCAAAGAGGATACCTATCGCACCACCCATCGCATCGATGGTATATTGTCGAATAAATACATCGGCTTTCCCATTTTCTTCCTCATCCTCTACGTCATGTTCGAGGTTACTTTCACCTTAGGTGAGTACCCGATGGACTGGATTGAGACCTTCGTAGCCTGGGCGGGTGAACGGCTGACGACCACGATGCCCGATGGACCGCTCAAGGCGATGCTCGTCGACGGTGTCATAGGCGGTGTCGGTTCCGTCATCGTCTTCCTGCCGCAGATCCTCATCCTTTATTTCTTCATCTCGCTGATGGAGGACTCGGGCTATATGGCGCGCGCTGCCTTCATCATGGACAAGCTCATGCACAAGATGGGCCTGCACGGCAAGTCGTTCATCCCATTAATCATGGGCTTCGGCTGCAATGTGCCTGCCGTCATGGCCACACGCACCATCGAGAGCCGACGGTCGAGGATTATCACGATGATGATCCTACCCTTTATGAGTTGTTCGGCGCGACTGCCCATCTACATCATGATTGCCGGCACATTCTTCTCGCTGCAATACCGCTCATGGGCACTCATGTCGCTCTATGTAGTCGGTATCATCATGGCGGTCGTCGTCAGCAAGATCTTCTCGTCACTTATCATCAAGGGCGAGGACACCCCTTTCGTAATGGAATTGCCTCCCTACCGTTGGCCAACGCCAAAGTCCATCTGGCGTCACACCTGGGAGAAAGGCAAGGAGTATCTCAAGAAGATGGGAGGCATCATCCTTGTGGCATCAATCATCGTGTGGGCACTGGGCTACTTCCCGCATAACGACGCACTCCCCAAGGAGCAGCAGCAGGAACAGAGTTATCTTGGCCGTATGGGTAAGGCCGTAGAACCCATCTTCGCCCCACAAGGCTTCAACTGGAAACTCGATGTCAGTCTGATAGCCGGTGTAGGCGCCAAGGAGATTGTGGCTTCGTCTATTGGCGTGCTCTATTCTGGTGATGATTCGTTTGGTGACGACGAGACCTTCAGCGACGACAACGAGCGCTACACCCGTCTGCGCCAGCAGATGCTTCACGATGGCATCACCCCGCTGTCGGCCTTCGCGTACCTTATATTTATATTACTCTACTTCCCCTGCATCGCCACCATTGCGGCCATCAAGAACGAGACGGGCTCCTGGCACTGGGCTCTCATTGCCGCTGGCTATACTACAGCCGTCGCCTGGATCGTATCCGCACTCGTCTACCAGATAGGCACCTTGGTTATTGGATAATGGTTATTGGTTAATGGAAAAAGTCATTTTAGGCATAGACCCTGGAACAAACCTGATGGGTTACGGTCTCCTGAAGGTTGTCGACGGCAAGGCGCAGATGCTGACGATGGGTGTGATAGACCTCAGGAAATTTCCTGATGCCTACCTGAAACTCGGACATATCTTCGAGCGCGTGACCAGCATCATCGATGGTTTTCTGCCCGACGAGATGGCTATCGAGGCACCATTCTTCGGAAAGAATGTGCAGTCGATGCTGAAACTGGGTCGTGCACAAGGTACTGCCATCGCAGCTGCCATCCATCATGGTGTGCCCATCCACGAATATGCACCGATGAAGATCAAGATGGCCCTGACGGGCAACGGCGGAGCCTCGAAGGAACAGGTGGCAGGCATGCTGCAGCGACTGTTGAAGATACCCAACGAGGAGATGTCGAAGTTTATGGACGCGACCGATGCCCTCGCAGCGGCTTATTGTCACTATCTGCAGATGGGAAGGCCCGAGAGCGAGGTGAAGTATCGGGGCTGGAAGGACTTCGTTAATAAGAATAAAGAGAAAGTTACCAAACGCAAGACGAAGGATGAAGACGATTGAGATAATAAACGCCCGCGCCAGGAAGCCGGAATGGAGCATGGCAGAGCCAGTAGACTTCTGCTTGGAGGCAGGAGAACATATCGCCATCGTGGGGCACAATGGTGCAGGCAAATCAATGTTCGTAGATATGCTCACAGGGCGTCATCCCGCATTCCCCGATATGGTGAAGTATAGTTTTGATGAGCCCTACATCAACTTGAAGCACATCACCTTCCGTGACACCTATGGCGGCGACAACGATCGCACTTATTTCCTGCAGCAGCGGTGGAACCAGATGGAAATCGACGAGGAGACGCCCACCGTAGGCCAGAAACTCGAAGAAGCGTTCCGACTCGCAAATCCCGAAGAGTCTGATAACTCCGAGTATTCCGACCGCCGAGCGCTCCAGCATCACATCTACGACATCTTCGGCCTTTGGCCGCTGCTCGACAAATATATCATTCTGCTGTCGAGCGGTGAACTGAGGAAATATAAACTGGCTGCCTCCCTCTTCACCAATCCGAAGGTGCTCATCATGGAGAATCCCTTTATTGGCCTCGACGCTCAGACCCGCGACCAGCTTAAGACGCTCCTCGGCACCCTCGCCCACGAACAAGGCCTACAGATCATCCTTGTCCTCGCCAAGACCGATGAGATCCCCGACTTCATCACGCATATCGTAGAGGTCCGCGACATGAAAGTCCTGCCAAAGCGTCAAACACTCGGGGACGGTTCTTTCCTGTTTGACGAATCACCCCGAAAGGCTATCAAACAAAAAAGAACCGTCCCCAAGTGTTTGACAGAGGTCATTCACTTTAACAAGGTCACCATTCGTTACGGTGAGCGGACGATACTGAAAGACCTTGACTGGAAGGTGATGAAAGGCGAGCACTGGTCGCTGTCGGGACAGAACGGCTCGGGCAAGTCTACCCTACTCTCGCTGGTTTGTGCAGACAATCCACAGAGCTATGCCTGCGATATCTCGCTCTTCGGACATAAGCGCGGTTCGGGCGAAAGCATCTGGGACATCAAGCGCCACATCGGCTATGTGTCGCCGGAGATGCACCGCAGCTACCGCCAGAACATCCCCGCCATCGAAATTGTGGCCAGTGGACTGAAAGACACTGTGGGACTCTACTCGCGTCCCACAGAAACAGATCGGATACAATGCCGCAAATGGCTCAACACCTTTGGCATCGGCCATCTGGAACAAAGGAAGTTTCTGGAGATGTCGAGCGGTGAGCAACGACTTGTACTTCTGGCGAGGGCTTTTGTGAAAGAGCCCGACCTGCTGATCCTCGACGAACCGCTGCACGGCCTCGACGACGTCAACCGCCACATGGTAAAACACCTCGTTGACCAATACTGCGAAGACCCCACTGTAACACTCATCTACGTGACACACTATCAAGAAGAACTGCCACGGTGCATCGACCACAGCATCTTCCTTGAACGACATTAAAAAAGCCTGCCGTTTGGCAGGCTTCATTATTTATTTGTCTTCCATCAGAGTTGCTGTGCGGACACGCGACAGGGTCTCAGGCGTCATCTGCAAATAGCTGGCGATATACACCAATGGTGCACGGAGCACCAGCTGCGGCTGACGTTTGATGAGTTTCTGATAACGATCCTGCGCACTCTCAAAGCGCAGCATGTCGGCATGGATCTGCGACAGGATGAGCGACTCTTCGAGAATCTTACGATAGAGAATCTGGATATTCACGCTCTTCATGGCAACGGCCTCCAGATCGACCTTGGGAATCGCAATCACGACGGTGGGTTCGATGGTCTTAATCTGCAGGTGTGTGGGCTGCTCGAGGAACAGGCTCTCGATACACATCACAATCGAATTCTCAGTAGCCATATACTCCGTCAGTTCTTTACCGTTCTTATAATAGAACTGTCGAACCAGGCCCTTCACTACCCAATAAATATTTGTACAGGTTTCTCCCTCGCGGAGAATCATTTCGTTCTTCGCATATTTCATGGGCACGAGGATGCTTTCCAACAAATCGAGCTCTTCGTGGGTCATTGTACTGTAACGACGGGCCAACTCACGGGCAACGTCTCTTGAAGTAATACTAACAGCAGCCATAGGTCTTTATAAATATTTAATATGTTATTAGTCTAATTTCAACACTGCGAGGAAAGCCTTCTGAGGCACCTCCACATTTCCAATCTGTTTCATGCGCTTCTTACCACGCTTCTGCTTCTCAAGCAGCTTACGCTTACGCGACACATCACCACCATAGCACTTCGCTGTCACATCCTTACGGACCTGCTTCACCGTCTCACGGGCGATAATCTTCGCACCGATTGCCGCCTGGATGGCAATGTCGAACTGCTGACGCGGAATCAACTCCTTGAGTTTCTCACACATCCGACGGCCGAAGGTCACGGCATTGTCCTGATGCGTGAGTGTAGAGAGAGCATCCACAGGCTCACCATTGAGCAGGATATCAAGTTTCGCCAGTTTCGAAGGACGGAAGCCGTCAATATGGTAGTCAAACGAGGCATAGCCCTTCGAGATGGATTTCAGCTTATCATAGAAGTCGATCACGATCTCGCCTAACGGGAGCATGAAATGGATCTCTACGCGATTACCACTGACATACTGCTGATCAATCAGTTCACCACGCTTGTCGAGACAAAGCGTCATGATGGGTCCGATAAAGTCGGCAGCTGTAATAATCGAGGCGCGGATATAAGGTTCCTCAATATGGTCAATGAGCGTCAGATCGGGCAACCCGGAGGGGTTATGCACCTCCTTTACCTCACCCTGCTTGGTGTAGCACATATACGACACATTCGGCACCGTCGTGATGACATCCATATCAAACTCACGGTCAAGACGCTCCTGGATGATCTCCATGTGAAGCAGACCGAGGAAGCCACAACGGAAACCGAAGCCAAGAGCCACGGAACTCTCCGGGGTAAAGGTGAGCGAGGCATCATTTAACTGCAGCTTCTCAAGCGAGGCACGCAGATTCTCGTAGTCGGTAGGATCGATGGGATAGACACCCGCAAACACCATCGGCTTCACTTCCTGGAAACCCTCGATGGCTTTATCACACGGCTTTGCGACGTGCGTAATGGTATCACCCACCTTCACCTCTTTCGAATTCTTGATACCCGAGATGATATAGCCCACATCACCCGTACGCAGTTCCTTACGAGGAATCATGTCCATCTTCAGCACACCGATCTCATCGGCATCATATTCCATACCGGTATTGAAGAATTTCACGAGGTCACCCTGACGGATGACACCGTTCACAATCTTAAAATAGGCGATAATGCCTCGGAACGAGTTGAACACAGAGTCGAAGATCAGCGCCTGCAAAGGGGCATTCTCATCGCCCTCGGGATGCGGAATACGCTCCACGATGGCGTCGAGCACCTGCTCTATTCCCTCGCCCGTCTTTCCGGAGGCACGGAGGATGTCCGAACGGTCACAACCGATCAGGTCCACAATCTCGTCCTCCACCTCATCAGGCATAGCCGAAGGCATGTCGATTTTGTTGATGACGGGTATAATCTCGAGGTTATGGTCGATGGCCATGTAGAGGTTCGAGATCGTCTGCGCCTGCACGCCTTGTGTGGCATCAACCACTAACAGAGCACCTTCGCAGGCAGCAATCGAACGCGACACCTCGTAGGAGAAGTCGACATGACCTGGGGTATCAATCAAATTGAGGATATATTTTTCGCCATTGTGCATATACTCCATCTGGATGGCGTGGCTCTTGATGGTGATACCACGCTCACGCTCCAAGTCCATGTCATCAAGCATCTGTCCCTCAGTGACTTGAATGGTCTTGGTGAATTCCAGCATCCGGTCTGCCAGCGTCGACTTGCCGTGATCGATATGCGCAATGATACAGAAATTTCTGATATGATTCATTAATAAACGTGTAGTTTGAGTTGCAAAGATACAAAATTTCTTTCGTTTCACCAATATTTTTGCTTTTTTTTGTATCTTTGCACCGAAAAAATTACATTCGTTATGAAAAAAATAATACTATTTGCGTTGGCAGCCCTCATCTTGGGTGCCTGTCAGGAGTCACTCGAAGACAAATGTGCCAGGGAGTGTGTGGAATTCACAAAACGGAAGTGCCCCTCGGCAGTGGCACAGGAAATGGTTATCGACAGCATGACCTTCGATCGTGCCACACATACCATCCAGCACTATTACAAGTTGAGTGGTGTTTCCGATCGTGCCGATGCCTTTCCGAAGGATGAGGCCAGAAAACTGCTGAAGAACGAACTGAAGAACACCACGCAGGTGATGACCTATAAAGAGGCAGGCTATAATTTCAGGTATATCTATTATTCGGAGAAGAATCCGCAGACGGTCTATCTCGACATTCTGTTGACGGAAAAGGACTATCAATAACAAGAATCCCCGCTCAATCGAGCGGGGATTCTTTGTCTTATTCAGCAATCTCTTCGGGTTTCATGTTCGTGTAAACCGTCTGGACATCGTCGAAGTCCTCCAGTTTCTCCACCATCTTATCGATGGTCTCACGCTCCTCAGGCGTCACGTCCTTCAGGTCGTTGGGAATACGGGTGAACTCTGCCCCCGTTACCTCGAAGCCGTTCTCCTCCAAGTGCTTCTGGATGGCACCAAAACTTGAGGGATCGCCATAGATGGTGATGCTGTTCTCCTCCTCGTCCTCGTCGAACTCATCCTCCACACCGTAGTCAATCAGGTCGAGAATCATCTCGTCCATATCCAGACCGTCCTTCTTCTTGAAGGTGAACACAGCCTTGTGGTCGAACAGGAAACTCAGCGAGCCTTGTGTTCCCAGGTTTCCATTAAACTTGTTGAATACAGAACGCACGTCACCCACAGTACGGGTTGTGTTATCAGTCAGTGTCTCCACGAAGATGGCAATTCCGTGAGGACCGTATCCCTCATAAGTCACTTCCTTATAGTCGCTCTGATCCTTACCCATCGCGTTCTTGATGGCGCGCTCGATGTTATCCTTCGGCATGTTCTCGCGCTTGGCATTGGCGATGATAGCACGCAGTGTAGGATTGTTCTCCGGCTCCGGACCGCCTGCCTTCACAGCAATGGCAATCTGCTTACCGATCTTTGTAAATGTCTTGGCCATGTGGCCCCATCGCTTCAGCTTCGTAGCCTTACGATATTCAAATGCTCTTCCCATTGGATTAATATTTTAAATGATAATTGACAAATGATAAATGATAATTATTAACGGAGTTCTGCACCAAGTTGCTTTTTGATGTTGGCAATCAGTTTCTGCATGATGGCGTCGATCTGCTTGTCACCCATCGTCTTTTCTTCGTCCTGAAGGATGAAGTTCACAGCGTATGACTTCTTACCGGCAGGCAGCTTGTCACCCTCGTAGACATCGAAGAGCTCCACCTTCTTCAGCAGTTTCTTCTCCGTCTGACGGGCAATCTGCTCAATCTGGGCAAACTCCACGCTGTTGTCCACCAACAGTGCCAGGTCGCGACTCACAGCTGGGAACTTAGAAATCTCGGTATAGAGCACCTCGTTCTTCTTGATCACCTTCATCAGGGCTGTCCAGTTGAGTTCTGCATAATAGACGGGATTGTCGAGTCCGAACTGTTTCTGCAGCTTCTTCGTGATGATACCCATCTCGATGAGCGTCTTGCCACCGCGGTTCTCGATGGTCATACCAGCAGAGAAGATATCGTTCTCACTCTTCTTACGCACCAGCATACCCGACTTCACACCGATACGACGTAGGATATTCTCCACGTAAGCGCTCAGCTCATAATAGTTCGAATCTTCGTTTGCATGTGCCCAGGAACCCTCCACGCGCTTACCCGTCACAAAGAGTGCACAATGATACTGCTCCTTGTAGGCTTGCATCGGATCGTCGTCGTTCTGCTTCTCAGGCGAGAAAGTGTAAACGTTGCCGAACTCGAAGAATCGCAGGTTCTGACGCTTGCGGTTCACATTGTGCTGGATGCTCTCCAGACCGCCGAAGAGCAAGGTCTGACGCATCACGTTAAGATCGCTCGAGAGCGGATTCATGATGCGGACCAAAGTATCGTTCTCGCCATAGTAGGCGGCCTTCGTCAGCGAGTTGTTCAGGATTTCGTTGAAGCCCTCGCCCACCAGCTGCTCACTCACGAGATTAGCCAGTTTGTGCTTCTGGTCCTCATCGCCCTTGATGACGAGCGAGCCTTTCAGCTGGATCGGGATCTCCACATTATTATATCCGTAGATGCGCAGGATATCCTCCACCACATCGCAGGGACGCTGCACGTCCACTCGATAGGCAGGAATCTCCAGCGTCAGCGCCTCAGGTGTTTCGCTGAGCACCTTCATCTCAAGACTCTCACAGATGCTCTTGATGGTCTCCACAGGAATCACCTTGCCCACCAGATTGTGAACATATTCATAATTAAGCTCCACCACCGCATTCTTCATGGGTTCGGGATAGACATCGCAGACCTCCATCGACACCTTGCCGCCTGCCAGCTCCTGACAGAGAATAGCAGCCTGCTTCAGGGCATAGATGGTGCCATTGGGATCCACACCACGCTCGAAGCGGAACGAGGCATCCGTGCTCAGACCATGACGACGGGCTGACTTACGAATCCATGTAGGATGGAAGTAGGCACTCTCCAACACCACGTTGCGAGTGGTCTCATACGTACCACTACCCTTGCCACCGAACACACCAGCGATACACATCGGGTCTTCGGCATTACAGATAGCCAGGTCACGGTCGGAGAGCTTATGCTCTTCACCGTCGAGCGTCTGGAAGGGCGTACCCTCCGGCATGGTCTTCACCACAATCTTGTGGCCCTTCACCATATCTGCATCAAACGTATGCAGGGGCTGTCCGTAGGCCATCATGATGTAATTGGTGATATCCACGATGTTATTGATCGGACGCAGGCCAACAGTGGTCAGCCTGTTCTTCAGCCAATCAGGCGATTCCTTCACCTCACAGCCCGTCACCGAGACACAGGCATAGCGTTTGCAGGCCTCCTGGTTCTCAATCGTCACCTCGATGGGCAGATCATGATTCTCCACCTTAAAGGCAGAACAATCAGGACGGTGCATCTTGGTCTCGTAGCCATTGCTCTTCAGCCAGGCATACAGGTCGCGGGCCACACCCCAGTGCGACAAACCGTCGGCACGGTTGGCAGTGATATCCACCTCAATGAGCCAGTCGCTCTCCAAATGATAGTATTCAGCAGCAGGCGTACCCACCACAGCGTCTTCTGGCAGCACGATGATACCGTCGTGGCTGGTACCCACGCCAATCTCATCCTCAGCGCAGATCATACCGTTCGACTCCACACCGCGCAGCTTCGACTTCTTGATGACAAACTCCTGATCACCGTCGTAGAGCACACAGCCGAGGTCGGCCACGATCACCTTCTGACCAGCTGCCACATTGGGCGCACCACACACAATCTGCGAGGGCTCGCCCTTGCCTAAGTCTACCGTTGTCACATGCAGGTGATCGCTGTTAGGATGGGGCTCACAAGTGAGCACCTTACCCACGTAGAGGCCTTTCAGACCACCTTTGATACTTTGTACTTCTTCCAATGCGTCGACTTCGAGACCAGTCGATGTCAAGGCGTCACATACCTGCTGGGCTGTGAGGTCAAAATCAACGTATTCCTTCAACCATTTGTAGGAAATATTCATTATACCGATTCTTTAGTAATTACTAACTGTGAAATTTCAGCGTGCAAAGATACTAAAAAATCGGTATATAGACAAATTTTTCCCTTAAAAATAACTATTCACTATTCACTATTCACTATTCGCTGTCATTCTATGCACTTCATAATGAAGTCTACAGCACCGTTTACACCGAACTTACGCACGTCAATAGAGATGTCATAATTCCTGGCGTCTGTCCAGTCCTTACCGGTGAATGTCTTCGTGTAGAGCTCACGGCTGTAGTCGTTGTCTACCACCATTGCAGCAGCATCCGAGAGACTCAGGTCGTACTTCTCCGCGATGCGCCGTTTACGGCAGTCCTCCGACGAATGAATAAAGATTTTCAAGGCATTGGGATGCTCGGCGAAGATGTGGAAGCCACAACGGCCGATGAGCACACACGACTCCTCTGCAGCGATAGAACGGATAGCCTCCGCCTGCGCCTCAAAAAGCTCGTGCGACGTACGGTCGTGCTCCTGACCGTTATACTCCGCCTTGCTCATGTAGGTTCTGTAGAAACTGGTAAAGTCGTCACGCCATAGCGGATTGCGGGCCTCGATTTTCTCCATGGCCTCCTCCACGACATGCATACGCTTTGCCACCTCGTTCAACACTTGCTTGTCAATCAGTTTTACACCAAGCCTACGGGCCAGTTCCGCACCAATCTCATGGCCGCCCGTTCCAAACATTCGGCTGATGGTAATGATAAATTGTTCCTGCCTGTTCATAGTGCCAAGTATTTTTAGTTAGTAAATATTTCTTTATGGCACAAAGATACGAAAAAATAATGAATAATGAAAAATGAATAACGAATAATTGCTACCGCTTTATTTTTTTTAACTTTTCATTATTCATTTTTCATTATTCATTAGGCACGCAGGTATTGCGCAACTGCCTCTGCGCAGCGCTCGCCATCGACACCTGCCGACACGATGCCACCCGCATAGCCAGCCCCCTCGCCACAAGGGAAGAGTCCCTGAACACGCACATGCTGGAGCGTTTCGCGATCCCTGACGATACGTACCGGACTGCTCGTACGCGTCTCAACGGCGATAAGCACCGCCTCGTTGGTCAGAAATCCATGCGCATTGCGTCCGAAAGTCTTGAAACCATCCTGTAGGCGCTTGGAAATCATCTTGGGCATCCAGAAGTGCAACGGACTCGAGATCAGCCCTGGGGCATACGACGACTTTGGCAAATCGTAGCTCAGCTTGCCGTTCACGAAATCTGCCATCCGCTGTGCAGGCGCCGTCTGTTGCATATTCCCCTGCTGCCAGCACATCCGTTCCAACTCCTCCTGAAACGCCATCACCTTCAACACACCATCGCCCTCCAGATCTTCAGGACGGGTTTCCACCACCATACCCGAATTGCTCCATTGCGTGCCTCTGCTCGCTGGACTCATACCGTTCACCACAATCTGCTGTCTGTCCGTCGCTGCGGGAATCACGAACCCGCCCGGACACATACAGAACGAGTACACACCACGTCCCTCCACCTGGGTCACCATCGCATACTCCGCAGCTGGCAGATACTTCCCCCTGCCCTGCTTGTTATGATACTGGATCTGGTCGATCAGTTGCGATGGATGTTCGAGTCTTACGCCTACGGCAATGCCCTTCGCCTCTATCTCAACCTTTGCTTCAGCCAGATACCTGTAAACGTCTCGTGCAGAGTGACCTGTGGCGAGAATCACCGGCCCGTGATACTCTTTAGTGGAAAGTGGAAAGAGGAAAGAGGAATGAGAATACTCTGCTGCTTCAACTCCAATAACCTGCAGTTCTTCTCCACCTATTGGTAATCTCTTTCCTCCTTCCTCTTTCCTCTTTCCTCTAAAAATCAGCCCCGTCATCTTCGTCTGGAAGTGAACTTCTCCGCCACAACGAATGATGGTATTGCGCATGGCCTCAATCACCTTGGGGAGCCTGTCGGTTCCGATATGTGGATGGGCATCGGCAAGGATGGCCGTCGAAGCACCGTGCTGACAAAACACATTCAGGATCTTGTCCGTATTGCCACGTTTCTTCGAGCGTGTATAGAGTTTGCCGTCCGAATAGGCACCAGCCCCACCCTCACCGAAACAATAGTTACTCTCCGGATCCACCTTCTGCGTCTTGGTGATGTTCGCCAGGTCCTTCTTACGATCGTGCACGTTCTTGCCCCGTTCCAACACGATGGGTCGCAGGCCGAGTTCTATCAGCCTGAGGGCAGCAAACAGTCCGCCAGGACCGGCTCCAACCACAATCACCTGTGGCCGTCCTTCCACGTTCGGATACTCCGTCCTCACATACTCATCGTCGTGCGGTTGCTCGTTCACATACACCCGTACCTTCAGATTCACGAATATCTGCCGTTGGCGCGCATCGATGCTGCGTTTCAGGATACGCACCCCACAGATCGTCCTCACGTCAAAACCATATTCATCGGCCAGCCAGTCCTTCAGCCTGTCCTCCTGTGCCGCTACCTCCGGCACCACCCGTATCTGATATTCGTTCGTCATAACGCTGCAAAGATACGACTAATTTTTCAGATTATCGACATTTCCCTGAGAAAAATGCTAATTCTTGTCCGCCACATTTTACTTTCCGGCTTTCACAAGGTCATATTAATAGATGACAGACGATAATCAAATCATCCCGTTGATCAGGGAAAACGCAGAAAAGGGTTTCCGACTGCTCATGGCAAAATACAAGGAGCCTGTCTATTGGCACATCCGCCGACTGGTGGTCAGCCATGATGATGCACAAGACGCGACACAGGATACATTCCTCCGCATTTTCCGCTCCTTCAGCCAGTATAGCGGCGAGGGATCATTCAAAGCCTGGATTTTCCGCATCGCCACCAACGAGGCCCTGCGTCTGTTAGGACGGAGCCAGGACAAGATCACGCTGTCGCTCGACGACACCCCGCAGGTCACGCTCAACATGAAGGCCGACGAGTATTTCGATTATGGCAACGCAGAGGCCATCAAACTGCAGAAGGCCATCACCGCCCTGCCTGCCAAACAGCAGCTCGCCTTCAACCTCCGCTACTACGACGACCTGTCGTACAAGGAGATTGCCACCGTCACCGGCTCTAACGAGGCTACCGTCAAGGTAAACTACCACATTGCGAAAGAGAAGATCATCAAATATATGAACACAAACAACTGACAATATATATAAATATGGAACAGAACTATGATTTCAGTAAAATCGGCAAACAGATGCCCTACACCGTACCCGACGGTTTCTTTGACCAGCTCGAGGAGAACGTGATGAACGAGGTGAAGGCCCAGCCTGCCAGGAAAAAGGCCACCGTCTTGCGCATGGCCATCCGCGCAGCCATCGCCATCGCCGCATGCATCGCCCTGTTCCTGGTCGTCAAGAAGGTGCTGCCACAAGACAATGACACCATCACCGATGACTTCGAAAACGTGGAACTGGCATTCAACAATCTCAGCACCGAAGATCAGGATTACCTGCTCGAGGTTTATCAGGAAGAACTATTTTTAGAAAACAACTCAAACGACTTAAACAATGAAGAAAGTATTTAGAATCCTGCTGACAACCGTCATGATGGTTGCTTTCAGCATCGCCGTTTCGGCACAAGAAAATAACGAACAGAAGCCCAACAAGAGGCAGCGCATGAGCCGTGAACAGATGGCAGAGATGCAGGCCAAGCACATCTCCCGTCAACTGGCACTCGACGATGCCACCAGTCAAAAGTTCATCGAGACCTTCAGTGCCTATCAGAAAGAAGTATGGGCACTCCGTCCGCAAGGCAAGGAGATGCGGAAGAACAGAGCTGAGATGACAGATGCCGAAGCGGAAAAGGCCATCAAGGATCAGTTCGACCATAGTCAGAAAATTCTCTCCCTTCGTCAGGAGTATTATAAAAAATACAACAAATTTCTGACCGCCAAACAGATTCAGCGTGTCTACGAACTGGAGAAACAATCGATGAACAGACTCGCTAAACGTGGCCCCCAAAACCAGCGAGGCAATAGGAATGGCGGCCCCAGACCCAAAGCAGGCCGTCCTGACGCCCCTGGCAAATTCAAGCGCGATGGCCGCCCCCCTCGTCAGCTCTAATCAAACAGTTGGGGACGGTTCTTTTTTGTTTGACTCAAGTGCACGCGTTTGCTGTCAAACAAAAAAGAACCGTCCCCAACTGTTTGAAGATAGTAATTTTTTACACAAATTCCAAATTTTTATTTAAAATCTTGTTTGCTGAAGAAAAATGGCGATTCGCTGAATGAATTTGTCTGGGCCAAAAACTCTTCTTACCTTTGCATCGTCAAAACAAGAAAAGTTAGTTTTTTCATACATAGTTGGTTTAGTTAGTAATTAGTTGGTTATAAGTACCCTTTAGGCTCGCAGCGGCGGGCCTTTTTTGTTCAAGTTTGGACAACAATTTAGCCAGTTTTCCCGATTTGTCCAAAGATGGAATGTTTGTCCACACAAGTTGAAGAAGATTTGGCGCATTTTCTTGGAATCAGCCCAAAATCACCGTAACTTTGCATCAGAAATAAAAAGTTAGAGTAAAATATTCTTTTTCATACGATTCTTTTCATAATGCATAAATTTGGTTTTTAATTAATTAGTTGGATACGTCCCTCTGTAATATCTTTGATTACCTACAGTCAAAAAGAATCTTCCGACGATTGTCTTTGGGACGCACCGCGAAGTGAATCCAGTAGGTAGTGCCTCGCTTTTCGAGAATCAACTCATCGAAATCGCGCTTCGTACCATCAGAGATGTCGAGCAAGATACCGGCCATACGGATCATCTGCTCCGGGCCATAACATTTGATATCCACGGCGCAGCCTGTCAAATGGTTCGAATTCTTCGCGCCCCCACACTTCATATTAACCTCCTCACTCCGATAGCCAGAGGAAATGATGATTGGGATATCCCCGGTTCCTGAGCCTCCCGCGGTTCCTGAGCTTGTCGAAGGATCGCAGTCCCCATACAACGTATTCTGGCTATACCTCAGATCCTCCAGCCAATTCTCGCAAATATTGCGTAGGTTCTCAATCGCCACCCGACTCGGAATATTCCCATCACTCGTGTGATAACTCGTCTTACACAACTCCCCGAGCGTAAAGTGCTCGGAGAGTTTCATGTCCTTATTAATACTTACTTCCTTCATATTCACTATTCATTATTAACTATTCACTATTCATTAGCGTAGCGCATATTAAATGTCGCTGTGTCGCTGCGTGCCTGCGTCGCTGCGTTGTCAGAGCATCATCGTACCAGTCTTCCTGTACTTGGCCTTGGTTGTTCCGTTCTCCACAAACTCACCTACCCTTTCAACCAGATGGTCTTTCTGCAGTCGGATCACCCTTGTTCGTGCAGCAGAGAGATTGTTCAACGAGAAGCAGCGCACCACATCATCGATGGTAAACGCCTCTGGCAGACGGTTGAAGGCATCGAGGGTCTTCTGTCTGCGCTGGATGTTCACCGAGGCATCCTTCAACTTGTTGTCGAAATAGGCCTCCGCCATGGCACCGAAGTAATGGCGCTGACAGGCAAACTGAATGTTCACGATCAACTCCACCAATCGCCAGTCCACCTCATCCGTCTCAAACTCGCCGCACCAGTACGTGCCGTCCTGTTTCATACAGTCCCAGTGGCGCATCACGATAAACGGCGCCGCGAAGTTCAACCCATGGTAGGCACATCGCTTCAACAACATCTCATCCGCCTTCGAATCATTCTCCTTGGCATCCTCCATGCGGCGTGCCGTCCAGTCGTAGAGTTCATCGACGATTTTCTGAACACTGAGTTCACCCTTCATCCGATCCAGTTTCTCAGCCCACGACTTCAAGCGCTCGTCACTTTCAAAGTCCACTTTCGACTCACGCGCCATCATCTCAAAGTTGGTGGCTGGCAGAGGGATACAGGTGAGGCGCGTAGCCATACCGCTTCCGAAATTCTGTTCATTCACCTTCTTCTTCAGCGCGATGGGTGTGCCCGTGTAGATAAAATTCCAGGTCACATAGAAGTCCTGCAATATCGAGTCGTTGTTCGAATACGCCTGACCATCCTCCTCGTTGTGAAAGGCCTTCAACTCCATCGATTGCTTATCTATCCACGAGCCACCCTTCTGCACCGTCACGGTGTTATCCAACTCCGTATCGAATGTCAGCATGTGCAACTGCATGGGCTGGCCATCCACCTCCTCCACCGAGTTCACCATGTCCTGAATGAACTGTGCGTTCGAGGTTCTGGCAGGATGCACGCGCACAATCACCTTTGGCTTCTTGGGCTTTTCTTTGTTGGCCCCTTTGGTGCGCATCTGCTCGCGATAGGCATTAATCGCATCCTTGCCCAACTTGTCGGCAGCGACGATAGGCGCAGCGAGCAATTTAAATAGCCTGGTCGCAAACGACTTTCCAGAAGCGGGATCACCAATAATCAGTGTCGAATTATTCAACCTTCGCAACTCTTCAGGACGATGATAGAATCGATACGTACACCTTGTCATGAGTGTCATCAGCAGACCACCACCTACAAACATCGCCGCTGGATACTGGTTCTTCTTCAGCCCCTTGCAGATATCCTTCAACAGCGGGAAGTCCTCTGCCAGTTTCTCAATCTGCGCCCCCCAATCCCACAAGAGTGGGTCGATGTCTGATTTCTGATGGCCGACACCTTCCATCTTACATCTGCCATCATACATTGTTATCTCCTGATACGTCTTACCCGTCGCAGCTTTCACCGCTTCCTGCATGGCCTTGGATGGCAGCGAGCCTGCATACTTCTTTTCTTTCTCCGCGATGCAAGAGACAGCCGAGGCAACGGTCTGCGCCACGTTCTCATTGCGCTCTGCGATGATTTCTTTGACCCAGCTTTGGGCTTCGACGATTCGCTGCACAGCGACTCTGTCTCCGTCGAGCATGAGCAAGAGATCTGTGGCAAGTTTGAGTGATTCGTTGTGACGATTACTGTCCGCGGCGCACGGCAGCCGGTCATGATAGCGCTGATCAATAATACCTTGTACATCATAGCCTCGCCACTTTAAACATTGAACATTGACCATTGAACATTGACCATTGGCTACGCCCTCCATTGAGCCAGCGCCCACTAGGCCGACAGTCTCAGCCCCTTGTTTAACAGTCTGATTGGCCACAGCATCAGTCGCAGCGCCACGACTATGACCAGCACGATACTCAGCATCGTATTTCTCACCAAATTCATTGTTCTCATACGTAAACAGTTCTTTATCAATAAATAGTATATCCGATTCCTTGCAGATGAACGACATCCTCGATGCGTCCTTGCAACTTTCGTCAACCGCCACGCTCAGCACCTTTGCCATCGCATGTTGGTTGTCGATGAGATTACCCTTCGTGACATCGGCCTTAAACACAATCTTTAAGCCTTTGCCAGACGGTGTCACATACACGAGCAGAATCCCCAGCTTCTTCAGGTCACCGTGAACCTTTAACCATTCACCATGGACCTCTCTTGGGTTCTCTACGTGATCCACGTCCATCACCACCAAGCCCGTCAGTCTCGTGGCCGCCTGCTTGCGCCAGCATCCCCTCTTTCCCTTGGCAGACTCCGTCTCATCAAATGTCGCCTGAAAGATAAATGCCGGCAGCTTTCTCTTCAGACTCGCCTCGCCCGTCTCACGATACTTGTCGATGTTCTCGTTCCATTGTTTCGCCCTGACGAGGGCCCAGAACTGGGCCTCGTCCACAGGCAATGTCGGATGACTGAAATTCTTCTGATAGCAAAACATTTCTTATCGTATTAGGTTAACAAAACTCCATCAGATCGAGTTCACGATAAATGAGTGCATCCTTCGCATCATCAACATGCTCGTCGAGCAGTCCCATGATGCTGGCAGTACCACAATCCTTGGGGAAACTGCCAAACACCTTGACGCGTTCCAGACTCTCCTTCACCCAGCCCCAAGGCAGCTTCTTCACCAGCACATCCTTCTGTCTGGTTTTCGGCTGACGATTGTAAGCCTTGAAGGTTAAACGACCCGTGTTCTCGTCTATGAACAGAACACCTTCCACTCGCTTGCCATTCATGAGTCGACTCAGCAACTCCACGGCATTCAAAACAAATACATACTTTTTCATAATCTTGCGGTTTGTGAGTGAAGGGTGTCGGAATATATTTGGCCAATTTCGATTTCACTTGCAAGACTTCCTTCACTTTCTTCGCTCGATTACTTAATTATTCATTATTCACTATTCATTAAAAAAGGACTTCTTTCGTTTCTTTCTCGCGCACGTCGCCGCCGCCTTTTCCAGCAAGCCTCAATCCGTCCGACATCTGCCAGTCCTTGCACTTGAACTTCTGATCCACGGCCATCATCATCACTGCGCAGAATCTTGTGCCGTCTTTCTGAATGCACTTGTGCTGACAACTGGCACAGCAGCGCTTTACCTTAATACCATACGCGTTTCTTACACTCGTCAATCTCATCTTCTCCATAATTTCCAATCTTTAATGTTTAATAGTCAATGGTCAATGGTTAATGGTCAATGACCTAATCTCTCTCTTCTGCTCCCTGATCAGCTTCTTTTGTTCCAGCACCTGAGCTTTCAGTTCCGTCACCTCTGCCTGGAGCATCTTGGCGATGCTGCCGTTCATCGTGGCCTTGAGCATCTTGCGCACCTCTCCCTTCGTCATCGCCTCTAATCGTTCTATCCCCACATGGATACAGAATCCCTCTAATAAGCTCTGGGCATTGAAATACATAAAACCCTCTTCGTTCACCTCCAGCGCATAGCCGTTACTTACCGTTCTCAACCGGATGTCGAGCTTCAGCTGCTCCAGTTTCTTCTTACTAATTACTTTCATCGTACGCATCATTTAAATGGTTCATTACTCTTTCTTTCTCCTCCACATCCAGCTCAAATAATCTGGCCAGATCCAAGAATGTTCCAACGTAAATAATTCTTTTGTTCATAATCCTAATTTTTTGTTCTATTGCTTGATTGCGATGGCAAAATTACGACATAAAACAATGCAAAATATCGTTTTTTTTCGTGGTTTCCGAAACATCGTCCGACATTTCAGCGATTTTCCGGAAAACCGTCCGAAAGGCGTCTTTTAGCCCTGCCGAAAGCACTCAAAAACTGCTTTACGATGTTCTTCCGCCTCAATTCTTCGGCCGCTTTTGGCTGGTCATTGAAGGTCCAGTCAGGATAACGGCCATTCACCTTGCTGATGGTGTCGTAGATAGTAGAACGACCTGGCAGACCGTCCAGATCCAACGCCTTCAGGTAGTCAACAAACTCCTGTGGACTAAAGAAGAAAGGCATTCCAGGAATCATCCCCTCGTTGGCCGCAATCATAATATAGGTATAATAGCCTGGATAGCGGAAGGCGCCGTATTCGCGCATCTCACGTATGGCAACGGCCACACACGTATTGATAGCCTCGCGTGAGTCCGCATGGCAAACCTTACTCACCAGTTCCATCTCAGGAATGCGCTTGGCCCATTCCTCCAACAACTGTGCCAGGGATTCCGGCACACGAAAAGTCATTTCTGTCATTGTCTCTCGAGTTTTGCGAGATGTGTGGTCGGCGTCCGGACTTCCCTCATGAGACCTCACAAACCTCAGATTCAACATTCTGTTACTTTTTGTCTTTCGACACGACAAAATTACGCATAAAAAAAGGGCGGCGGAAATAATCCGTCGCCCAATGGCAGTTTCTGGGAGTTTTTATGGGAGTTTTGGCTGATTTGTCAAATTGCCGGGAGTTTTGGTGAAATTTCTGGGAGTTTCTGGGAGTTTTATGGGAGTTTCTTCTGCATAGTTGCGCCTGCATGATAATAGCCCTGATAGTGCTTCCCATGCACAGGGGCCTTATCATCTGTCCAAGTCGCAAACGGTTTCGAGAAGCAAGCCGTCGCCATACGTCTCAGTTCATCCGCTTTAGGTAGATGCTCGTAATCAGGCAGCACACTGCTCAACAGATTACAGAACAGATCGTAGCGTTCCTTGGGAATAAACCCACTGTCCATCAGCACACGACAAGGCCCCAGCCAATGACGCCCCTTTTTCACCAATGGCCCTACATGCTGCAAGGCTCGCTCCACCTCCTCTCTGGTCAGCACATGTTCTTCCACCACCATCTCACCCATCTTTTTCAGCGCGCGTTCGATAGACTGACGGATGTTGCGTGTTGTCTCGTGAACATCCTTTCGCATATTCCACACCATCCGTCCTGCGAACTTCACGTCCATCTCCTCCGTCAGCAACATCGCATCATATCTGTCGTTGGAAGGCACCAGCCAGTGACGGCCATGCTCATCCATGTAATACGATTTCAGCAACTCCGCCCCATCAACCCAGGCTGCCACGATATCCTGATTGTTGAAGTGGCAGGTACGTTCCAGCATCAGCAGGTCGCCGTCGTGAATGCCCACGCCGATCATCGAGTCACCCTGCGCCCTCGCAAACCCCACATTGAGGTCCATCGTCAACATACCTGGCACCATAACCATCTCTGGTGGTATGTCACCCATCTCAGTAGGCAGTCCACAACTGATACCCATGTCATAATAAGGCACCAGTGTGTCGCACTTTACATCCAAATCCAAAATCTCACAATTGTTACTCATTTCTTTTCTTTTGGTTTTAAGTTGTTCTACTCACTTTACTACTAGTGCTTCCCCATCTTTATAGACGTTGTCGTAATAGATCTTCCTGAATGTCAGTTCATCACGCCTTATAGGCTCTGACATCCTGGCCTGGGCTTTCTCTATCGCCTCATTAAACCCTTTTGCTTCAATGGTGAGCTCTCGGCTCATCACAATGTTTGCTCTAAATCTAAATTCCATAACTAAATAATTAAATGATAAATACTATTAAATATTCTCTGCGTAGGCGCTCGTCATTTGGAAGAGCACTACGACTATTACAAACAATAAAAACATTCCAGCCATAATTTATAATTTTAAAAGTTTACGGCTGCAAAGATAAGCCCAATGCGTTCACTGAGTGTAAACGCATTAAAAAAAATGAAGATAATAAGAAAAAAGTTGGATTATTCCTCGTCGTAAACTTCTTCAATCGTACGATAAAGCTCCTTCATCCTTTTCTGGAAATGCTTTGGCGCCACAACTTTCAGGTGATCTCCATACGACATAATCTCACGCTCCAGTTCGCGATTGATCATCAGGTCAAGTTTTACCAGACAACCTTTCTCGCCCAGACTCTCTATCTTCTGAAGCGGATGTATGGGCAACGTATGCAGGTAATTATCAGCCCAGCTGTCGCCCTCCAGCACGATGTGTTCCACCATACCTCCATCAGGATGAGTGATGCCAACGATATCATCAAAATAGTGGCTCCAGTCAATATCTGTCTTCCTGTATGCTACCTCCTTATTCTCACACACAGAAACGAATCTGTCGAGAGCGAAACTCGTCACGAACTCCTTCCCCTCGATCGTTGCGAAAAGATACCAGCGACGCATAAACTGCTTCAGATGATAGGGATGGATGATACGCTCCTTCGGTTCGAAACCGAAACGCTGATACACAATAGTCAACACCATCTTCTGATGGATTGCATTAAACAGTTGCAAGAAGAATCTGCTGTCGCCAACCGTTCCCTCTTCGAAGCTGGCAATAGTCTGGTTCGGACTCATGATCTGCTGGTCGAAGCGAGCCGACATCTGGTCAATCCATTCCAACTGGGGCATTCCCCTGAGCCCTTGCAACAGACTACGCACCTCTTGCAGTTTCTCTATCTCATCGATGGTCAGTTCGCGGTTGTAGATCGACCCGATTCCATCACGATAGCGGTAGAATGTCTTTCGGCCTCTGCGCTCTGATACGATGCCATATTCGTCATAGATACGATAAAACTTCTCGTTCATCTCGTTGATGTCCTGCAAGATGGTCACCTTCGACTTGACGGGCAGCATGCCGCGCGACTCCAGCGCTTTATTCACAGCAGCCTGCAGTTCTTCACGTGTATACTCCCGCCCAGTGCCCAGACACTGGTCGATGATCATCTCCCGCATCGAGTAGTCTTTCGTCTTCATGCCTGTTCAGTAAATGATTACTCGTTTCTCTGGTTAATCAGGTTCACCACCACCTTCACCATCACGTCCTTCTCCTCCGTCTTGCTCTCTGCTATCATCAGCGTCAAAGCCACGAGGGTGTTATCTGCCAGGCGTTTTGAACCATCCTCACGATA
>Ga0247610_10002157_pt1 | contig 23199 bp, 19 predicted proteins | sample 174DNAGHGhighgp2_FD_193483 | JGI IMG/M metagenome (GOLD analysis project Ga0247610, IMG submission 193483) | Sheep rumen microbial communities from Palmerston North, Manawatu-Wanganui, New Zealand - 1742 DNA GHGhigh gp2 | ecosystem: Host-associated > Mammals > Digestive system > Stomach > Rumen...
CCAAGAATGAAATTATATACTGTGGCGGGCACAGTTATTGATAAAGATACAACAAAAGGTTTAGTAACTTTACAATGTCCAAGTGGTGTCGTTACATTAAAAGTATATAAAGATTTATTTGCGACAATGGCCGCGACAGTTGGTGATATTAGTTTAGAGGGTGAAAAGGAAATTGAACAAGAAGGTTTCTTTGAAAAAGGTACTCACTTAATGGTCACTGGTGTCCAACGTGGCGCGACATTCGTGCCAAAAGTATATAAGTCAACTGGTCGTAAGGCAATCTTAAAAATTGTCTTAGATGAAGATGGTGACTTTGTTGAGTTCGAGGAGAAACAAGATGCCTAATCAAAATAATGAACAAACTTGGAAAGACATTTTCACCCAAGAAGATACTCTTAAACGTAAAATTGAGTTGATTACCTTACGCAATATCGCTGATGCTTTAATTGTCTGCGCAGAACATGCTGATAGCTTTGAAAAGTTTACCGCCAATTTGAAACTATTCCGTGACAAAATGGAGGAGGAAATAAAAAAGTAATGAAAAAGATTTACTATGAGATTTATAAGGAAGACCGCGACGGACGAGGAACGTTCGTCTGCGTGGTTATGGACCGAGATGTTGCCGAGGCAATAGTTAAGGAACATCATCCATACTTTGTGCATACTAGAGAATTAGAAGTTCCAGATGAAAATTAGCATTTGAGATTTAGATTATTACTTTGCAGAAGATAAGACTAATCTAATTAATCCAGATGCACAAAAAATCTCTAGTTATCATAAACAGTGCGGCGATCAAGTTAACTTCGTTCAAACACCCTATGATATTAACCGTCCTTATGACATTTACTATATTATAAAAGAAAATGCCGCTACACCTAATCCACCAATAGAATTTCTTGTAAATCCTAAGGTGCGCTGGTGTGGAGCGGCATATAGTATGAAAAGGAATTGAAAAATGCCTGATGCTATGTTGGCGTGTCGTCCAGACTACCTACTCTATCCAAATAGAGAAACTCGTCTTGAACGCGCGGAACATATTAGACTTATAGGTAATTCGAATAATTTGTTGCCAATTACGCAAGATTGAAGTAATACTTTTAAAGATAAATATATTATAGTTGATGATAAACAACTATGGTATTGCTCTGAAGAAGTAATTATACAGGCTCTTAGCAGAATCACGCATATTAAAAATGTGAGCTTTGCCGAACCTGTTTGAATTGAAAAAATTAGAACCAATCCAAAGATACAAGAGGCGTTCTTCAAACTTCAACTTTCTACTCGCAGTAGTGTAAGTTGGAATAGAATAAAACTAGAAGAAGCCGCGGCAACAATGGAATGGCTTAAACTATTTGCTGAGCACTTCCCAAAATGCCCGATGAAACCACTTCCAGTGCAATATGCTAAGAAACCTTGGCATGATGCCGATGAAGCGCGGCATGGTTGAGAACTCCTTAAGGACTTAATTAAGGATGCAAAACATCAACAAATAGATTTAAGAATTATTGCACCAAGACATAGAGAAGATACTCCATTTTTCTTCTTACCTGAACTCGTATGTAATTGGTGTGAATTGAACTTTAAACTCTCTTGGTTGGAGTACTTAAGTATTAGATTTAAAGTAGACAAGAATTATATGTCTGGTTCTACTGAATGAAATAAGCCCGACAAGTGGCATCCTCTGTTTAGAGATGCAATTAGACAGACTTATGAAGATAAAGAGTTCTTATTATTAAAATGGGGACATGAAAAAATATCAGAATTAGAAATACCATGGAATTTATGAAAGGAAACATTTAAGTTAGGTCTATAATATGAAATACAAAAGAATATGTGTATTAGACACAGAAACTACAAGTGTCTTCTGGAACAGCGCGGCGCCAGTACAAATTGCCGCTGTCATTTGTGATAATAAGGGGAATATTATTGACAGTTTTAATGAACGTATTAAAACTACCCACCAAATTGACCCTGAGGCGAGTAAGGTTCACGGCATTTATGCGAAAGACTTAGTAAATTGCCGCAGAGAATCGGAAGTATTAACTGACTTCTGTGTTTGGATGGCGAACCAAGAAGTAGACTGCGTCTTAACTTATAATGGCGAAGCATTTGATAGACCAATGCTTAATTGCCGCTGCGAACATTTACATATTCCTTATGATTTCTTTAATAAAGATAAATTTCCAGGTATTGATGGATATTATGATTGTATTTATTATGCTAAGAAACAAAATCTATTTGGCCTTAAGGATAAATTAGGGCGCAAATGGAAATTAACATTAGTTGCCGAGGCATTGGGATTTAGTTCTGAAGGCGCGCATGATGCGCTTGCCGATGTACTAATGTTGAAAAATATATTCTTTATGGTCGACCCAATTATTCATCCAGACCATTGGGAAGGAACGGAGAGCTTATTTTAATGGAAGAAATGAAAGAAATGAATCCGATGGACAAAATAACCGTTGATAAGCTTGTACTTATAATAGGTGATGAAGAGATAAAAATAACTCTACCTTATTCTTTTGAAGTATATAGAGGCGACTATGACAGAGGCAATGATCTTATAATATTATATCAAATTGTTGCTGATTTAATGAACAAAGTTAAAGTCCTTGAAGACAAAATAAAAGACCTTAAATAAGGTCTTTTTATTTAATTGTATTGGCAAATGAAATTGATTGATCAATAAATGCCATCAATTGGTCAATAAATGGATCCGCATTGATACCAGCGGCTTTACAACCGTCTTTAACCATATTGATAACCATTTCTTTCTTTTCAGCACCTTGCTTACTACTTTCTTCTGCTGAAGACATAGCGGCTAAAGCAATTTGTTTAATAAAATTCCAGTTATCTTCGGCTTTTTCATTCTTTCTTGACTTAATTAAGTTTTTAATTAAGAAAAATAAAGAAATGCCTGTACCAATTAATCCACCTAAAGCGGAAATGAGAGCGATTAAACCGTTAACAGTTGTAATCCAATCCATAGAAATCTCCTTTATTTTTGTTCTGGTTCTGTAGGTAACTTCATGACTTGATCATGTAATGTATCAACGACGCCATTTTTACCTAAATTATGATAAGCCCAGTAAAGCTCATCAAATTCTGTTTTTTCTAGATCTGAAGCATAGCCGCGTTTAACAAATGCATTTCCATCCTGGCGTAAACTACGACGAACGTCCTTTTGCATTGTCTTTTTCATGAGGTCTAAGTCTTTATCAACTCGTTCAATCTTTTCCCCTAAACGACTTTCCATTGCTTGACTTTCTTCACGAATCGTTTGCTTCATAACTTCACAACGTTGATTTTCGTGTTGTTCTCTTTGTTGTTCACGTAACTTGGCTAGTTCCTCTTTTTCTTTTATACGTTTACTTCATAAAGAATTAATAACTAGCCCAATGATGGTTGTTACAGCAACGTTAATGCCGGCAACAATAAGTCCAATGATTACACCTTCCATTAATAGTGTTACCTCCACGACTTTTCCAGTAATCGTTACTGCTATTCTTATTCTACAGTAGTAGTATGACGGGAATTATAAAGAAAAGCAAATTCGTTTTCGTCGACTAGAGTTTATATAATATTATTGTAGAGGAGAATAATATGGAAAGACAAGATATCGTTAATTTTCGTAACTCTCTCACTGATTTATCAGTAGAAGAATTAGAAGCCATGATTAGAGATCTCAATAATCAAATTAATAAAATGATTTTAGATAGCGATTTAATCATGAAAGTAGCCATCGTTGATGAAAAATTAAAGGAAAAGAAGAAAGATGGCGAAATTAAGTAAAGAACAAATCCAAGCAGAAGTAGAAGCAAAAGGTTATAAATTACTTAGCGCTGACGGCTATTCTAATATGAATAGTATTATTACTGTTCAATGTGAAAAAGGGCATACCATTGAAGTAAGTATGGCCGATTTTCGTCGTACTAGTTTTGAATGCCCGGTTTGCGGCAGTGATGTAAACTTCAGAAATCCTATCGCCGTGCCGGAAAAGGGCAATGTAAGAGTCATAGGGTTTGACCAAGCAACAGAGAAGTTTGGTTTAAGTATTTGAGACGATGGTAAATTAAGTTTCTTTAATTTGTATACATTCACTGGCACTCTTGCCCAAAGACTTGTAAAGGCAAAGAAGTTAGTGGAAGAAATAGTAATTAAAGAATGGAAACCTGATTACATCGTAATGGAAGACATACAATACCAACATGGCGCTGTATTGACGTATAAGGTGTTGGCTATGTTGTTGGGAATTATTGAAGAATTATGTACTGAATATGGTATTAAATACGAAGTTGTAAGCCCTAATGTATGAAGAAAATTTGCCGGTACTTGCGGTAAGACACGCCAAGAAGAAAAGAAATTATCTGTTGCTACTGTAAAACAAAAATATAATGTTAATGTAAGTGACGACGTTGCTGAAGCTATATTAATTGGCAACTATGGTGCTAAGGTATATCGAATGGATGTCGGCATGGCATTTGGACATAAATAAAAGACCTCATTGAGGTCTTTTTTATTGCTTAAGAATATTCATTACTTGTGCATAAGTATATAAGTCTGACGCACCAGCAGGACCAGTTGGGCCAATTGGACCTGTAGGGCCTGTTGGTCCACGCAAACCATTAGCTAAACTTATATAATTATTATCATTCACTGGCATAACATACACTTTTATTGGATCGTCATCAGTAATACCAGAAATAGTTCAATGTCTACGGGCACGAGGCTCATTTGGTTCTTCATCTCCAGTAACTATATCCTCAATAATTACATCACCAATTTTAGGAAAAACTAAACCATTTTCCATAATATCTGCTCAATTAAAACAATACATCATGGTGACTGGATGTCTACAAATACTATATCCTGGACAAGATCCAATACTTCTATAAATATCCGGACGATAATGTCGAAATCCAATATCTCGTGCAGCAGCTTCTTTATCAACATTAGCCACATAACCGTGAAAAGTTGTGCTATAAGATCAAGATATGTATTCTCATGTGCCACCTTCAGTATAATATGATCCAGTTAATGTTCATTCTCCTGGATCTCAAGAAGTATCATTAACAATAGGCGGCATTTGAAATACTATTTTGGGGTCACCTGCAGTTAAACTGAGAGTTACTTCGTCATCAATAATTAAATTCCCACTAATTGGTTGATGTGTTGTATAATAAACTTTACTTGCTGCCATATAATTGTTCTTCTAATTTATCTACTTTAGCAGAGAGTTCTTTAACTGCTTCGAGAAGAATATATACTAATTTACTTTCATGAATTGACATATAATTGCCGTCTTCACCAGTGGCATCAGGATTTTCAACCAGAGAGAAACCATCAATGTTAATATCTTTTAAATCTTGAGCAATTAAACCGATAGAGCGTTGTGATGGATGAGATTTATAATTAAATGTATATACTTGTATTTTATTAACTATATCAAGCATATCTTGAGTTAAAGGTGTAATATTCTCTTTTGCACGGACGTCAGAGACAGCATTAAAATAAAGAGCCTGACAATAATCATTAATTGTCGTAGATCCTCAAACTTTTAAATTACATGGAGATGCCCAATCTTCTATGCCAATTTCAACATAATCTTGATGCAAATGAACTGTAGCAGTTAAACTAGCATTGTTATCATTACCATTAATAAGTCAGATATCTTTATGAAAATTATTTAAATAAGTATCACCAGCGCTACCACTACTATTACTTAGTATAAGACGAGCAATTTGAGATTGATCTATTCCGTCTGCTGAATAAATATAATTTGATCTATATAAACAAATTCCTTGATTAGCATATGAAGAAGTATGGTCATGTATAAAAATAGGTTTAAAAAATTGCTGACTATTATTAAAAGTATTAGTTATATCAGTTGTAACAATATGACCGCAGCTATAAACACCCGATTTTAATGAGCCATTTTCATAAACATCTCCTTGAATATTTTGAGATGACACTAAAATATTAGGTAATAAAGCTTCATTTGCGCTACTAACAGGAGATGCGCTTTTAGGGCCTTTTTGATATTCAATATATGTATAAAGGGTTCCGGCAGTAGTAGAAGAACCAGTTGCCGCGTCACCATTAAAACCTTTAATATGTTCTCAATGTAATGCCATAAATATTACCTCACTATATCATATAAATTATGACGTATAAAAAAGGAGAAGTCAATTATATGACTTCTCCATTAGATTAACGGATCAATTTCACAATACTTTGTAATAATTTATCTTGATACTTAATATTGTTTACAGTTAACGAAATATCGGTATCGGTTCTTAAATTATAACTCATATCGCTAATAAATAAATATTGATTTAATGCACGGTATGTTTCATCTACAGCATCATAATAATCAGAAGTATTAAGAAGAATACCATCTCCAATATGGAGTTCTTGTCCTTCATACCCTTGTAATGCCGCGGCATCAATTACTGTGATATTATATTGTTTTTCTGGTGAAGTATAATCTTGGAAAGCTAATTTAGACATTTCAAGCAATTGTTGTGATGAACGGGCATTTGCATTAGAATAAGTATTTTCTAGGAAAATACCAGGATAGCGACTATATAATTGTTTCCATAATAAGAGCTTATCATTTAGATATCTTTCATATTGCGGTGTAATTAACTCTCTATACTGTGTTAATAATAGATATAATTGCATACAATATAATCCGTCATAACGAGTATAAACTTTTTGTCCAGAATCAATCATACGAAGAAGATTTTTATGTTCAACACCACCACCATTATAGTAATAATATGAATCGTGCCCGTATTTTTGAACTGTAAAACGACCATGAGCATTTGGTGAAATACCATCGAAGATATGATTAATAGCGTCTAAAATTGCTGGATTATTTTTTAAACAATCAATTTGATCAATTTCGTATTCTTCTTTTTCACACATATCATAACTACCATAATGGTAATTAAATAAATAGAAGTCTAAATCTGTTTCATTTTGATATTTATATATATTTACTTCAGGAACAAATTGATTTGAAAGAATTATTTTACCATCTTTATTTATTTGTCATACAGAAAATTGTCAAGCATTACGTGCCCCTTCTGCACTACTTTGTCAATATGGTGGAATAAATCATTGACAATAATGACTAGCAGTATATGCTTGTTCTCATTCCATTGTTAATTGAGTTTCAATGATTTTAGCATTTTCTACTATATTTGGAAAATCAAATCTATTATGGAAATTGTATCAGAAATCACCGTTACTCATCGTACCTATGTTATAAGTATTTACGACAGTACGTGTGATATAGAACGTTTTACCATCCATTTGAAATGATTTTGTACAAGGATGTATTAAATCTTCAAATTCAAAAGTTTTTGCTTTAATAGTTTCTACATCATTGATAAGAACTTGATCATCATCATCTACTTCATATTTACGTAATTTAATAGTAAATTCTGGTTTGTTTTCAGTAGGTTGATTATAATATTCTGCTCTGCTAATTTGACTATTATCAGTATAATAATATCTTGCGTCTACTGGAGACTCCGAATCAAAAATTTGAGCAATAGTATATGTACGACTATTAATATCAGGTTTATGATATCAATGAATGTTCTTATTAGTTCAATCAGTATATTTTGTTTCAAAGTCCAAATCATCTGCAACTTTAATTAATAAGTCATCTTGTTCTGGAATATAAACAAATTGATTTGTATCAATTGGATGTAAAATAATTTCATTATTTTTTAATTCACAATCACTATCTCAATGATATACTCGTCCTTCAACCTCACGCCAGTTAATAGTAAATAAATTTGGACTATGTGTAGATAACGTTGCTGTAGTATCAGATACTTTTAATTTTTCAAATGGTTCTAAATGTAACACATAACATTCTTTATCTTTAGAAGAATCTCCATTTGTAATGTGAAGTTTAACATAAGTATTATCAGTAAAGGATGCGCTCCATCCATTACTTGTGCCTTCATTCATTTTTGCTAATACATCACTTCATGTAATTGCTGATTTTAGTTCTTCTTCAGTAAATAAAGTGCGGAAATTAGCATGTTCTTTTAATTCTACTAATGGATAATATTTAATTGCGCCAAAACGCTCAGCAATATCTGTACCGATAGTACCTGTAAAATTCTCTACTGGCACAAAGATATATTGGTCTTGAGGATTAATTTTATCGGTTCTTTTACAGAATCTGGCATATCTATTTTTAATCCAGTAAAGATCTCGATCTCAAGTGCGAGTATTTGTTTTAATCTGACCATTTGTATCATAAAAATAAGGTGTATAGTAATGATTAAAAGTATCCTCTAATCTATCGTGTAATAAAGTATCACTTTCATTGTTTTCAACAATATTGTGTACATATGCACCTTGACTATAAGTCGCAACAATATATTTATAATAATTAATATAATGTTTATATTGTGTCTTATTAGAATTATCAATATGTGACCATCAACTACTGTTTCATCATTGTTCAGTTAAACTATGTACCATTCATTCACTATCTTCGCGCGTTACATAGTTAACTAAATGAGAATCGCCTATATAATAATGTAAATATCCAAGTTCTTGAGGAGATTTTGCAGGGCGTAATTCAACTTTAATTTCTTCAATGTCTTTTCATTTTGTAACTCCGGGGTCAGCATCATAATAAGACATGCTATAATCAATATTCTGTTTCTTACCTCAGTGTGCAAATTCATGCGCCATTCCAATAATACTTCCAACAATACCTGAAACGAAACAGGTACCACCTGAGCCTGGAATAACTAAAGAAGAGAATAAAGAGAATAATATGCCTCCGGCAATTGCTCATCCTTTTTCATTGGTATCTTGGTAGTGAACAAAATATTTTGCTTTTTTTGCACTTACAGTTTCATCAACTCAATATTGAATTTGTCTTGTAGAAGAGGTAGTGTCATTTGCTGCCGCAACAATTAAATTTTCTACTCCTTGTCCATAATTAGCATATGGAACTGAGTATCATTTTTTGTATAAATCGGCAAAACTTACTTGCTCTTCTATATTTTCTTCGTCTGCATTAGAAATAGTATGATAGTAATTACCATTTTTATAGGAATATGGAGAACCATGTTCATCTAATAAATTCCAAGTATAAGTAATTTTATTGTTTTCATCATTTTTAGTGTTGTAAACAATATTATAATCATAAATGTATAATTGATCAATAGGAGTTAAATTCTTATATAATTCTCAGGCAGTTTTTTTAACTGAATCGGAAATCTTTGTGGGATTAAAATCAGGATTGATATTCACTAATGTAGAAAGTGCTGGTCAACCTGAGATCGGTACATATTTAAAAGTATTAAAGTCAGTACGTACTCATTCAAAAGGTACCTTTAATTCTGTATCTCTGACATAAAAGAACTCTTCTTGAGGGTCTTGTGCAACTTTTTGAGATAAGAAAATCTTTACAATTTCTTGTCGTGATAGGCGTACATAGTCAGTATCACCTATATTTAATATCCTATCTTCAATAGGACTGCCAAAATAATCTTCATATTGTGTTAAAGTAAGATAATAAAGATTATTAGGATTATAAACATGACCAGTACTCTCAATTGTTCGAAGTTCTCCTGCAGCAATTTGAGGAGTATAAAATTCCTTATAGTTTGATTGATCTGGTATTTTTTGAAGGAAATACTTTCCATCATTGAATTTGTATAATGGCATGACTGTGAAAGCGCCCTTTAAAGGTTCTTCACTCGGAGCAGTAGAAGGTTTATAAATAATAGAGCTATCACTGGTTAAACGTTTTCAATTAATAGTTCCATCAAAACTAATAAGAAATTCTACTGGAACATCATCTGCCACAGTTAATACATATTTAACATCATCTAATTTCGTATTACTGCCTGCGGCATAAATATTTTTAGCATTGAAATATTCGCGGAAATTATATATATGTTTCAAGAAACGTTGATTAGCAGAGAAATACTTATTGAAACGGTCAGCAATGGTACTGTTGAGATTTAAAATACTATGATTTTCATCATCTGAATGATCGACTTCAAATAGTTCATGATAAGTCTCAACAAAAGTACTTATATTAGAACTAATCATACCTGTTTTTGTATATGGGTCAACTACTTCTGAATAGAAGGTGGCGCCAATAGTGTCAGCATTTTGTTCTATTTTAGCTAGAATTTTAGTACGCTCATGTAGTGCCCAATAATAAGACTGAGCAAAACAAATTAAACGGCCATTAATAATACGAAGTTTATTAAGGAGTCAATCCATTAAACTGTCATATTCATATTTAGATAAAATACCTTGACGTACGAAATAAGAGAAGTCCATTAATTTATTTTCTAACCATGGACATTCTTCTGCAATTGCCGCAAAATCAATTTCATCTTTAGAGTAATTACGACCAATAGTAAAGTATAAATCATGAATATAAAGAGTATCATCGTTAGTTGTCTTTTTAACTAAAATAAATCAGTTTCCAGAGCTTATATTAACATCCATATCAATTAATTGGTCTTGTTGATAGGTTTTTCAATTATGAGTCTCTGGATTATCATAACCTAATAAAATTAAATCATTACTTTGATATGGGGTAATTAAACCGCTTGTTGCTGTAAGTGGTAAAAAAGAAGTATAATATGTTTTATCTTCTCAATAAAAACGTATTAAATCATAATAATATGGTCATTTAATATCTGCAGTACTTTTAAAATTTAAAGCCCAGTATTGTTGATTATCTATTGTTACCACCCAATTAGTATAATAATAATTTGCAGTTTCATCATATGATAAGTTTAAAATATTACCTATATCTTCACTTGTATATTGTTTACCTTTAACGGCCTCCATAAAGAAACCAGGATAATATTCAGTTTGAGTCCATTGCGCATTTGTAAATAATGCATTAAAGAATGGAGGAACTGTTGGTAATAAACCAATTTCTTGATCATTCCATGTTGTAGATTGCACATTTAAGACAGTAGTAAGCGAATCTCCTGTAAAGCTTAAACCAAATGTTTGTATATCTCTTAAAGGAGAATAAGTTAAGCCACTTACATCTGGATTTTTTGTTGGACCGAAAAAGAAATAACGAGCATACTTAATTGGCGCCGCAGTATCGGAATTGTATTCAGCTAATCCTTCAACCACATTTAATTGAAGACCTAATTGTTCTGCCGCGGCAATTAAGGCAGCATTGGCACTACTACCAGATGTAGAAAAAGGAAATTCTTGATAAAATTCTTCATAATCATGTTCATTGTAAATTGGTTTAATAATTTTAAAAACATTATTAGAAGACATTTCTACTGGATATTCTGTTTCTTTGCTAGGAGGATTGAAAGTACATAAAACACCATTATTATCTTGATATAGACCTCTAGCTAAAGGTAAGTATTCATAAGAAACATAGCAGTCTTCTGCTATACGTTCTGCTCACTTGTCGATATTTAAAGCACCAATAAAATCTTCAGAGTTTTCATCATTAGAAAGAGTATAGCCACTATTTTGACGATTTAGTTGATAAGTAAAAGAGTCTTGACAAGTTACATTATAAACAATAGAAACATTATTAAAATTATATTGAATCTTATTAACAGTAAATAATTTACGATTATTATATTTATCTTGTAGTTCTAATTGAACACCAGTACGTAAAATACGAGCAAAAGGATTTTCAATCCATTCATTATCAATTAAAACTTTGTCATCCATACTAAAAGTTAGCTCTTGTTGCCCATTTTTATGTATAGATAATTTTTCATTATAAGTATAAGAAGTAGTATGAGATAGTTTATATTTAGATGGGGTTTTAGGAATTGTATTCAATTTAGTATATTGTATTTGATCGATAACTAAAACAAGAAAGCGATAACCATCTAAAATATTAATTGTTCAATAAACACCAGATTGATCAATGCCAAGAGAACCACAACTTCAATAATTGGAACCAGGAAATTCTCATTGTGTAAAAGTATTATTATTATCTAAAACAGTTTCATCTGGCGCTTCTGAAGGATAATCCTGTACATATTCTCAATTTTCATCATATTCTCTAATGTGACAAATACATTGGTAATGAACTGCATCTACAGGAAAATTTAACTCTCCTTCTCCCTCTTCTCGAAGCTCAAAAGCGCCATCATAACCAGGTCCTTCTGGTATTTCATAATCAATTCAATCAGATTCTATGACTTCAGGTTCACTTGCTTGTAAATCTTTAATATTTTCTTTGTTATTTTTATATTCACTTTGTTGGTCATTAAAATCTGTAATTACAGAGGACAAATAAAATTCCGTTTGATTGTCTTTATCAAACGCGTCATCATTGTTGGGAACAATTAAACTTAATTTAAATTTTGCCATAAGCACTCCTCTCTAATAAAAATTAATTCTTAATTGATTATTTAAATCTTTAATATTAGTATTTATAGTATAACGACTTTGTGGATATTCGCCAACTCTTGTTTGTTCAATCATAACAGTAGTATCATCAAAAGTATCTTCAAATACTGGTAAGTTGTTTACGGAAGTTTCAGTATACACTTCATGCGTAAGTAAATATGAAGAAGTTCAGATTCCCTTAGTAGAAGTTCCTATGAAAACATTTGCAGGAGATTGTCCAAATGCAGGATAAATGTAAGGAGGCTCTTCTGAGAATTGCGCGAAACTTAGCGCTGATGCTCCTTGATGATAATAAAAACGTGCACCTGGAATCGTTAAAGAAAATATATATTTTTGCCCGAAATTATCTGTAGCATTGTCTTGCAACTGTCAAGTTATATTACAAGTTGTACCAGTTGGACTATAACTATCAATGATAAAATCCTGAATAACATAAAATGTCCCAGAGCTAGCTAATGAGACAATAGAATATTCTGTACTACCATCTGAATTATAACCATCATGACGCACAGCATATCCTTGGGGAACAAGTTCACCCGTACCTGCGATTGTGTAATTATGACCATAGGAATTGTTAATAACATAGTGTGGTCTCATTGCCGCAGGATTAATTGTAGAATTGGATTGGTCTAATATATTAAGACTTTCTAACTGATCGTTTGTAAAATAAGTTCTTCCAGTTGATGCTGGAGTATTTAATAATTTATAATTAGGATTAAAAGTATCTATAAAATGCATAATAGCATTAATAGAATTATTTAACTCTTTAATGTATTTTTTAATTAATTGTTCTTCTTCAAGTGTATAAAGAGTATAAAATTTCATACTATTTTACCTCGCACTTGAGTGTAATTGTAGTTGTATTTTCACAAACAATACGAGTATTGTCGAGACTATAAGCTTGGTCTAGAAATACTTGTTCATGATCTACTGTATAATATTTTACAACAGGCGCAATAGTTTTAGAATCTACTGTGATTGTAGTTCAAGTTGTTGGGCTTGTACGTTGAGAAGTAGTTAAATCAACTTGATAATTATAACCAGCAGGTTGAGCATTTGGAATTTTTAATTCTGTTTGAACAGAACTGTCTGGTTTTTCTGTATAGAAATAAGTTAAAGTATAGGTAGAGCTACCAGTTGTTGAAGGCGTTCAATTTGTTTGGGGTTGATAAGAGCCTTGACTGATACCCCTAATTAAATGTACCCTATTATTGTAATCTTTAATAAATAAGTCGCCTTGATAAATTGTTTGTGGTTGATTAGATGCTTTATCAATTCATGTAAAAGGAACACGTAAATTACTAACAATAGACGAATTAACAGGCATTGCCGCTAATTGACCTAAAAATTGTTCTTTATCATCAACGGTTTCTCTAATTTGATAAGCATCTCAGAATGAAATTGTTTTGCGCACTGCATCTAATTTAGTATTTAAAAAATATAGTGCACCAACAAAACCATCTGGAGTTACATTAAAATTATCAATATTAGTATGTGCAATAATATCTAATGCACCTTCACCATACATAATATCATTTCAATCTTTTTGATAAATAGTTAAAAGTTCTTCTGCAATACTATCAGGAGTTACAGTATAAGTAGTAGAATATGATTTATATTGTTTAAACTTATCCATAATTTTCTCCTCCTATAATACATTAGTGCGCGCTGACATTTCACAAGTCGCGCTTGTAACTTTTAGATTATTATCAATAGTATCTAATCGAATGCTAAAACGATAATCACCATTCTCTGCCTCTGGATAATTTAATCTCCCAGGTCAATAAAAACGATAAGCATTTAACGCCCCAATAAAGCGTTTGCCATCTTGATTAATTGATAATAAACTTAAAATTTGTTTTTTAGATCCTAAATCTCAATAAACAAGACCTTGTTCTGAATCATAAGTTAAAGAAATTTTAGTAGCATTACTATCATCATTTTCAGTTGGAGCTGCTTGTAAGTTCTTAAAGTTAATTTCAAACATTTTAATTGGTTCGGTTATATTATGTCATTCATTATTGATGCGAGTTTGAATTAAACCTCAAGCTACTAATCGATGTGAATCGGTTACTTCAGATTGATAAGCATATATATCATTACAGTGAATAGTTACTGGAAAATCTAAATCTGATGGTCAACCATTTCAAGACCACTTTTTATTATTGTAATTATAAGTATTACTAATATATCCTTGTGTATCGAACTCAGCAATAAAAGGTTCTCTTTGACGTGCGCATTGCGCGCCTAAGACATCAAAAGTTAACTGAAGTTCAGTATAATATCTATATCCTTCACTGTCACCTCCAATTTTATGAGTACGTTTTAACTTTGGAGATGTAGCAGATTCAGTTGAAGTCCCTTCTTTACCTAATACATATCTAGTTGAATCTTTAATATTAGATAATTTACATCTATAACCATATTTTTTATCAAAACTAAATCCTAACATGCCAACCGCATAAGGATGTAAAACATTCATTAATACACGATAATCTTCAATTGATATCCAATAGACACCGATATTAAAACTAATTTGTTGAGTATTAAAAGTAACACCAGCTAAATTAGTATAACCATCTTGGAATTGTTGTTTTGTATATGTATTAGAGAAGGAAGCCCCATTATACATTTTGAGACTTCCTTTTGTTTCATTAATAATAAATGCGCCAAATTCAACAAACATATCTTCAATATTGCCCCAACTAAAAGTAGTAAAATCATCTAGTTGATCGGCAAATTTATTACGTTCTGCAATAGTACGATCAGATGGGTTTGTTAAAGTTACTTGATCTTTACTTACCATTTTGACTACCTCCTAGTTGTATCCTAATTGTCTTAATGCGGTTTGAATCGCATCATAGATTGTTTGTTGTTCACCATCATTTAGTTGAACTTGTCTGCCCATAATATTGAGAATTAAACTATCGCCTTGACGTTCAACATCAATATTACTTCAATCAACATTAGGCATAATTGCCGCAAATGTTGCTTGCATTTGTTGTAAATAGTTTTGCATACCAAGTTCAGTATTATTACCACTAGCAAATTGCGCACTTAATAGTGAAGCAATCATCGCGCTTGGATTTTTAGCATCATTAGTCATGGCAGTTAATAATGCTTGTTCATTGTTTAAGAGCTTTTCAAGATTGTCATTAATTTTTGTAACTTCATCTTCAATACTCTTAATCATAGCTTCTTGTGCTTGTTGACGCAATTCTTTAAGACGTTCTTTTTCAAGTTCATTTAATTGTTGCGCTAAATCAGCACGTTTTGCTGCTGCATCGGCATTCATAGAAGAACCAAGTTTTGAAATATTCGCAACTAGTAATCTAGCCTTTTCTTCATAATCATTGGCTTCTTCTTCTTTATTAATAGCATCAAAATAATCTTGATATGCCTGCTTACGTTTTTCTAAAGCATCAGTAAGGGCATCAGTTTCTTTTTGTAAATAATCTTTATATGCATCAAGTTGTTCTTGTTGTTGTTCGTAGCGTTGTTTTAGTGATGCTAAGAATAACTTATTAACATCTTGCAATTGTTTTTTATAAGCCTCAAGTTCACGAATGTAAGCATAATCACGTTTTGCTTCGGAACGGGCATATTCTATATCTAATTGTCGATTGACATCTGCCAATAGACGCTCTTGTTGTTGTAATAATGCTTCATCTTGTAATAGAGCAGCATGTATTGCATTGTAATTACCACTTTCAAAAGCCTTTAATAATTGAGCTCCAGTGTCTCCTTTAAATAAATCTGCATGTTCTGATAAAAATGAAGTTCTGTCTGTTTCAGACATTTCTCCTCATTTTGATGCTTTTTCATACAAAGAATCAATAGAGTTTCTTAATTTATCAACATTTTGACCCATATTAAGAACTGTAGTACCAAATGCTTTATCAAAGGCATTTAAAATATCATTGAATTCTTCACTTGTAGTAGATATATTAAATATATCTGTGATAGCATTTTTTAAATTACCACTTCCATTTAAGGAACTAAATAAAGCATTAAGTTTACTTGTAGCTTCTGATGTATTATAACCTAATTTTTGAATTGCATCTCCCAATTCATTAACTGAATCAATTGAAGCACTAATTGAGTCTAAATACTTATAGGCATCATCTGACATATTATCAGCAAATGCTGCCCATTCTGAATAAGCAGATTCAAAAGCTTTAGCAATTTCTGGATCACCTAGACTTTCGACTGCACTACGTAATTCTTTAAAAGCACGTACTCTATCATGAATACTACTATCATCAGAAGTAAGAATAGATGTTGCATTTTGACTCTTCCATTCTCCTTCTGCATTTTTAACTGAAATAGTTAAATCTTTAATTGCATCGACATAAGCTTCAATTTGAGCAGGGTCGTCCATTAAAGCCGCAGCTTTTGCAGCATCAGTTTCATCTAAAAGGGCTTGTACAAATTTTTCTGTAGTGGTTGCTGCTTCATTTGTTAATTGGTTTGCTTGTTTAAGATTATCAATGTAATTGTATAAAGTACTATTATTTAATGCATACATTGCATCTCTTGCTTGAATAATTTCTGTATCTGTACCAGTTAAAAAATTATTCCATTCTGTTCCACCGTTATTACGAAGTCGACGAATACGTTGACGTTGCTTTTCACGGGCAGAATTTAAATTACCTGCAGCATCATCCCTTACACTTTCAAGATACTCTTTTTGCGCTTTTAATGAAGAAAAACTCTTAAATGCTTCTTTTTCTTCATCTGATAATGAATCTGCCGCCGAAGCAAGCAATTCTTGCATTTCTTGAAGATCTTTATTCGTTTTTAAAACTTTATTATCAATTGCTTCAAATTTATCAATAACAGAGTCTAATTCAGTAGTTTTCTTATTTAAATCATAAATTTGTTTAGATAATTTATTAACATCTTTTGCTGTATTGTTGGCATTATTAGCATTACTAGAGATTACATAACTAATGCCCATAATTGCTGCACCAAGTGCTGCCGCAACTGCTAAGGCAATTGGAATACCATAAACACCTAATTGGCCAATAATTTCTGCCGCAGCATTCGAAGTCTTACCTGGTAATTTTTTAGCGTCATCTTTTATTTCATCTCGATTATAAGCTTTACGTTTAGCATGAACAGACGTCATGATAGTACCTAAAGTTTTAAATAAAGAAATTGCCATTAAGATTGGCGTTGCTAAACCTGTAAAACCACTTAATAATTTTGTTGTAATATTAGATTGATCAGTAAGAAGTTTATTTTCTTCTTCAAGATAACCTAACTTTGTTTCTTCATATGGTATTGTTTCTGTTTGTAATTTATTAATTTCAGCTTGTTCTTTTTTAATTAATTCGTCATATTTGGCTTTTTCTGCTTGTGATTTAGTATTTGCTTTTGCTTCTTCATATGTTGTAATTAAACCTTGTTTTTTAGTTACAAGGTCTTTTAAAGCCAAAATATGATTCTTTTGTCTAAGGATGTTATCTTCACGACGCATTTTTTGTTCTTGCTTCATCAATTGTTGTTGTTGACGGGCAAGAGCAAATTCTTTCATTTTATTACCAAGAATAGATAAACCAAGAACACTTAAAATTGTTACAGTAGTTACCATTCCGACGGTATTGGATAGAATACCATTAATACTTTCCATTAAGAAGGAAACTGTATCAATAATACCGATAATAACATCACTATTAGAAATTGTGCTAACAATTTTTTCTCATGCAACACTCACCTTATTTAATGCAGCATCCATACCTTCCATGTATGTCGCCATTTGAGCCATTGTTGCACCAGATGAACGTTCAGCAATTTGTTGTAATTCTGTAACACGTTCATAGTCTTGCATCATAGCAATTAAACGTGATTGTTGACGAGTACCAGCGAGAGCTTTTGCAACCGCCGCTTGTTGGTTAGCATTTAATTTATCTCATTGTTTACCGAGATCATTTAAAACATCTTCAGTTGAACGTAATTCACCATTGTTATCACGAAGTTGAATACCAATATATGCTAATTGAGACTCAACATTATTAATATTTGTATCACCCTCTAAAGTTTCACCATAGTCTGTTAATTCACGCATACGTGCAATAACAGTTTTTAAAGCAGTACCAATTGTTTCTGGAGCTTCTCGTGTGGTTTCAATACCTTTAGTTAAAAGGGCAGTTGTATAGTCAATTGACATACCTGCTAAGTTTGCTTGTGCAGCAACCTTACTTAAGGCAATAGCAATTTCTTCGTATGAAGTCGCAGCTGTCGCGGCAACTGCGGCGAATTTATCTGAAACCTTCATGGCATCGTTTGCAGACAAACGGAAACCATTAATGGCAGTAGTCAAATAGTTAATAGAATCTGCAGAACTAATACCCGCGACTTTCGCGGCAGAAACTGCAGCTTCAGTTAATTTTAAAGACTCATTAATACTACGACCTTGACGTAAGAATTGGGTCATTGTACTTGATACTTCTTTAGTTGTTGAACCAAGACGAGAGGCCATATTTTGATAGTCTTTTAATAAACCATAGGTTTGTTTACGTGTTAAACCTGTAACCATGGCTTGTTCAGTTAAAGCTCTATCTAATTCTTTTATAGTTTTTGCAGCTTCACGCAGAGCTTTTTTAATTGTACGCAATGCGATTGCATATAATGTAAATTGTTTAAAGGCCTTAGCAAATGGACTGGAAGTACCAGTAGATTGGTTTTGAAGAGATGTGTCAGAAATTGGTAGGCCAGAAGGAGCTGGTGTACCACCACTCTCTCTTCTTTCGGCACCTCTCATTTTGGAGACGTTTTCATTTGCGGTTTTACCTAGCTCAATAATGGCATTATAAAGTTTAGTAACTCCATCTGCACTAGTTCCACTAGCATCTTGTAAACGTTTAATTTCACTATCTGCAGATGCAATTTCATTATTATATCCAGCAATTGCTTTGTCTTGTTTAGCAATCTCTTCTAAACCAGAAGCTTCATAGGATTGTTGTGCCTTAAAATATTTGTTTGCAGTAAAGAGGTCTTGTCTTCCACCGAAACCTAAAGTTTGTGCTTCTGCATTAGTTAATTGGGCTAATTTTTTACCACTTTGTTCTAAGTATTTTGTAACATTGTCAGCTCAACGTTTTGTAACTTCTTCTAAACCAAGTGTTTGATTATTACTACTTTTTATTGAAGTGTTTGCTTCTTTTAATCAATTAGCATAAAAATTCTGACCAGCAGATTTTTCTAATTTATTGTCAGATGTATATCTACTTTTTAATGTATCTCTAGTAGCTTGAGCTTTAGACAAGTTTTCTACTGCTTTTTGCTTTAAATCTAAAGCCTTCTTTAACTCTGCCGAGGCTGTGCTAGCAGAGGCAAGATTTTTTGAGACAATTTTTACAACATCATTAAAAGCGCCAATAAAGGTATTTCAATCTTTTGAATTGAAAGCTTTAGTAGCGACTTCTAGTCCCTTATTTACTTTTGCAGCTTGATCGTCACTTAATCCTTTGGTATTCTTAACCTGGTCTTTTAAACCTTCAAGATTATTCTTTAGATTAAGTTCAAGTTCAATTTTTTCAGCCATCTATCTACCTCTAGTCTTGTAGATCTTTAAACACCTCAAGACTGTTCATAATGTCATTATTTTCTTGGGTAAATAATGTACCCATTTGGTCTAAAACCATACTTAATTTTTCTACGGATAAACCATTAATAAGTTGTTGTAAATGCTTACCTAAATCTTTAAGTTGTAAAGAATAATAAATTTTTGCTTCTTTTATAACTTCTTTTAAAGGTTTTTTAGTTTGTTTATAGAAATCAGATTTTTTATATTCTGGTTCGAATTCATTAGCCATAATTACCATATCAAAATAATTATCTTGACTAATAATCTCTAATATTTTTTGTTCTAGTTCAATGTTATTCATAAATAACTCCTTTCATTAATCTAAAACGATAAAATCATCTTCAGTTTCAATTACATTAAATGTTAAATCAACTGCATTTAATGAATTATTAAAATATAAACTCTTTTCTGCACGTAATCCCGCTTTGTGAATATGAATATATGTTGGTGCTGTTTCATCATTTGTATTTCCTTCACAAATAAAATCAAGTGTAAAGTAAGTATTCACAGGACCATTTAACTTTAATGCAGTATTACCTAATGTTTCGTAGACTACCAAGAAATTATATTCTTCTTCTTCAGGATGCTCTTCAATATATTTATGAACACCTTCAGAATCAATATGACCATTACTTAGATCAACTTGTGCTTGTGCATCTACTAATTGTTCATTAATATCATATATAAATACTTGATAAATAGTATCAGCGGAAGTACTTAAATATAATAATTCTTCTTCTGCTGTAACAGATTCATAATGGCTTTTTAATCCTTGTTCATATGAATTAAAAAGCATTTTTAAAATCTTATTAGTTAAATGAATATTTCCGATGCGTACTTGATTTAAGCCAGAAGTATTAAAAAATAATTGTCTTCTTTTATCTCCACCTGTAGCATTCTTGTCTGTTTCAGTAAAACTTAAAGAAACATTTACATCTTTAAGAATTGTATAAGGTTGATTACCGTATGCAAAATCCACTCCTCCAACTGTAGAAGGGCAAAAAGAACGAACAATGCATGTGACTTTATTCCCGATTTGATAAGTTTTCATTTACGCACCTCTAATACAATTATACTATAACTTCAGAAATCGAATAAAGCAAGTATGGCAAAGAAAAAGAGAAGATTACATCTTCTCTTCTTGAAATAAGTATGTTTTATCAACTCATTGGCCATTTTCACGGACCCAATAAATCTGATTTGTAGTTTTTACATTAAGTGGACCTGCTGCGGCGATATATGGACCTACTTTATAGATGTCTAATAATGGTTCAACCAATTCATTCATTTCAGTTGCACCACTGTACATCGCCCATTTAAGGTGAGGAAATTCTGCTCTACCCTGTTGTAGAAGGGCAGCCATTTGTGAGTAATAGCGGTCGCCACCCATGAAACAAACACAACTGATATGTGGGTTACTTTTAATCATATGTCTTAACATATGATATTCTAACTCCACACCGATGTCGTCTCTGAGTCATGGTTCGAAACAACCTTCACAATGGCAAGGACATCCAGAGATGTTTAAGCATAAACTTATTTCATCTGGGATTTCAGTGAAAGTAATTAATGTACTTTCGTATTTCATCTTATCGAACATAATTTAATTTATTATATGCTCTAAGTCCTTCTTCAATTTGTCTACCTGCTGGGAATGCGCCAACACGTTTAAGATAACCAATGATACGAGTACCATAATCGATATTGGTACTACCACATCTTATGCAGTGGTCATGAGTATGTTTGCTAATATAGCCGCAATCATTACAGATGGTGTTTTTGATATTATAAGTAAAGTAATTACATCCTTCTTCTACTGCGACATCCATTAACATTCTATATTGTTTCTTGGTTAAGTGTTCATCTAAGTTGTTATGTAAGGCACTACCACCATCACAACAGCCAGTGAAATGTATACCTTGGTAACGGAATTTCGCTACTGGGTCACAATTTTGATCTTCTACAATGTAGAAATAAGAATTGTAACAGTCACGTGGAACTTCGTAGCCATCTTTCTTATCCCACTTAGCATTCTTTAAACCTAAGTTTTCTGCTGGAACAAATTCGGTATTGAATTTACAATGTTCTGTTCTTGCAGCGACATTCATGTTTTTAATAGTTTCGAGAATATCTACTGCATATTGACGATATGCTTCATCATCGGGATCGATTTTAATACCTAAAAATTCAGCGCCTTCAACAAAGCCATTAATACCAATAGTTAAGTATTGACGATCAAGATCAATGAAACCGGCACTAAAAATGGTAAGTAGACCGGCATTGTAATAATCCCAAATGATATCATTAAATGCAGTTAGATACTTATGAACTCTATCAACAATAGTAGAAATATATTCATTTAAAGGTTCTTTAATGAGATTAAGTGCATTATCTCTATGCCAATCTTGAACAATGCGGTTTAAGTTAAGAGTAATAACACCTTTTGAACCTGTTTCAATACCACCTGCGCCTAAAGTATAAGAGAAGATATTATCTTCAATGCCGTTTCTGAGGCGGCAACATGATGACAATGAATCAACACTATCACTTTGATACATAAAGAATGATGCGCCTTCAGCCCACATTTGGCAACAGAAATCTGCCATTTCTTCATCAGCATATTTTCCATCAACTGTGTGCATATTAACTGTTTCAACAGGGAAAGTTAATAAATCTTTAAGACGTTCTTTGTTAAACCAATCCATGAATAACTTTTGAAGTTCTTTTGTTGTTTCCCAACATGGTTCATCAAAATCTGGGAATACAAAATCTTTAAAGATTGATTTGAAATAGTCGTGATCAAAGTAAGCAATGTTCCAGAAGATAGATTGGTAACCTCTGGCGCCTGCTGGTTGATTAACTGTATAAACTACTTGTGCGAAGTAGTTATAAAGTTTTTCACGTAAAGTAATCTCTTTGCCGTTCCAATTCTCAACAACGTTATCTAAATGGAAAATATAATCTTGACCATAGTCAATGCGAGCAAAGTGATCAAAATAAGTTAAGAATTCTGGAGTTGCGGTGGCACCGGCAAATTGACCGGCAACGAGGAATACTAAGTTAATAAATGCTCCACAGAATGATTGTAAATGTTTTGGTGCTGTGGAATTACCACCAATTTTTGTAAGTCCATCTAAAAGGAATGGATAAAGTGAAATACTACAGCAGTATGGGAAGATGGAAGTTTCATCATGTTT
>Ga0247610_10002158_pt1 | contig 23192 bp, 19 predicted proteins | sample 174DNAGHGhighgp2_FD_193483 | JGI IMG/M metagenome (GOLD analysis project Ga0247610, IMG submission 193483) | Sheep rumen microbial communities from Palmerston North, Manawatu-Wanganui, New Zealand - 1742 DNA GHGhigh gp2 | ecosystem: Host-associated > Mammals > Digestive system > Stomach > Rumen...
GATAAAAGTAGGCATTTTAGCGACGGTATGTGTGTTCCTGTTGTTCTTCGGATTTAATTTTCTGAAGGGCGTGAACATTTTCTCGCCGACGAACGGTTATCACGGTCATTTTGCCCACCTGCACGGTTTGGAAGAGCAGGCAGCGGTATATATCCGCGGGCATAAAGTGGGGCAGGTGGATAAAATCAAGTACGATTACACACGCGATAGTGCGTTTACGGTCGATATATCCATCAAGCGCGATATCGCTCTGCCGCAAGGAACGCAGATGGCACTCATCTCCGACGGACTGCTCGGCGGTGTGGCAATCGAGTTGCAGTTGCCGGAGGTAAAGAGTGAAGGAGTGAAAGAGTTAAAGAGTGAAGGAGTGATTGCGCATGAGAGTTTTTTGCCGACGACGTATGTGCCGGGACTGATGGAGTCGCTGCAGGGACAGCTGTTGGCTCACGTGGACAGTGCGGTAGTAGATGTAGATAAGACGGTGCAGAACGTGGATTCGCTGGTAGCGGCTTTGCGTGAGCAGGTGGCAGGCGATCATATCAAGCACTCGCTGTCGAACGTGGACCGCATATCCGGGGATCTGAGCACGGTATCGTCTAATCTGAAAGGGATGATGAACAATCAGGTGCCGCGCATTGTGAACCACGCCGATACGGCGATTGCTAACCTGAACACGATCGTAGCAGAGGTGAAGGCAGCCGATGTCGCATCGACCATCGCGCGTGTGGATACGGCGGTGGATAACGTGAACGCGGTGGTGGCACAAGTGAAGACACCGATCCTGATGCATATCGATTCGACGATTATTGCCGCCGATTCGTTGCTCCGCGACCTCAAGGCACACCCCAAACGGTACGTCCATTTCTCGCTTTTCGGACGCAAAGAAAAGTAAGTGTTCCACAAAATAGAGCGGTGTTTCACAATTTGTAGTTTTTATAAATTGCAAAAAAAATTGACAATTTGTAGAACGTTCATTTTCAGTGAGTTGTGGAGTTTGTTGACAAAAATAAACATTCTTAAAAAATCTCGTTAAGTACCGAAAAATAGGGCGTTTACGAAGAAAAGAGAACACAGAAAAACTGATATTTGGCATATTTATGCGCAATTGTCTAAAAAAAAGGCAGTTGCGCATTTTTGATTTTTGGCAAGTAAAGTGACGATTTGGTCAATTCAAAAAAAAGCAGTACCTTTGCACTCGCTTTCGGAAAACGAGGGCATAACAGACAACACAAAAATGACAGCAGAATTGCAACAAAAATGGGCTCAATGTCAGGCTATTTTAGCAGACAACCTGACGGGCAGTGCGTACCAGACCTGGTTCGCGCCGATCGTACCGTTGCAGTTCGAGAACGGGGTGTTGGTGTTGCAAGTGAAATCGCAGTTTGTGGCGGAGTATATCGAGGAGAACTATATTCAGCTCTTGTCCGCTACGATCCTGCGCGTGTTCGGTCAGGGCACGCATCTGGAGTACCGCGTGTTGATTGACGCGACGTCGGGTGCGGCGACGATGCTGCCGTCGAACGGATCACCCGCGCACGTGAATCCTATACAACAGGCGCCCAAGCGCGCGGATTATTTTGATTCGCAGCTGAACAATTTCTACACCTTTGATTCGTTTGTGGGCGGTGAGTCGAACAAGTTAGCCCGCACGGCAGGTGTGGCGATTGCGAAGCAGCCGGGTTATACGGCCTTCAATCCGCTGTTCATCTACGGTGGTAGCGGGGTAGGAAAGACGCACCTGGCAAACGCGATCGGCAACCAGATACAGGTCTATAACCCACATGCGCGTGTGCTGTACGTGAGTGCGAACACGTTCAAGTTGCAGTATGTGGATGCGACGAAGAACAACCGCATCACGGATTTCCTGAATTTCTACCAGTCGGTGGATGTGCTGATCGTGGATGATATCCAGTATTTCGCAGGGCTGAAAGGCACGCAGGACACGTTCTTCCACATCTTCAATTACCTGCAGCAGAGCCGGAAGCAGTTGATTCTGACCAGCGACCGTGCGCCGATCGAGTTGAAGGATATCGAGGAGCGTTTGTTGACGCGCTTCAAATGGGGCTTGTCGGCTGAGATCAAGCATCCGGAATATGCGTTACGCAAGAACATCCTGCTCAATAAGATGCACCGCGACGGTATCACGCTGTCGGATGAGGTGATCGAGTTCATTGCGACGAACGTGAAGCATTCGGTACGTGACCTGGAAGGTATTTTGGCATCCTTGCTGGCGCACTCAACGCTGACGGACCGCGAGATAGACGTGAAGTTGGCAGAGCAGGTAGTGAGTCGTATCGTAGCTATCCAGCCGAAGAAGATCACGATCGGCGATGTGGTCGGCGCGGTGGCGGAGCATTGCGATATACCGGAGAAAGCGATCCTGTCGCAGAACCGTGCGCGCGAAGTGGCTCGTGCGCGTCATATCGCGCTCTATCTGACCAAAGAGCTGACGGACTGCTCGCTGGCGGAGATCGGTTTTAAGATGGGCAAGCGCTCGCATGCGACGGTGCTACACTCGATTGCCTTGGTCAATGAGCGCCTGGAGTACGATCCGGTACTAAGACAGACGATAGCGCAGATAGAAGCGCAACTCAAATACTAAAAAACGACACCCTGACGGATGTCGTTTTTTGTGTATGGTGTATGATGCTTACATCATGCCACCCATGCCGCCGGCGGGCATTGCCGGAGCGGGATGCTCTTCGGGCTCGTCGACGATGACACATTCGGTGGTGAGGAACATACCGGCTACAGAAGCGGCGTTCTCGAGTGCGACACGCGTTACTTTGGCGGGATCGACCACACCTGCCTCGAAGAGGCTCTCATAGACATCCGTACGGGCGTTGTAACCGAAATCAGCCTTACCGCTGCGCACTTTATCTACGACAACAGCACCTTCTTTACCGGCGTTGGAGACGATCTGACGAAGCGGCTCTTCGATCGCACGACGTACGATCTCGATACCGGTTTGCTCGTCCTCGTTCGCGCCCTTGAGGCCGTCCAACGCAGCCTGTGCACGGATATACATCACGCCACCGCCCGGCACGATACCTTCTTCGATCGCCGCACGCGTAGCCGAGAGGGCATCATCGACGCGGTCTTTCTTCTCTTTCATCTCCACCTCGGAAGCCGCACCTACATTGAGTTGGGCTACACCGCCGGCGAGTTTAGCCAGACGCTCCTGCAGTTTCTCCTTGTCGTAGGTCGATTTGGTAGCAGCGATCTGCGCTTTGATCTGTGCGGCACGTGCATCGATCGCCTCCTTGGCACCGGCACCGTTGACGATGGTGGTGTTGTCCTTGGAGACAGTGATGGTTTCGGCGGTACCGAGCATGTCAAGGGTAGCCTGGTCGAGCTTGATGCCTTTCTCCTCGGAGATAACCGTACCACCGGTGAGGATGGCGATATCCTCGAGCATCTCTTTGCGGCGGTCACCGAAGCCCGGCGCCTTGACGGCACAGATCTTGAGTTGTGCACGCAGACGGTTGACTACCAAAGCAGTCAGGGCCTCGCTGTCCACATCTTCGGCTATGATGAGCAACGGACGTCCGCTCTGTACAGCGGGTTCGAGTACCGGCAGGAGCTCTTTGAGGTTCGAGATCTTCTTATCATAGATAAGGATATAGGGTTTGTCCATCTCGACAAGCATCTCTTCGGTGTTCGTTACGAAATAGGGACTGATATATCCGCGGTCGAACTGCATACCTTGTACGACATCGATGGTGGTGTCCATCCCCTTGGCTTCGCCGATGGTGATGACACCGTCTTTGGAAACCTTACGCATCGCATCGGCGATGAGTTTGCCGATCTCGGCATCGTTGTTGGCGGAAACGGTAGCTACCTGCTCGATCTTGTCGAAGTCATTGCCGACTACGATGGCGTTCTTCTTGATCTCTGCTACGACGGCAGCGACGGCTTTGTCGATACCGCGTTTGAGGTCGAGCGGGTTAGCGCCTGCGGTGACGTTCTTGAGTCCGACACCGACGATCGCCTGTGCGAGGACCGTCGCGGTGGTTGTACCGTCACCGGCCTGGTCGCCGGTCTTGGAAGCGACCTCTTTGACGAGTTGAGCACCGACGTTCTCGGCTGCATCTTTGAGTTGGATCTCCTTGGCTACGGTGACACCGTCTTTGGTGATATGCGGTGCGCCGTACTTGGCGTCGATCACGACGTTACGGCCTTTCGGGCCCAGGGTTACTTTGACTGCGTCGGCCAGTTGGTCCACGCCACGCTTGAGGGCTTCACGCGCCTCTACGTTATAGGTGATATTCTTAGCCATAATCTTTAAAAATTTACTAGTTATTTAGAATTCTAGAAATCTAGAACTCTAGTTATTTAATTATTGCGAGCACATCGCTTTGACGCATAATCAGGAATTTCTCGCCGTCGAGTTCGAGTTCGGTGCCGGCATACTTGCCGTAGAGCACCTGGTCACCGACTTTGAGGACCATTGCTTCATCTTTGGTACCGTTACCTACTGCGAGTACTTCGCCGCGCAGGGGTTTCTCTTTGGCGCTGTCGGGGATGATGATGCCGCCGACTGTTTTCTCTTCTGCAGCTGCTGCTTTAATGAGCACGCGGTCTGCTAATGGTTGAATGTTCATACGTTTACTATTTTTGATTTTTGATTTTTAATTTTTGTTTTGGATTTTATCCGTTAAGGATATGACAAATGCTGTGCCACGGAGCGAAAGACTGCCAAAATGGCAGAAAAAGAGAAAAACGGGGGAAAATGACTTAAAATTTGCACATATCAATTTTTTTTTGTAATTTTGCACGCAAAATTGTGAAATTATGGATATATCGATTATAGTGCCTCTGTATAATGAGGCGGAGTCGCTGCCGAAACTCTATGAGTGGATCGCACGCGTGATGAAAGAGAATGAATTCTCTTACGAAGTTATTTTTGTGAATGACGGCTCGATTGATAACTCGTGGGATGTTATCAATCAGTTGAAAGTGGAAAGTGGAAAGTTGAAAGAAGGCACTGTGCGCGGTATCTGTTTCCGTCGGAACTACGGAAAGAGTGCGGCGTTGTACTGCGGTTTCAAGGCGGCGGAAGGTGATGTGGTGATCACGATGGATGCGGACCTGCAGGATAGTCCGGACGAGATCCCGGAGTTGTACAAGATGATTAAGGAAGAAGGGTACGATCTGGTGAGCGGCTGGAAGCAGAAACGGTATGACAACAAACTGACGAAGAACCTGCCGTCGAAGCTGTTCAATGCGACGGCGCGTAAGGTGACGGGTATTCAGTTGCACGATATGAACTGCGGTCTGAAGGCATACCGGAAGGAAGTGGTGAAGAACATCGAGGTGTTCTCGGAGATGCACCGTTATATTCCGTATCTGGCAAAGAATGCCGGTTTTACGAAGATCGGCGAGAAAGTGGTGCAGCACCGCAAGCGCGAGTTCGGTACGAGTAAGTTCGGTCTGAACCGTTTTGTGAACGGTTATCTGGACCTGATGACCCTGTGGTTTCTCAATAAGTTCGGCAAGCAGCCGATGCATTTCTTCGGTCTGGTCGGCAGTCTGATGTTCTTTATCGGATTTATTGCGGTGATCGTAGTAGGCGGTATGAAGCTTTATGCGTTGTCGAACCACGTGCCGGCGATGTTGGTAGGTGTGAATCCGTATTTCCATATAGCTATCCTGATGATGATCTTGGGTTGTATGCTTTTCCTGGCCGGCTTCCTGGCGGAGTTGGTGATTCGTAACAGCCCGAGTAGGAACGATTATCTCATCAAAGAAGAGATTTAGTGTAATGTGTAATGTGTAAGGTGTAAAGTGTAAGGTGTAAGGTGTAAGGTGTATGGCGCAGAGTCTGGAGGAACAGATAGCGGTTGTAGAGCGCGCGCTAGCGGAATGCATGATCGATACCGCCCTGGTGGTGGTACGGTCTTGGCTCAATGAGTTAGGGGAGTCTAACCCCTACGAAGAGGCATATGCGTCGCTGCAAAAGCGTTATCGCGATCTGTTTTCCCGCTGGCTCAATGTAGCGGATCCGCATCAGGAAGAGGAATTGAATAGTTTGACGGGGGAGGCGTATCAGATGGTGGATGCGGTGTATGCGGATATACGGATTGCGCGCGGTGTGTCCCCTCAGATGCATGGTTTTAACCATGACTCCGCGCATTCGATCATGCACTATTTTGAGAACTGCGTGCGTCTGCGTCCGGAAGACTTGGAGTGGTTGCGAGAGTTGATGAACGACGAGGGGCGTACGGAGATCGCTTTGGTCGCTATCACCGGCTTGGCGTATAACCTGCGTTTCTGTTTCTCAACGGACGCGCTCCTGACCCTGATAGACGGGATTCATTCGGAGATTGATATGATTCAGGGTATGTGTGCGGCGCATTCGATGCTGCTGATTGCCCAATACGACGGACGAATTGATTTCTTCCCCCAGATACAGGATGCTTTTGCGAACGCAATCGCGGAGAATGATCTGGCAGAGCGCATGTTTGATCTGCTCTGCGGCTTGGTGCGCAACGAGCAGGTGATGAAGCTGTTGCCGGGTCAGAACGACGATTATCTGCACGAGATTATTCCGATCATCCCGCAGACCTGGTTGTATGCCTTGTTGATAGAAGGTTCAACGGAGCGTGAGCGCCGTTTTGCCTATTACTGTCTGCAAGCCGGCTATCCCGAGCAGTTGTGGGATTTCCCGGATATAGCGGAGCGGGTGTATGTACAGCAATTACGAGAAGGTTCGAACCAACCGATGGATTATATCCATTATGGTCACAGCCTGTTGCTGCAGGGCGACCGGATGATGGCTTTTGAGAACTACCGGCAAGCGCGGCAGTTGTGTCAGTCGTCGAAGGAGTTTCTGGGACTCTTCCGACCGGAAAGAAAAGCATTGGTGGATCATGGCGTGCCGATGGAGGACGTCTATATGCTCGAAGATAATCTCTTAGAAGGCCACACCTAAACCGGCATCGATAAACTCGGCACGTACGCCGTGTGTTTTCAGACCCAATTGTACGAACAGGTGATCGAGTACGTGGTACTTGAGCACGAACTGCATGTAGCACCAGCCATCCTGGTAGTTGCTGGCTTTGGAGAAATCGTAGCTGTAGAAGACGCCGCGATCGAGGGGCTTGCCGGCTTCGTCAGCGGCCTTTGCCTCTTTGTACGGCTCGAGGTTCTTGACGGGATCGAAGACATAGAAGCCCACATGGAGACCGGCGGTGAGCTTACCGATGATGAACTCCGGCTGGAGGCTGACGCCAACACGGAAACAGTTTTCGGTCTTGGACTCTTTGAGGTAGGTCTTGCCGAAATAGGTAACGGATGCTTCGGGGTTGGCGGTCGCGAACTCGCGGCTCACGCAGGCGTAGTAACCGTCGTAGAAGGCATCGACACCCGCGCCGAAACGGAAGATGGAAACAGGCACCCAGTAGGCCGCGGCTTTGACGGTCGCCGCTCCGAAGAACTGCATCTTGGGGTAGTTGTCGCGGTAGTAATTCTGCTTGGCTCCACCGGTGATACTAAGCTCGACCGCCCAGGGCTTCTCCACACCTTGGTAGAGACGACGCGGGACATCGGGGGAAGGCGGATTGTTGCCCTTCTCGGCGGAGCGGACACGGTCTTCCTCCCTTGTTTGTCGGGAGAACGCTCCGGGATGATAACGCAGACCGAGTTCACCGCCGAACATGTTATAGCCGGCGTTGGGGTGCATGAACGAACCGTTGCTGATGTGTTGCCAGCCGCCGTTGAGGGTGATCTCCCATCCGTCTTTGATGGGGAAGTCCATGAACAGCTCCAGCGCCAGATAGGCATTGAGGATCGAACCTATCGACCAGTTGGCGAGATATTTACCGTCTTTTTGAGCAATGCTGTAGGTCGGATACTCATCCGGCAGGGTGCTGGCATAGGTCTTGGTGACAGCCGCGAATCCGACAGTCGGTCGTACGCCGATACGGAAATGCGGGCCGTTATAGAAGGGTTGGTTCATGTAGGCATAGGCGGCGATAGCCGAGCCTAAATAGGCATTGTTACCGAGATTGAGGTATCTAGCACCGACACCTATAGAAGCGTTGTTCCATTGTTGTAAACAATGCCACCGACCTGTTGGCAGAAACTCCACATTGAACGAGCCGCCTAAAATAGGGCGTTGGATAAATTGGTCCACTTTGCCATCCGGCATCATCATGGCTCCCGTTCCACCAAGTCGGTACACCAACTCATAATGGGGCAGGGCCAATGCCTGTAAACAGGCAAAAAATCCTATGAACAAAAAGATTTTTTTCATTTCGGCGCACAAAATTACGAAAATATTTTGATATATGCAATTTTTTTTGTAACTTTGCGCGATTTTTGTAAGATGAACGTGAAAAATATTTTCTTCTTAGGTATCGGAGGTATCGGAATGAGTGCTTTGGCGCGGTATTTCCATCATCGCGGTTACGCGGTGAGCGGGTACGACCGTACGCCTTCGGAGTTGACAAGAGAATTAGAGGAAGAAGGGATTGAGATCGTCTATGGTGACGATCGATTGGAGATTGGAGATTGGAGCTTGAAGCTTTCTGTTTCGGATACTTTGGTCGTGCGTACGCCGGCAGTACCGGAGCAGAACCGCATTTATACTTGGCTTCGGGAGCAGGGGTTTGAGATTCGCAAGCGGGCAGAGGTGTTAGGGATGGTGACGCGGCAGATGAAGGCGTTGTGTGTAGCCGGTACGCACGGGAAGACGACAACGAGTACGATGATCGCGCATCTGTTGGCGCCGACGAATGCGTTCTTGGGAGGCATCAGCATGAACTACCATACGAACCTGTTGCTGGATAAAGGGAGCGAGTACGTGGTGGTGGAAGCGGATGAGTACGACCGCAGTTTTCATCAGCTGACGCCGTATATATCGGTGGTGACAGCGGTGGATGCGGATCATCTGGATATCTACGGTACGGAAGAAGCGTACCGCGAGGCTTTTGCCCATTACACGAGTCTGATCACGGGTGCCTTGGTGGTTAAAGAGGGTATTGCGCTGGAGCCGAGACTGCAAAAAGGTGTGGCTTGTTACACCTACGGATGGCAAAATGCGCAGCGGATTCGGATACAGGACGGACAGATACGGTTTGATTACAGTTCGCCTTTGGCGACCATCAAAGATATCCTGCTGGGTGTACCGGTGTGGGTGAATATTGAGAACGCGGTAGCCGCGATCACCGTGGCTTTGCTGGCGGGTGTATCGCCCGAACAGATCAAGGAGCGGATGGCATCCTTCCAGGGGGTTTGGCGTCGGTTTAATATACATGTCAATACCCCGAAGGTAGCGTATGTGGATGATTACGCCCATCATCCTCAGGAGATCGCGACGGCGATTGACTCGGTGCGTAAATTGTTCCCGGATCGCAAGTTGATTGGTGTTTTCCAACCGCACTTGTACACGCGTACGCGCGATTTTGCGGTGGACTTCAGCCGAGTGCTGCATACGATGGATGAGTTGATTCTGCTGCCGATCTATCCTGCGCGCGAGTTGCCGATAGAAGGTGTGAACAGCGAGATGCTGGGTGGGACCGTCGTGGAGAAGAAAGACCTGGTGGACGAACTGAAAAAACGGGTAGCGGCGAGTGCAGAACCGGTAGTCATACTGACGGTAGGAGCCGGAGATATAGATCGCTTGGTGCCACAAGTGGCACAAGCATTTGAGATTGAAGATTGAAGATTTAAGATTTGTGAGTAATACCGCGACGATTATATGGAAAAGTGTGGGGGTGACGTTGGTGGCAGCGTTGTTGGTGACGGCCGTGGTGTTGGGCGTGCGTATGCGTCCGATGGAGGTGTCATGTCGCGCGCTGACGTACGTGATTGAAGATAAGAAGGAGCGGATGTATGTGACGGAGAGCGAGTTGACGCAGTTACTGAAGGCGGAGAACTGCTATCCGGTGGGGCATAGCATAGACCGGGGTGTGATCCATCGCATCGAGACGACGATTGCGCATCATCCGATGGTGCGGACGGCACAGTGTTATGTGACGCCGCGCAGCGAGGTGCGGATACGGTTGACGCAGCGGGTGCCGTTGCTGTTGGTGACGATGCCGGGAGATACGTATTTTGTGGATACCGATAGGAAGGTGATGCCGGTGCGTACGGCGGTAAAAGACAGTGTGTTGCAAGTGACAGGTGCGGTAGGGGTACAGATGGCTTCGGGTGTGCTGGGTGATTTTGCGGAGTGGTTGCAGGATAACCGGTACTGGCGTACACGCATCCATCATGTACAGGTGAAGAACCCGCAGATGGTGTATGTCTATCTGAACGGGGCGATGAGCAACCGGGCGGTGTTGGGACCGATGAGCCGCTATGAACAGAAATTAGACAAACTGCGTACTTTCTTGGAGAACTGCCCTGAGGAAGCGATAGCAGACAAGCATTATACCGAGTTGGATCTGCGTTTTCGAGGGCAAGTGATAGGACGATAATGGCGAGAAAACCGACAAAAATAGCCGATGAGCTTCCGTTAGTGGCATTAGACTTGGGAAGCGACAGCGTACGGGCTATGGCGGCGCGTAGGATTGCACCGGATCTGTTCCAGATCCTGGGTGTGGAAGAGCGTCCGCAGAAATTAGGCAATGTATGCGTGGAGCAGGGTATCATCACGCAGTCGAGTAATGCCGGCTATGTAATCGCCGAAGTGCTCAAGCTGCTGGCGAACCGTATCGGTGTGGACGAGTTGCCAACCGCGTTTATCTCGGTGGGTGGTCAGTCGATGCAGATAGTGGCCGTACACTCGAAGCGGGATCAGGCGCGTCACAAAGAGATCAGTCAGGCTTTGCTGGATGAGATGGAGCAGGAATGTAAGCAGAAGATTGAGATGCGCAATCCGGAAGTGGCGGTGTTGGGCTTGGTGCCGTCGTTCTTTAAGTTAGACGGCGTGGAGCAGGATGAGACACCTTCTCCGGAGCAACGTGCCGCGCTGGTGGAAGCCCATTATATCGCCTTCTACGGTCGTAAGGTGATTGATACCCAACTGCAGAAATCTTTCTCGCAAGCGGCGCGTAGTATTGAGCATGCGTTTGTACGGCCTGAGTGCCTGCTGTCCACTTTTGCTACCTGCGACGGCAATCATGTACTGCAGCAGGGGTGTGCAGTGTTGGATCTGGGCGCCCAGACGACCAGTCTGACGGTGTATAAAGGTGGTCAGTACCTGATCAATAAAGTGGTGCCGAAAGGCGGCTATCATATCACGCGAATGCTGGAGCAGCAAGGCATGCGTTTTAACACGGCGGAGGTACTCAAGAAACAATACGGCTGTGCCTCACCGGATCTGGTGGAGAAGAACGTGCGCTTGCGTATTCCGGCTGCGCCGGAGATAGGCGGCGATATCGTGATCACGTCCATGGAACTGGCAGATGCTATTGAGTTGAAACTCAAGGAGATCCTGGCTCCGCTGTTGGAAGAGTTGAAGAAAGTGGAAGGTCGGATACGCACCCTGTATATCACGGGTGGCGGTTCGATGTTGGCCGGCATGGCGGATTATATCCAGTCGCTCACGGGGTTGAATGTGCAATACGGCGCGCATAACTTGTTGCTGCATCGGGATACGGAGGAGAAATACCTCTCGCCGCAGTACACGTCCCTGGTGGGTACGATCCTGCTCGGACAGGACTACCGCGATAATCACAAGAACCAGTTGGTTCGCCAGCCGGGGTTCTTCGAGAAAATGAAAGATTCTACTTTGGACTTATTTATAGAAAGTGAATAGAGAATAGTTATGGAAGATAATTTGATTACATTACCTTTGGAAGGTCTTACAGAGGACAGCATCATCAAGGTGATCGGTGTCGGTGGCGGCGGTTGCAATGCGGTCAACTACATGCATCGTCAGGGCTTGAAGGATGTCACGTTTCTGGTATGTAACACAGACCGTCAGGTGCTGATCAAGAGTTCGGTGCCGAGTAAGTTGCAGTTAGGTCCGGGTTTGGGTGCCGGAGGTGATCCGGAGACCGCTCGTCAGTATGCAGAAGAGAGTCGTGATCATATCCGTGAGGCCTTGAATGACGGTACGCAGATGTTGTTCCTGGCAGCCGGTATGGGTGGCGGAACAGGTACCGGAGCATCGGCTGTAGTTGCGGAAGTAGCGCAAGAGATGGGCATTCTAACGGTAGGTATTGTGACCATTCCATTTGCTTTTGAAGGCAAGAAAAAGATCGAGAAAGCGATGACCGGTGTGGCACGTCTGGCCAAGCATGTAGATGCACTTCTTATTATTAATAATGAGAAACTCAAACAGATCTATCCGGAGTTGAACCTGCTCAATGCGTTCAGTAAGTCGGATGACGTGGTGGCGAATGCCGCACGTGCGATAGCAGAGATCATCACCGTGCCGGGCTATATCAATACGGACTTTGCCGACGTGCGCAACACGCTCCGCAAGGGTGGTGTAGCGATCATGAACATCGGTCGTGCCAGCGGCGACAAGCGTATCACGAATGCGATCAACGATGCATTGAACAGTCCGTTGGTGAACACGAACGATGTGCACGGTGCGGAACGGATCCTGTTGCAGTTCTACTGTTCGACGGAGCATGCGATCGTGATGGAAGAGATTGACCAGATCAATGACTTCGTACAAGAGGTCGGCGATGATATCGAGGTACAGTGGGGTGCATCGATCGATGACACGCTGGGCGAAGAGGTGCGCGTGACGGTGATCGCTACGGGTTATAAAGTGGACGGTCTGCCTTCGGAAGAGGAAGAAGAGGGTAAGAAGACCATCTCCGAGGCGATCGAGGCGAACTACCCGCAGCAACAGGCGAAGCCGTTAGAGGATGAGAAAGCGCAGCTGATCGATCTGAGCGAGACCCTTTTCGCTCCCGAAAACGACCAGCCACAGGCACCTCGCGAGCGCGTTGAATCGACCTCGGCGGATGACATTGTCATCACGGTGGAAGAAGAGCCCAAGGCAGAGGACAAACCGGCTAAAGAAGCGCACCGTCCGTTTGGTTGGATAAGAAGAAAATAATAATAATTGAACAATACTATGGACAAAGAATTAAATCTCTATGACATGTTTGCATCTATTTATCGTGCATTCTGTCGGCTTTTGGCATTATGCTGGGGGGCTGTTACTGCCATTTTGCTGAAGGTAATTCGTTATTGGTGGTTGTTTGTTCCAATCGTTGGCGGAACGATGACCGCGATGTATTACCACACCCAATGCACCACTCCGGTCTACAATGCTCGTGCGATTGCATTTCTTAACGGATCCTCTCTTTTGCAGTTTGAGCAAACCATAGCCGTGCTGAATACACCTGATTTGCTCCCGGAAGACGCAGCGATAAAACCTTATTTGAAAAGTGGTGTAGCCAGTCAGTTCACTACTTTCTACGTGGTAGATGCGTTGGGGGATGAGCGAGAGGACTATGTCGATTATTTAAGGGTTTCCAGACCGGCAGATACCTTGTATGTACGCATGCACGACCGTTATTGCTTGCAATTCGATATCAAGGCCAGCGACATAAAGCAATTACCTGAGATAGAAGAGGCACTGATGCAAACGCTCAACAGTAACGAGTCGTTGCGTAAGTCCTATAAGCCTTATTCTGAACTGCTGCAGGAAGAAGTTGCATTCAATCATGCGCAAGCGAAGAAGTTAGATAGTTTGACTTCCTGTTATTATTTCAACGGAGTATCCAATCCGCTAAAAAATCACGTCAGTGAGAATGGTGTGGTGAACATTAACGGCGATTATCAGGTACAGTTGTTCCTGAAAGAGATCTATAAGCATCAACAACATTTGATGCGCATCACAAACCGCATACAATTTGCGACCGCTCCTGTTGTACTTGAGAACCATTTCTATTTGGAACCTGTTCAAGTGGAGGGCCGCAAGAAAGCCATGTGCTGGGCTTTTATAATCAGTTTTGTGATCAGTTATGTACTGTCCCAGATGATAGCGAAGCGCAAAGCGCTTAGTGCTTGGTTAAAGCAATAAGTTTTTTGATTCCCCAATAGGCGACAGCAATGCCGCAGAGAATGAGTATGGCCACGGAGATTTCGTGGCTGTATTCTTTTATAAGGTCCATCTGTCCGGCGGCGATATAACCTAAAGCTGCCAGAATGCAGTTCCAGATGAATGCACCTAAAAAGGTCCACCACAGGAACGCGCCGAAATGCATCCGGCTGAGACCTGCCGGAATGGAGATAAGCTGACGGATACCCGGGATAAAACGACCGATGAAGGTCGATACATTGCCTTTCTCGCGGAAGTACTCCTCCGCTTTCTGCAGTTTCTCGCCCGAGAGAAGGCATAGATGACCAAGCTTGCTGTCGGCGAACTTATAGATGATGATACGTCCAAGCCAAACGGAGAGACCATAATTAATGATGGCTCCTATCATGGCCCCGAGCGTGCCGAAGAGCACGATGAGAAGGACATCTACCAGATAATTGCCCGTTGCGCAAAGGACACTGTCCGGCTGGCCTGCCACGAAAGCGGCTGGCGGGATAACGACCTCGCTGGGGAAGGGGATGAAAGAACTCTCCACCGCCATCAACGCAGTAATCGACGCATAGTTCATATGCGCCGAGTACCACGTAATGATATTGTCAACCAGACTCATTTAGATAAAGAGGAGTTGAACGATGATATAAACCGGTAACAAGATGATCAAGCTGAACTTAATCATATAGCCGAAGAAGGACGGCATCTTGATTCCGCTTTCCTCTGCGATAGCTTTCACCATGAAGTTAGGTCCGTTGCCGATATAGGTCAGTGAGCCGAACATCACAGCCGCGATGGAGATAGCTTTGAGCAGTATCTCCGGAACACCGGCTACGAAAGGTGTGCCGTTGAACATACCTGTTACGACACCGGCTTCAGCGGCAGCAAGCGACTCCGGCAGGCCGGAAGCTACGCCGTGGAAGGCAACGGCTGTCGGCGTGTTATCGAGGAACGCAGAGAGCGCACCGGTCGAGTAATAGAACTGCCATGCGTGGGTGAAACCGAGGTCGGCTGCGTGCGCCTTCAGATAGGCGAGGGCAGGGGTCATCGTCGTGAAGATACCGAGGAACAGAACCGCTACCTCTACTATCGGCGTCCAGCTGAACTTGTTGTCGTCATAACGCACCTCTTTCTTGGTGGTGTAGAGCGAGAGACCTGTGAGCGAGAGCAGCACTATCTCACGCAGGTATTTGAGCCACAGCGGAGCGTCTGCTTCACCCATCTGCTTGATGGTTCCTTCGTTCACAAAAGCCACTGCCAGCACTACGCCTAACAGATATACGAAATTGATAGTACCTTTCATTACCATCGGAGTCGCCTCACGCGAGTCTGCGGAGAGAGAGGTCCAGTGCTCTTTCTTGTAATAATAGGTATCCATCGCGAAATAGATACCGAGGAGCAGCAGTCCCGTAACCGCCCATTCGGGCGCAAGGTGCATGAACCATGAGAAATGCGCGCCGCGGAGGAAGAGCATGAACAAGGGTGGGTCTCCCAGCGGAGTCAGCAGACCGCCGCAGTTGGCTACCAGAGCGATGAAGAAAAGGATGGTGTGAACCTTGTATTCACGCTGTTTGTTGGTCTCGATGAGCGGACGGATAAGTAGCATGGCTGCGCCCGTCGTACCCATGATAGAGGCTAAGATCCAGCCCAAGCCCAAGAAACCGGTGTTGACCCAAGGCTTGGCTTTCAGGTCACCCGAGAAATGAATACCGCCGGTGATGACAAACAGCGCCAACAGAAGGATGATGAACGGCACGTAGTCGAAGAAAATCTGGTGCTCCAACTCGTGCATCATTCCTCCCATAATCAGGCACACCGCTACGGGCACGCCGAGGAAGAGGGAAACAATGAGTTTGTTGGTGTTCTTCTCCCACCAGTGTTCTGCTACCAGCGGACCGATAGCAATCATCAGAAGCATGAGTCCGAACGGAATCAAAGACCATGCCGAATGTACAAATTGTTCCATAGCATTTGAATTAATGAAAATGAATATTATATTTCTTTGCTTAATCTAACTTGAGGACGGCAAGGAAGGCTTTTTGCGGCACTTCTACATTACCGATCTGCTTCATACGTTTCTTACCGCGTTTCTGTTTCTCAAGCAACTTACGCTTACGACTCACGTCACCGCCGTAACATTTAGCTAATACATCCTTGCGAACTTGCTTCACCGTTTCTCGCGCAATAATCTTCGCACCGATAGCCGCTTGGATGGCAATATCAAACTGCTGACGAGGTAGGAGTTCTTTGAGCTTCTCGCACATACGACGTCCGAAATCCACGGCATTGTCACGGTGGGTGAGGGTAGAGAGGGCATCGACCTGTTCGCCGTTGAGCAGGATATCCAACTTGACAAGGTTCGACGGTCTAAATCCGTTCATATGCCAGTCGAAGGACGCGTAGCCCTTGGAGATAGATTTTAACTTATCGTAGAAGTCAATGACGATCTCGCCGAGCGGCATGTCGAAAAGAAGTTCCATCCGGTTGCCGGAGATATATTCCTGTTTGACGAGTTCACCGCGTTTGCCGAGACAGAGGGTCATAATCGGACCGATATAATCCGCTGTGGTGATGACCGAAGCGCGGATATACGGCTCCTCGATGCGGTCGATCTCAGTCAGGTCAGGCATGCCGGCAGGGTTATGCACCTCGACCATGCCGCCGTCTTTGGTATATACGTTATAGGATACGTTCGGGACGGTGGTGATGACATCCATGTCGAACTCGCGGTCGAGGCGCTCCTGAATAATCTCCATGTGCAAGAGGCCTAAGAATCCGCAGCGGAAACCGAACCCGAGTGCCATAGACGACTCGGGCTGGAAAGTGAGGGACGCGTCGTTCAGCTGCAGTTTTTCGAGCGAAGCGCGCAGGTCCTCGTAATCCTCGCTCTCAATCGGATAAACACCCGCGAAGACCATCGGTTTGGCTTCCTCAAAACCGTCAATGGCTTTGTCGCACGGTCGTGCCACATGGGTAATCGTGTCACCCACTTTGACCTCGGTTGAAGTCTTGATACCGGAGATAATATATCCCACGTTACCGGCGGAAATCTCTTTTCTCGGAGACATGTCGAGTTTGAGAATACCTATCTCGTCGGCATCGTATTCCTTGCCGGTATTGACGAACCGCACTTGGTCACCGGTCTTCATCGTACCGTTGACCACCTTGAAGTAGGCGATGATACCTCTAAAACTATTGAAGACACTATCGAATACCAGACACTGCAGCGGAGCGTTCGGATCCCCTTTGGGCGCAGGAATACGGTCAATGATGGCATCCAGAATCTCCGGTACGCCCTCGCCGGTCTTGGCAGAGCAACGCAGAATCTCCTCTCGTTTGCAACCCAACAAATCCACTATCTCATCCTCTACCCGTTCGGGCATGGCGTTGTCCATATCGCATTTGTTGAGCACGGGAATAATCTCCAGGTCGTGCTCAATCGCCATGTAGAGATTGGATATCGTCTGCGCCTGGACGCCCTGCGTGGCATCTACCACCAGCACCGCTCCCTCGCATGCTGCTATAGAACGGCTCACCTCGTAGGAAAAGTCCACGTGCCCCGGCGTGTCGATGAGGTTAAGGGTATAACCCTTATGCTGCATCTGGATGGCGTGACTTTTGATGGTGATACCGCGCTCTTTTTCGAGGTCCATGTCGTCTAGCACCTGGTTCTCCATCTGCCGAACGTCCACCGTGCCGGTGATCTCCAACATACGATCGGCCAGCGTACTTTTTCCGTGGTCTATATGCGCAATAATACAAAAATTACGTATCTTATCCATAATCGGGCACAAAGTTACAACTTTTTTTGCATATATAAAAATTTTTTTGTAATTTTGCACAAAATTTAACAAATATTTATAACGTGAAGAGTATTGTAGTTCGATTTTGTGGTGACTCCGGTGACGGCATGCAGCTGACGGGTAATATGTTTGCCCAGTTAGGAGCCGAGTTGGGTCACGAGATTTCTACGCTTCCCGATTTCCCGGCGGAGATCCGTGCACCGCAGGGTACAATCGGCGGTGTGAGTGGTTTTCAGGTGCAGATAGGTAGTGGTGTCTATACGCCGGGCGACAAAGCGGATGTGATCGTGGCGATGAATGCGGCGGCCTTGAAAGTGAGTGCGCAGAGCAAGCATTTCCATGAGCATGCGATTATCATCGTGGATACGGATAGCCTGACGGATAAGGACTTGGAGAAAGCGCTGTATAAGACGAATAACCCGTTTACGGAGTTAGGCATCCCGGAGACGGTGCAGATCGTGCCGATGGCTTTGACAACGCTCACCAAAGAGGCGCTCAAGGATAGCGAGATGGACAATAAATCCGTGCTCAAATGCCGGAATATGTTCGCTTTAGGCCTTATCTACTGGCTTTTTGACGAACCGATGGACAAGGCAATCCGTTTGCTGGAGGATAAGTTCAAGAAGAAACCCGCCCTCATCGCCCCGAACACGAAGGTGATGGTGGATGGATACAATTATGGACAGAACCTGGCGCTCTCAGTGCATCAGATTCGCTTGGAAGCCGGTAACAAACCGCAAGCACACGGTCGTTATACGTCTATCGCAGGTAATAAGGCAACAGCATGGGGACTGATAGCAGCGGCTCAGAAAGCAGGCAAGCATCTCTTTCTGGGTTCGTACCCGATCACGCCGGCGACGGATATCCTGCATGAGTTGGCTGCGCGTAAGGATATGAACGTGATGGCTATCCAGGCAGAGGACGAGATAGCCGGTGTATGTACGGCGATCGGTGCGGCTTTTTCCGGTGACTTGGCTTGTACAACCACTTCCGGTCCGGGCCTGAGCCTCAAGTCCGAAGCCATCGGTCTGGCGGTCATGGCCGAACTGCCCTTGGTGGTAGTAGATGTGCAGCGTGGCGGTCCGAGTACAGGTCTGCCGACCAAAACCGAGCAGACGGACCTGCTGCAAGCGCTCTACGGTCGCAACGGTGAGTGTCCTGCGGTGGTGCTGGCGGCATCGAGTAGCGCCAACTGCTTCGATTTTGCCTACGAGGCGTGTAAGATCGCCTTGGAAAATATGACGCCGGTGATTCTGATGACCGATACCTATCTGGCGAACGGAACGGCGTTGTGGCGTATCCCGTCCTTAAGTGAACTGCCGACGATCCATCCCCAGAGTGTGCCGGAGGACTTGAAGGGCAAGTATAATCCGGCGCTGCGGGACGAACGTGGCGTACGTTATTGGGCGTACCCGGGTATGGAAGGCTTTGAGCACCGTAACATCGGTCTGGAGCGCGATGCCCAACGCGGCACCATCTCCACCAACCCCGAGAACCACGAAGCGATGGTTCTGGCGCGCAAGCATAAGATCGAACAGATTGCTGATCGCATTCCCGATCTCAAGGTGCAGGGGAATACGGAAAGCGATACCCTGTTGGTCGGCTGGGGTAGTACGGAGGGGCATCTCCATGCAGCAGCCAACGAGCTTCGTTGTGCGCTCGCACAGTTTAATTATATCTGCCCGCTTCCGAAGAATACCCGCGAGGTACTGCGTCAATACAAGCGCATTGTCGTGTGCGAACTCAATACGGGACAATTTGCTGCGTATCTTCGTGCGCAATTCCCCGACATTCAAATGGAACAGTATAACGAAATAATGGGACAGCCGTTCGCTGTAGAAAGGATAGTAGAGTATGCAAGCAAGTGATTTCAAATCAGATCAATATGTACGTTTCTGCCCGGGCTGCGGTGATCATGCGATATGTATGGCCTTGCAGAAAGCGATGGCGCAGATAGGTATCCCGACGCATGAAGTGGCAGTCATTTCCGGTATCGGTTGCTCGAGTCGTATGCCGCATTACCTGAACACCTACGGCTTCAACACGATCCACGGTCGTGGCGGTGCTGTGGCTACCGGTGTGAAGACGAGTCATCCGGAGTTGACCGTTTGGCAGATGAGTGGTGACGGCGATTGCTTTGCCATCGGTGGTAACCATTTTATCCATGAGATACGCCGTAATGTGGACCTCAACGTCTGCGTGTTCAACAACCGCATCTATGGTCTAACCAAGGGCCAGTACAGTCCGACGAGTCCGAAGGGCTTTGTGTCCAAGTCGAGTCCGTTCGGTACGGTAGAGCGTCCGTTCATCCCTGCACAACTGGTGTTAGGAGCCCGTGGTACGTTCTTTGCCCGCACGCTTGATGTCGATATGCCGACGACGGTCGATTGTATGGTGGCAGCGCAGCAGCACAAGGGCTGCTCGATCGTGGAGTGTTTAGTCAATTGTGTAATCTTTAATAACGGCACGCATGCCTGGATAGCCGACCGCGAGCAACGCGCAGAGCATAGTATCATCCTCAAGCATGGACAGAAGATGCTTTTTGGTAAGGAGAATGACAAGGGCTTGGCAGTAGAGATCGATCCGGTCACTTTTGTGCCGAAGATCATCGTCGTGCCGGCAGACGATCCGCGTGTGCTCGTGCACGATGCGCATCAGGCGGACACGACCTTGCACCGTATGCTGGCACTTATGGGACAGGAAGATCATGAGCTGCCGATCGCGTTAGGAGTCATCCGTGACGTGGAGGCTGAGACCTACGATCAGGCCGTCAACAAGCAGATAGCCGACGTACGTGCTTCATCGAAAGCTAAGACCTTCGATGAACTGACCGCTACTTTGGAAAGTTGGGAAATGTGATTAACGGTACTTGGACTCGGTGCAGTCACCGAGCATCGATAAGTACGATTCGTAACGGGAGATAGCGATGTCTCCCGTTATTATTTTTTCCTGCACGGCGCAGCCGGGTTCGTTGGTGTGCGTACAATTACCGAAACGGCAGTCATGACCGGCTTCGAAGATCTCCCGGAAGTAATGACTGACTTCTTCTTTCTGAAAATCAATCGTGCCGAAACCCTTGATGCCCGGGGTGTCGATGATCGCGCCGTCTTCCAGGAAGTACATCTCCGAAAAAGTGGTGGTATGCATGCCCTTATCGTGGGCATCGGAGATCTTACCGGTACGTGTCATCTCTTGTCCGAACAGGGCATTGAGCAGGGTGCTCTTACCAACACCGGAGTTACCGGAGAGTAGAGTGGTCTTACCTTGAAGTAAGGGGATGACGTCAGAAGGCTGACAACGGATGGCAGAGATCTCCATCGTCTGATAGCCGATGGACTCGTAGAGGGCACGCAGCTCTGCAAGTTGCGCCAACTCCTCTTCCGTCAACAGGTCTATCTTATTAAAAATAAGGATCGCGCGCACGCGATAGGCCTCGCAGGTAGCCAGGAAGCGGTCAATGAAAGTGGTGGAAGTGACAGGGTGGTTGACGGTCACGATGAGCGCCACCTGGTCGATGTTGGCAGCGAGGATATGACTCTCTTTGCTCAGATTGGTCGATCGCCGGATGATATAGTTCCGACGATCCTCCACCTCCATGATCCATCCCTCTTCGACTTGTACAAAATCGCCTACCGCTACCGGATTGGTGCTACGGATACCACGAATGCGGAAGTTGCCTTTGATCCGGCACTCCGCACTCGTACCATCGTCCATGCGAACGATGTAACTACTACCCGTAGATTTAATGACTAAACCGCGCATTAAACCGTCATGATCTCTTTCTCTTTAGCTGCGTAGATGGCATCAACTTTGGCGATATATTTATCGTGGGTCTTCTGCATGTCCTCTTCGGCATCTTTCTCGATGTCTTCGCTCAAGCCGTTCTTCACGAGTTTCTTAAACTCTTCAATCGCGTCACGGCGGGCGTTACGTATGGACATCTTGGCTTGTTCTGCCTCACCCTTGCACTGCTTACAGAGCTCTCGACGGCGCTCCTCGGTCAGTGGCGGAAGCACCAGACGGATGGTCTCGCCGTTATTGGACGGTGCCAGACCGATATTCGAGTTGATGATCGCGCGCTCGATGTCACTGATCAGTTTTTTCTCCCACGGCGTGATGGCAATCGTCCGGGCATCCGGTGTTACGATCGTAGCGCAGCTGCTAAGCGGAGACATCGTACCGTAATAATCGATCTTGATCGGGTCAAGGATACGCGGGTTGGCTTTACCGGCACGGATGTGCTGGAGGGTGTCGTCTAAGTGAGTGACAGCGTTTTGCATCTGCTCTTCTGCTGCAGACTCAAATAATTCTAATTCGTCGTTCATACTATTAGGGTTTTACGAGAGTGCCGATAGCCTCTCCATTAATAACTTTCTCAAGGTTGCCTACCTGATCCATGCAGAATACATAGATCGGCATGCCGTTCTCTTTGCACATGACGGTGGCCGTCTGGTCCATCACTTTCAGTCCGCGGCGAATCACTTCATCATAAGTGATTTCTGAGAACTTGGTAGCCGTCGGGTCTTTCTCCGGGTCGGCGGTGTAGATTCCGTCCACACGCGTACCTTTGAGCATCACCTCGGCTTTGATCTCCAGTGCGCGGAGACTCGAACCCGTATCGGTGGTGAAGTAGGGTGCACCCGTACCGCCTGCCAAGATGACTACATTGCCTTTCTCCAGCAGACGTTGCGCCTTGGCGGGACTGTAGAAATCACCGATCGGCTCCATGCGGATAGAGGTCAGTACACGTACAGGCTGACCGATCGCTTCGAGGGCGGATTGCAGCGCCAAGGCATTGATGACGGTAGCTAACATACCCATCTGGTCGCCTTTGACACGGTCAAAACCGCGTTGTGCACCGCTTAGGCCACGGAAGATGTTTCCGCCGCCGATGACGATACCGACCTGCACGCCTTTTTGTGCAATGGCTTTCACCTGCTCGGCATACTGGTTCAGACGCTCGGTGTCAATGCCTTGCTTGTTTTCTCCGGCAAGGCTCTCACCGGATAGTTTTAAAAGAATGCGTTTATACATAATAACGATTTAACGTTTTATCAATTTAACGATACCACGATGCATACATCGCGTAGTTATTGGCAATTTTTTTGTTAATCTCTGCAGTCTGCGCCGGATCGGCTTTCTTAATGAATTTCGCCGGCACACCGCCCCAGATCTCGTGCGGTCCGATCTGCGTGTTGGAGAGCACGAGTGCGCCCGCTGCTACGATCGCTCCTTCGCCTACATGCGCACCGTCGAGTAGGGTAGCCCCCATACCGATCAACGCGAAGTTATCGACGTCTGCACCGTGGATAGTTACGTTGTGCCCTACGGACACGAAGTCACCCAGACGGATGGTCGATTTCTGATAGAGCGTATGCAGCACGGCGCCGTCCTGTATGTTACAGTGCTTACCGATGACGATCGTGTTCACATCGCCGCGG
>Ga0247610_10002160_pt1 | contig 23188 bp, 39 predicted proteins | sample 174DNAGHGhighgp2_FD_193483 | JGI IMG/M metagenome (GOLD analysis project Ga0247610, IMG submission 193483) | Sheep rumen microbial communities from Palmerston North, Manawatu-Wanganui, New Zealand - 1742 DNA GHGhigh gp2 | ecosystem: Host-associated > Mammals > Digestive system > Stomach > Rumen...
ATTCTTGCTCAATTGCATTGATGTCACCTGCTACTTCTGGATGTTCTCTTGCATATTCAACCATATTCCAGAAGTTTTTGTCACCACTTGTGACAATATACTTTACGCCTTTTCCATTAATTGTCTGACTTATCTCATGACAGTTGAAGCTCAATGGAGCATCCATTCTAAGTTTCTGAAGTTGCTGCTCAAGCGCTTGGTACTCCTCGTATGGCATCTTTGGATTATGGTAGTCATAGCTCATGAACTCAGAACCGGCAAATGAAGAAACAGTAGAAGCAGCTCTCAACTTGGCTTTTATTTCTGCCATTTCAGGATGTACTTTGTCCATGTTGTCTTTATACCAATCAGATATTTTTCTTACGGTTGCTATTGGCAATGCAATTGGCTTTCCAGCTGCTTCAACTATCAGCTTTCCTCTACGATATGCTTGATGCATCGACTCATTCTTAGGCTTCTTCTCATCTTCAACATCATCTGTGTCAATAGCTTTAAGCTTTCTTGCAAGAGCTGCTCTCTTCTTCTCTATCTCTTCAAGCTCTTTCTAGATTTCAATTCTCTGCTTTATCTCTGCAGTAAGCTCTTTTCCAGAAACTTTCTTGTTGTTTTCGTCATCTATTACTCCAGCAACAGTCATTCCATGCTTGTCAATCTCGTCATCACTTAGTTTGATGTCTTTAGCTTTTGCATCTTTATGAAGCTTCTCATCTGCTTCTTCACATTCTTTTCCAAAGTCCTTAAGATCATCATAGTAGTTCTTGACGAACTCATCAAGCTTTTTCATACTGTCGCCATCAAGCAAACACATGAACTTCATTGTATCTTCATCAACTTCGACATTCTCAAAGTCAATTCCAGTATTGTCTTCTTTGTTCTTTTTGCTAAAGTCTTTGATTGCGTCTTTTATTTCTGTAGCTTTAACCCAACCATTTTTAGCTGCAGCTAAAGCTAGCCAACCAGCATTTGTAGCAAGAAACTTTACTGGATTTATTTCAAGCTGTTTCGACACAAATTCTAGAACTGCACCTGGAGTCATTGACTTTATAGCATCTAGATATTGTTGTTTCTTAGATTTGTCTACCATATTAGTGTCTTACAAAATATACAAGTATTATTTACATGTAAATAAATACGTTATGTCAAATATACCAGTAAGAGAACCTAAAATAGTACAAGCAGTTGACAATGCTGTTGCTTAGCAAACTATAATGGCTGATGGCCATGGAAAGCCACTTCCTAACATGATGGGAATTGGAACTGACTATGCAGTCACAAACAAGTTTATCATGTATATTCCAATTCAGAACATTTTAGGTCCTTAGTACAAAGCTTTAGAACTTAACTTAACTCGTTTTTCAATTCCACAAGTAATTGTTGGAAGTACAAGTGTGTCATTTAAAGGATATTCAGCAGAATTTCCTACTAAAGTAATATGTCCTGACACTAAAGAAATAACATTTGAGTATATAGTTGACGCTAACTGGAACAACTACAGAGCTCTTTATTGTTGGGCAGCTAACATTGGAATCATAACGCCCGTCACAAAACAACAGACAGATGGCCAAGCTGACTTGACTAAGCTTCTTCCAGTTCGTGTTTATCTTCTTGACTAGTACAAAAACAAGATAATTGAGTTCATCTATGAGAACTGCTGGGTGAAAGTGTTCCAAGATCTTGCTCTTGACTATACTACACAACCAACGGAAGTACATCATAGCTTCACGTTGGCTTACACTAACTTCTCTATTGCTGACGCAGTCAATTAAGAGTGTGCTGCAGCATCTTCAAAGTTGAATGACACCATTCCTTCTGGAACGTCAACAGCGTTTTTAGACTTCTGAAGTTTTTCTGAATATTCATACTTCAACCTAAGAAGCGTCTCTTTACGGTCATATTGAAGATTGAGAAGCTTCACTTTGTCAAAGAAAGCAATCTTCTGCTTGTATATGTCTATGTAGTCAGATATGTTTATGTGTGTAGCTTCAATAAGCTTTGCCATAGCTTGAATCAACTCAGAGTCAACTAAGTCTGATGTTACTATTGACTCATAGACATGTTGTATTACTCGCTTAGATGTGTCAATTAAATCTTTAAGCTCTGCAAGATTTGTCTCAACTTGGTTGACTGTCACAAGGTCTGACTCACCTAAGTTTGCACTTAGCTTTGCCATATTTGTTTCAAGATTTTGGACAGTCTCTTTTACGCTGTCATCTATTGATGACAATGCTGAACTTACTTGGTTTGCATCAACATCTAAATCATCCAGAAAATCATCAATAGTCTGGTCTTCACTTATTCCGAGCAGATTGTTCAATTTTTCTTTTGCTGACTACATAATCAATCATCTTGGTTTGCATCAGAACCAAGATAGTTCTGGATGCATTTGCTGATAGCATTGTTTGGTGATATTCCACTTATTCCTTCAAGCTCACTCATGAACTTCTTTAAAAGTTCTTTCTTGGTGTTGATATGCTTGTAGTGCTTTCCAATGATAGTCAAAAATGCATTGTAGAAAGCTTGTGTAACCCATGAAAATGGATTGTTGAACTTGAAGTTGTAGTTCTTAAGGCCACGAATGACTTTGTAAAGCCCATAGCTACGCATGTCTTCTTTAAGCTCTTTAGAGTAGTTTCTAAAATTTGAATGGTTCAAGAACTTGTTTGCAATAGCCAAAAGCATTCTGCCAAGCTCTTCACTTAATATTCTGTCTTCAGGTTTCTTAGCGCTGTCACGCCATTTAATAAGTTCTGCTTGAAGTTCTTTATTTGTGCAATAGAAACGGTCTTTGTTCTTTGGTTCAAGATTTCCTTCTGCAGCTTTCTTCGCCTGACGTTCTTTCTAACGCTTAAGTTTAAGTTCTTGCTTCTATGCTAATGTCAACTTCGGTTTGTTTAACTTAGCTAGTTCTTCAGGTGTTTTTATTTTTCTAGGTCTTCCAGGACGACGTTTTACTGTTGCTTCTACTGGCTACTCAACTTCCTTTTTCTTTCTTCCCATAATACTACCTTAAATTCTTGACAGAGTATATATACACTCGTCATAATTATATTATACTAAAATCTACTAGACGTTCAATCTAGTAGATTATTAGCTTTTACGATATGTCAGTTTCCAAGTCCAAATGTTGGCTCAGAGCTTCCACCACCAGAATCTCCACTGCCACCTTCATCTCCACCTGACTCTTCTTCTCCACCTTCATCTCCACTCTCTTCTCCTTCAGCGCCTTCTTCATCTCCACCTTCGTCACCTTCAGTAGAGTCAGCATCTTGTTCATCAGGATTCTTGACTTCTTTTCCTTTAATTGGAATTGGTGAATCAAATACAGCTGGACCTTCAGAGTTAAGCTGCTCTGCGTAGTAGTCTCCAAGCTAGACCCACTGCTTTTCTTTAATAAGTGCTTTGAAGTTTTCTTCAATCTCATCATCTGTCATTCCAAGAATCTGCTTCATAGCAACAGTCTTGCTAAATTCTTCTTGGTCAACAATTGCTTTGTATGTGTCCATCTATGCTGTAACAAGCTTCTGTCTCTCATAGATGTTGTAAAGGATTGGTGGAGCAAATTCAACTGTGATGTCAGAATCTTTGAGGTTGTACTTCTCCCAAATTCCACGCAACTTAAGGTCAGTGATGAAACCTTTCTTCAAGCCAAGAGCAAATCTTCTTTGGAATCTCATAAGCATGCAAGCAAAAGCATGTTCTTCGTATGAGATTGTTTCATCACGCTCTGCTACATTTTCAGGTGTCTTATAGCGAGAGAATGGAACGCTGAACTGCTTGAACAATCTTCTGAGGAAGTATTCAATGTCGCCAACTTCATCAAAGTTTGCAGTAGATCCAACAGTCTCAACTGTCGTTCCATCATTTGCTGTAGACTTGCTGAAGACATAAGACTCAAGCATTGAAACTGGATTGTATACTGCAGCAATATCAGGTTGTCCATTTGGACCAGGCTTTCCAATAACTTTCTTAGCTTTAAGGCCATTTGCGAAACGACGCACATAGTCCTCAGCATATTGTGCAGTCATGTTTCCAGTTGAGATGTTGAACAACAGACGTTCAGGTGCTCTTGTAACACGACGAATAACTGCAGCATCTTGCATCAATGAAAGCTGATGGTATGCCTGCTTGCATTTCTCAAGAAGTGAATAGCATACAAGACCATCTGGAGAATAGTCACCTGAATTTATGTACGTAACTTGTGGCCAATAAAGTGGAATGCAGTTTGGCTTAGTGTCAATTCTCTGCACATTTGAAATCATCATTGAGTTAAAGATTTGCTATGAGCCAAGATATGACTGGGACAAAATCATCTTTATGTCTTCAGAGAACTAGTCAATGTCAAATACAATTCCAACTGCTTGGCCAGTCTTTTGGTTCATCAATGTCTGGTAATATTCAGCTGGAAGGAACTTTACTCCAATGATTCCTTTGCTTGGATATTTAGGACTGATGATGTTCTCAAATGCAAGCTCACCTTCAATCAAGAATCTCTTAACAAGATTGAAACCATCATCTCTGAGCTAGAACAAATCAACAAATCTTGAGAACTCTTCTTGCAGAATAGCTTGGCGCTCTTTGTTCAAGTCTTTGTCATTCATTCTGCGTGATGGCAACTTAAGAGTTATTATTTCACCATTCTTGTCCTCATGGATGAAGTCATCACAAATTTCATCAAGACACCATGCACATTCTGGAAACATTGCAATTGAACGATATTGCTTTATTCTTTCTGGCTTGTCTGTGCAAACAGGCAGCACATACATGCTGTTTGTTATTGCCTAGAACATTGGATTAGCAAGCAATGGAGTCGTGTCACGCTATGTCACAACTGATCTCATTGCAACAGCTTCTTCAATATCATCTCCTACCTAACTGAAAATTGCTGCATTTGGATTATGCTCTTCAAGCGGTGTTTGCTCTTCAGCTTCTACTTCTTCTACTTCTGGTGGTGGCTATTGTGATCCACCAAACCAATTACGAGGGTTCCAAGATAATGCCATATTAGTTTCCTAAATAATAGTACATGTATTATTTACACTACAAAAAATTAGGACCAAAAATGGTCCTAACTTCTATGGCATGTCATGTAAGCTTCACTTACACTGCATATTGGTCTTGAATTGCAACTCCATCTTCAACAATAGAATGCCGTAATGTTCTGCATTCTTGGCAATGGAATTCATCTAGACCAAATATAGAAACTTGCTCTGGAATTCGTTCAACTTCAATAAAGTCATTTGCCTTGACAATAAGTTTGTCTTTGAACTTGTCAGCGGTGACAATGACATCTGCAGAACGAATAAACTCAACTTTTATTCTGCTAGTGCTGTCTAGAACAATGTTGTTTATTCCTTGTGTTGGTGCAATGAAAGCAATACCAATAGCATCCATGTTGAATATGCAACGTGCAACAGACTTGAAATAGCCAGTACTGCCATAAGCAGTAGACATTATGATTCCATCTGCAACTACATTCTTCATGTAAGCTTTGTCACCAACATACAAATTGAAGCGCAATGCACATGTTGGATCAACATTCTTGACTACTACTTCTGCAATTCCTCTATTTTTTGAAGCACTGTTGCAGAAAGTATATTCAAGAAATGGACATAAAGTCAACTTAAGCTTCTCTTCTGTTGTTCCATCTAAAATAGACATTAGATAGTCTGCATGCTTTTTGCAAAGACCATAGTTCCTAATTGGAATTATAGCTTTGTCACCTTTAGTCTGTCTTACAACATCAAGAATTGTGCCATCACCGCCATAAGCGATGACGATGTTCTTAGTCTTCTTTTCGTACTCCATTATCTTCTGTTGGAGTAGACTCTGCATTTTCACTTGGCTAATCAGATTTGGATTGCTCATTGTCTTCCTTCTCTTTGTCTTCCATACAGTGAATTATGTCTTTAGCTATAGAATATGGAGTATAAACAGATGTATTGTACACGAAAATTGGTATTCCAGCTTTATCAAGTTCAATAGCAGTTCTATTGAACTCTTTCATATGCAAATCATAGTCAATTTCTGGCTCATCAGCTAGTTTGCAACGAACTTTCCAATCTTCTTTGTCTACAGTAAGATAGACAATCACCCAATTAGTATATGCATCAAGATTGTATTCGTAGTTGCGATTGTTCATTCTTGCATATGTTATGTTAGACAAAAGACCTCTGTCCATCAAAACATACTTGTATTTTCCAAGTATGTTGACATACTTGCCAACAAGTTCTTTTCCAGACTTGTCTATTCCTTCAAAACTTATGCAATAATGTTTTAGCATTTTACTACATTCTCCCAAAGCTCGAGATTCTTGACATACCATTTCGTCTTGTCAGCTTCTGCAGATTTCTTGAAGTCTTCATCATATCCTTTTGCTTTGCAATAGATTGGACATGGCACTTGTGTCTTCTCTTCACCACGACGTCTGCTTTCATTCACATAACCAACATAGCAGTTGTTTGTCGCTGTAGTATTGAGCTTGCAAGGTGGAAGAAGCTTCAAATTTGGATGATTTGCTTTAAATGCATCAAATGCTTCTTTGAACTGTGGACTGTCATTGATGTAGCATGTTCTTTGTGAAAGTGCTTTATGAACCGCTCCAACTGTTCCACTGAATGCAAATAGCACAATCGAACCTTGGCAAAGATCATATACTGACTTTGCAATTGCTGTAAATTCACGTACTCCATCTGAAATGTCTTTATGCATTCCAATCATGCCATAGTCGTAATTTGTAGTCAATGTCTTTGTTTCATTGACAAGTTCAGTATAAGTCTTTGTTGCATACTGCTTTACAAGCGTTCTATGCCTCCATATCTGGCCAATTACACTGTATGTAGCATTTATTCTATATGCATACTCACCTGTTATGTCAGCAACTGACAAATACTTGTCAGCATTTATGACTGGAAAATCACGTAATGCATCTTGAAGCATTGGATAAAATTCACCATAGTCAACATCATATTCATGATATAGCAAATCATTCATCTTATTCAAGAAAAATCCAACTTCATCTTTCAAATCATCATGAGTTTCATCTAAGTTATTGTAGATGTTGTCTAGAACAATAGTAAGATAAAGTAGATGAAGTATATCTATAGAGATTGCATAATTCGTGATAGAATCTAGATAAATCAATGAACGCATATTGTCCATTGTATGTCCTTGAAACTCTAAAAGTTCCATCAACTTTACCCATGTTGCAGTCTGTTCTGGAGTTCTTGTTAAAAATCTATATCCAGCAAACTTTGAATCTGTGTTATTTAGCACTTGTGAACTTCTAGCCCAACCAGAAACAAATTGAGAATTAAGAATTATGTCACGCATGACAATAGAAGACTCTATTGCTATACTGAAGTTGTAGAAGTTGTTGATTCCAACTTTAGTTCTAAGAACATCATTAAGCGTCTTGAACTTCGCATTAGCTTGGACAATCTTAAACAAGTCCTTCTTTGGCTTAGTAAGGACATTAAACTGTAGATACTGCTTGTTTATCATGACTATATCTTACTTTTCTAAATTAGCGCCAATATCCTGGAACAACAATGACTTGCTCATATCTTATGATTCTGCCATAAGTGTCATAAACTGGCCTAGTCTCATAAACCGGTGGAACCCAAACTTGATTGACATATACGACAGGTCTTGGAGGTGGAGGAGGTGGAACAACTGCTGGAGCAAGCAATGATCCAACTAAACCACCGGTAAAACCTGGCCAAAAATGAGAACCACCTCTTCCCCAAACGCTGTGATGATGGTGATGATATGGCATTGGTGCAGGTCCTCTATGAACAAAAGGTGCTCTATGTCCTGCTGGAACATGATGTGGAGCAGCAACACAAGTCACTGCTGCTAAAGCTGCTATTGCTATCAGTATCTTCTTCATGATTTTATTATATCACTTTCTTTTTTCTTGTTCAGTATTCTCATTACGTCATCTACAATCTTGTCAGCAGACAACAAATCACCATCAATCTTCACATAGTCAATATTGTATGTATTTAGCACATCTAGAATCTTCTAAGAAATTTCATTGCTTTGTTCTTCAGTCTAAAGTCTGCCAACTGGATTGTATTTCTTTACTCGCTTCAAAAAATATGTAAGTGTTGGATATTTTTTGTACAGCTTCAATGCAAGTTCATTCAGAGGTTTAGCAATCTCTGGTTCTTCTTTGTTGTAGAATGGAGTCAATGCAAGTGGTGAGTCAGTGACTATTACATCAACTTTTCCTGCACATCTTGCAATTCTGTAGTACTGCTTTGCAAATACATATATCTAGTTGTCAAGCGCAACAGTGTTCTCTTCCCAAACTTTGTCTTTAGCGAACTCATTTACAAGTTCGCAGTTGACTTCAAGCATCTTAAGCCTTGCAAACACATAGCTTGCAAGTGTGCTTTTTCCTGAACCAGGACTTCCCATAAGTGCCACAACGAGTGGCAAATTGTCTTTACTTTCCATTCACTTTCTCCACTATCATCTTGTAGTCAGCGTATACTGCACCATCTTCATCACGAACTTCATCTATCACTGTATTGCCATTTGCGTCAACAACTTCAACAACTAATGTATTTGTGCAAGCTGTTCTTCTTGTCTTCAACTTCCAAGGAAGTGGACTTACTGTATGTTTAGGTATTCTTGCTGCCATTGTTATGTCCTTTGTATGTTGTTATATGCTTTTATTATCTCCATTGCATGTACATGTGTATCTGCATAATCTATAATATTTGGTGCTAAGTTGTTAGTATCTTCTGAAAATGCAAGCTATGTCTAAATCTTCACATCAAATGCGCGTTTGTAGAATTTGTCACATGATATTATTATACGTTCATTGTAGTCATCTGAAAATCTCTACATCATTTTGCATATGTTTCTTCCAAGCTCATACAAGCATATTGGCTAGTCACTTGCACCATCAGTAAAGAACATTGAGAAAATGTCCATTCGCTGTAGCCATCTGAACTCCCATTCTATTTGTTGCTATGCTGCAGTAGGCTCATTTGGAAATACATCTCGTCTTGGATTGAATACAACAAGCTTGTCAAGTTGTCCTTTGCTTGTTTCGTCAAACTTCTAAAGCTCACTTATTACATTGCTTTGCCAATCTTTGCAGCCAGTTATTCCACCAGCTAAAAAGCAACATATTTCATATGGCTGAAGATTTGCTTTATTTGGTGCTGTCACGACTCTCATTACAACATCCTTTATTTTGTTTTCCAATAGCAATACAAGCATCCATGCTTGCATTGACCTCTTGTTTTAAGTAATTCTGTCTTGTTAGCTGCACAACCACATGCAAGTCGTTGCTAAAATGCTGAATGCATTATCTCTACACCAAGAATATCACAATTTCTTTTTGATACACATGGCTCGCTTTGTATTCCTGGCTCACCACATGCTGATAATTGCTAAGGATTGACATATTGCTTCATCAATTCAACAAGCTTCTGACGTTCAGCTAAACTTGCATGAAGACTTCCATCAGTTATGCCTAATTTGTCTATATCAATTCCAGCATTTATGAACCGTTGCTTTACATGACTGTACATGTCAAGAAATGAAAATCTTATTCTAGTGTCAATTGCTTTTGACATGACTTTTGACGCTGCGAAAACTGCACATGTCTCTGTTGGAATTATTGGATCACATCTTAAGACAACTCGATCTTTTCCAAACATATTGACAAACTTATAATATCCTTTGAATGAAATATTTGCTGATGGCACATTTGGTTCAATTTTTGAGCCACCTAGACCTGTTATAGTGCAATGGACTATGATGTTTGGCTAAAAGCCGTATTTCTCTGCCATCTTAGTCACTTCATCATATAGCTTCAATGGATCTTTTGAAATAAGTATTGCTGGACGCTATTGCACAAACACCCAATCCTCCCATGACAAATCAAGTGCAGCATCACCTCGTTCAGTTATTCCAATTAGATTCTTGTTTTTTGTGTTTGCCATTTTGTCAATCACCATCTTTTGCACTTGGTCCATCAAAACAACCCTGTGACTAAAGCCACTAGTCAAGCTGCAACTTGTTGTTGTTTATGAACCATCTTAAATGCTCTTTCCATGTTGATGGAAACTAGTTGCCATAGAACTTCTCATGGAGCTTTGGTTCAACATTATGCATACGTGAGAACTTTGGTTTGATTGGATCATTAGCAACAATTGGCTTCAAGTATTCAACTAACGAATGATCATACTCAAACAGAATCTGCTAGCCAAACTTGAACCATGATGGAGCATAGTCATCTCCTAATGAAGAATCATAAAAACCACAAGCCGGAAATATACCACTAAGTTTGTTCTTTATGACATTGTATATGATTGTAGCAAGCTCTTCTGTTCTAGTTGGAACAGATGCTTGGTCATCTGGTAAAGTGAATTTCTCATCTTTTCTTATTCCAGCTTCAACTTCTGCTTTCCAGAACATGAAGTTCTTCAAGAACTTATGGACAAATGACTTGTTGTTGTGCATGCCATAAAGCCATGATGTTCTTAATATTGCATACTGCTTTTCTGGTAGTTTATTCTAAATTGCATGTTCTGCTATTAGTTTCTGCATTCCATAAATGTTTACAGGCCATTCTACAGAATTGTTTTTATGGAAAGCATGAAGCTCATTATACTTGTTGTGCTCAATTGGCCAATGCCAATCTTGGGCGCTCTTTTCAGAAAAGACATAATCAGTTGAGATATGTATAAGCTTCATGTTAAGAAGTTTGCATATAATAGCAAGATATGTAGGACCAACTACATTTGCTTTATATGCTTTATCTCTATATACTTTATCATTCTCAATCTTGTTGACATCAGTCATTGCAGCACAATTAACTATTATGTCATACTTTATGTCACCATGATATTTGAATCCGTCAAGCCTATTGTATATATCTGAAAACAAAGAAATGTCAACATTTGAATCTTTTCCAAATGCTTTGACAATTCCAACGCATGAATTTTGCTTAAGCTGCAATGTATTAAGCAGCTAGACTACATCATAGCCTAGCATTCCATCTGCACCAAAAACTGCTATATTGTACTTTTTGCCGAACATCTCAAAACCTTATAAGAACATCATTGTCTTGGACATACTTCAACATGTCATCTATTTCTTCTTCCATCTTTCCTTCGTGAAAAGCCTTTGGGTTTTTTCTAAGCTCTTCACGTTCATCTTTAGCAGTACGCACAAGCCACCAAAGATTGTCAGGACTTTGCTCTTGCCAGTCACCAGTATTCACTTCAAAATAGCAGACAAGTGCTTTAGGATCAAACTTCTTCAAATGCTCAATCAGTTTTTCAACTGTGAGCATGTTCTGCTCTCTCCATTTTCTGTCACTCATACCAGTTCTTTCCAGTCTAATTGTAGTCATCTTTAACTGCTGCAAGAAAGTCTTCTAATGGAATGCCATTCAAATCTCGTTCTGCTATAGTGAATTCATTTCTAATGTCAATCTTAGTACTAGGCATCCAACCAGCATCATCATTTATCTTAACTGACTTTGAGTCAAATATTGATCCAAATGTTCCAACCTGCTCTAAATCATTCCAATTTATGCCATCTACTAATGGTTGAATAACATCAACTGGATTTACGCATACTTCTGACTATTTGTCATATCTATTGTCACAATAGTAATTGAAATATGCCATTTCCTGAGTTGTCTATGGAACAATAAATGCATGCAAAAAGCCATGTGGCACATAGAGCATATTCTAAACAGTGCTGCTAAGCAAATACATCTTTGACTTTCCAAATGTCTTGCTTGTTGGTCTAGCGTCTGTTATTACGTCAACTAAGTCAGTGTTTATTGCTTCAACAAGCTTAGCTTGGCAATATTGACCTTTTTGTGCATGGCAACCGCGTATAACTCCTGGCTTTGAGCAACTTCTATTTATCTGCTTTATGTCCATGAAATTGCTTCCTGGAAACTGCATACGCTCCATAAACCATCCTCGATCATCTTTGAAGATGTTAGGATTTACTAAATACACAAAGTTTAGACCATCTAATGTGTCAAACTCGTTATCTATGTCTGCGTTGTCTAATTTCTTCATCTATACTTCTCTATAACTTTCTTCATGTCATAATACTTGCTAGCACGCCAAGAATCAAAGTCTTGAAAACTATAATGGTCATTTCCATATCTATAGAATTCTTCACGTTCTTTCTAATACATGCCTTGGACAATGACATTGTCAACTTCAGCATCTGAAACTTCTACTTCTTTCAATACTTTCATATCAATAAATGTCTACTATCTAGTTTATCTTATTCACAATCTACTCATTTGTATAGCCATCATTCAAGTGCACTGACAATTGATTAAGAACATGTCGTACTCTGTCAAGTGCTTTTATTGCTATGTAGTTGAACACTTTGTTGCCGCTTTTTATCTCGGCGTTTGCATATAGCACAACACTAAGAATGTCAGCTAGCTAGACAACTAAGCCTTCTGGTGTTCCACCATGGTTGAAGTTAGTCAAAAGCACATTTGCTTCTTGATAGAACATCTCATTTAGAACATTTGTCTCTGCTTCTTCAAGAGCTTCTGCAAGTTTAGGATTTTTAATCTTTATGTTATGTGGAACATCACTTATTCTGCTTTCCATGACATCATGGATTAATGCAGTCTTAAGTGCTGCTTGCAAATCAAATTTATAGTACTCACGAAGCTTCAGTACAAATGCAGCTACATAAAAGCTATGCTCAGCAACTGTCTCATTCACATTGCGGTGGCAATTCTAGTACCTTACAAGAGAACGAAGAATGTCAATGTCCTTCGCAAATGTTGCAATGTCGTTCTTTATGAATTTCTTATATTCTTCCATATCAACAACTTATTTCTCCTGAATATATAGTGTACTCTAATTTTTTAGAATGCTTTACTGCTACTTGGACTATCAATGTGCGTTTCTTGTAATCATGAACAGCTTTCACTTTCCAATCATACCATACATCTACTATACTGAAATCTTGAAGCTCATTTGCAACTTCTTTTTCTATTTGTTCAAGTACTTCTGGCGTAGCAACTTTATACCAATGATTGAATATTGCAGTCTTGATAGCTTTCTTCACAGTCTTGCTACGAATAGTCTTGACAGCATCAGTTGTTGATATGCCTGCAACAGCTGCAGCTGTAATAGCAAACATGAACTCACGTCTTGTCATTGTATATGTCCTTGGTACTTATGGCCAGTCTCAAGCCACTCAGGAAGCTTATCAAGGTCTTCAAACTTTGTTATTACTACATCTGCTGGCTCTGCAAGCATAACATTGAATGGTGCACCTTCTGGAAGAGTCTCTGCATAATATACAATCTTACGTTGCTTTGCAGTTTGAGTATTGACGCCATGCACACAACCACATTCCCACAAAGTTCCCATATCTTTGTAGTCTGTTATTCCAAAGAATATGTCGCACTTGTTTATCTCTCTGACATTCTGGTCAAAGATCTCTTTTCTCTTCTCAGGACCTTCATTTGGTCCAAGAACAAACTCATCACGTGGTGAGAACACATCAAATCCAAGTTCACGAAGCTTCTTTAGAACTCTACGCTCTTCTTCATCTGCTGCTGGATTGAACCAGCCACTTGCATAATATACTCTTCCTAACATAACTTAACCTTTCAAAACTTCTTTATCACAACAATCATCATACAAACAAAGAAATGCCTTAGTGCTTTCTAGTGCTTCTATCTCTTCATTGACTTTTCTAAGTGCTAACATATTGCAAAATGTAGAATTTACAATATCTTTGTCAGTATACTTATCTAAGTCTGGATATCCAACTGACTCTGCTGCAATCTTCAAACCATCAAGAACATGCTCATGCTGCAACTTTGTGTTCTACAATTCTTGCATCTTCTCATCAAGAATCATTTTCATGTTCTTAATGCACTGCTAATGCTGCATCTTAACTAATTCATCATGCGACAACATATTACTTTTCCTCAAATGTGTTCAATACTTTTTCTTCATTGATATTGTACAAGTCTTGAATTGACTTCACTTTCTTGAAGTCTGCTAGAATCTTGTCATAGTCCAGTGTCTTTATGAAGTCATTTATCGTAGCAAACTTGTCTTCATCATACACTAGCCATTTGTCTATGAACTTGCAGAAGTCCTCTTTGAATACTTTCCTGTAGTCAGTTATCTTCATGAATATAGGGAAGCAGTCTCTGACTAATGCATCATAGATTCGCTCTGTTGAGATTTCAGTTATCACTGTAGCAGGCGGTGCAAGTGTGAACTTTGAACGTGCTTGCTCTTCATAGTATTCTGCTACTGGAATCAAGTCATCACGCTTTCCACCTCTCCAGAACTTGTCTTGGCAATGCACTTTTACTTTGTCAGTCTCAATAATTCTGTCCTGCACAAAGTCACTAAGATACTTGCGTGAAGCTACCATCATAAGATAGCCAAATGTAAAGTCAATTGTCTTTGGTAACTTTTCTGGCAGCTGTGTGAACTTGTCATACTCAACATTGTATGAATGCTTGTAGCCACCTTTGTCAGACTCATCATAGAAGCCAAGCATTGTGACTGGATATCCATCAAAGAAACCATCAATGTTTGGCTCATTGTAGTCATTTATCTGAGAGAAGAAACGTGGCTTGAACTCATTTATTATAGTGCGAGCCAAGTCTACAGTGAATATTGTTCCAACATTAGAATGGAATGTCACCTTTATCTTGTCTTTTGCTTTCAAGTCTCTATAAGATCCATTAAGCAATGACTTTGGAATCATTCCAATAGAGCTGAACATGTAGAAAACATCACAGCTCTTAAGCTTGCTCTTCATCTGCTTCTGCAATGCATTGCTGTCATAGTAGAAGTCTTTTCCATCATTCTCATAATGAGTACAAGTATCAAATAGCACATATTCAATGTTCTTTACATTGTCTCCAATGCTCTCTTTGTAGTACTTAAGCTGCTTTTTATTCTTAGCTATGAGAACTACATTGTACTTAGTTCCAACTATCCTCAACATCTTGAACATTGTGTTAAAGCATCTAGGAGTCACTTTGTTTACTGGCATAGGAGAATATGCCACGAATGTCTTTCTATCTTCTTTCATAATCATATTGTACGGCTTTAGACATCACATAGCAAACACATCTTCAACCATCTAGTTGCTTGGGTCTACATCTGTGAACTTACATGCTATTCTGAATTTCTTAAGTGGGTCTAGAATAACTTTGTCAAACATCTTCTTGTAGTCAGGCTTGAATATTGCAGCAAACTCTTTTGGCCATTGGCCCGGCTTGTATGCTATAGCCACAATGTTGTAGTCATTAGATGGCTCAATGTAGCAGAACCTCACTTTGTCACCAACTCTAATCTCTTCATATTTCTTTCCAAGATTGAGCTTCTTCAAAATCTAGTTGTAGTATGTGCAAGCTTTAGCTATTCCAGTAGTTCCAACTTCCATCTACAAGAATCCAGTTGACTGACGTTCAGTGTTGTAGCCTTTCCAGAAGCTTATATCATCAATTGTGAACTTGCTGAATCTGTCATAAAGAGAGTTTACGTAGTTCTTGTAGTCTTCATCTTTCCATCTCTTGAGAAGTGCACCTTCATAAATGTCTTGCAAGAACTCTTTCATCTCTTTAGGAACTTGAGTCTTCTTCAATTCAATTCCAGACCATTTAATCTTGTCAACATGGTCACCTTCATCAAATATCTTGTGAGTTGCATAATGCTTCTTTCCTTCATATATGCCAACATCACTCATATATTCAAGTTCATATGTAAGGACATTTGACTGGCTTGTATGGCAATAATCACGAACAAGTTTTCTTACAAATGGATTTACCTCATTCTCAACAAAGTCATATACTTCATTCCACAATGCACGTCTTTGGTCATCATTCCAATCAAGAAGCTCTGTTGGATATCCATTCTTCTTGGCAATCCATTGCGAAACACACTTCAGATTGATGAACTGAGAGTCAGTATCGCCGCCAACTGCAACCATGTAGTCTTTGTCAGCACCATACTTCTCTATGAATCTCTTGAGAATGAACTTAGCTGTAGTCTAGTTGCAGAATCTTCCTTGTCTTGTGACTGTCTGAGCCATATCAGGATTTGCAATAGGACTGAACTTAGTTCCACAGATTCCATAAATTGAGTTGATCATTGACTTGATGCCAATCTACTTCGTATGGAAGTTCTGCTCGTTTGTCTCAAGAACTGTTATTTCATCTTTTGCAAGTTTGTCAAGTTCATTATGCAACTTATGGAAGCACTCTAGCTCTTTCTTCTTAGTTGACTTGCGAAGTCCATAGAACACTTCACACCATTTAGCTATGATTCCTTGCTTTACTTCATGACGCAAAAACAATGTGTTGTTAGTCGTCCAAATATATCGTTTCTCAATAAGTTCTTTAAGCTAGTCATTAGTCAAGTCCATTGTTTTGCCATTTGCTTTGACTAATTGAAGCTTGACAATGTCTGAATCACCTGCATTCAAAATGACTGGAGCATCTTCACCTACTTCATTCTTTCCATATACAGAATCTTTATTGTTGAATGGATTGTACCGTGCTTCATTTGTTTTGTTGCATACCATTTCACCATTGAATCTGTTCTTGCGATATACAATGACTTTTCCAAGATATGTCTCAGGTGAATAGTTGATAGATCTCATGTTAGATGGGTACAGTGAAGCAAAGTCAATGCATGCAATTCCACCATCATATCTGTTTGGAACAGTCGGAAACACGAATGCACCTTCAAATCCATCAAACTCTTTCTTCTTCGCAAGATATGAGTTGAATATCACTCCAAACTCAGTTCTTGCAAATGCCATCACTGAGCCAATCAGATAGCTTATTGATGAATAGATTGCTCCATAGCCAGTAAGTCCAAATGACGTCATCTGACGAGCTAGTGGAATCATCTTGCATTTGTCTTCTATTCTCTTTGCAAGATCAACATCTCGGACGTTGTACTCATAGAACTTCTGCCAGTCTTTCAAATACAAGTCTTTCAATGTTCCATCATACTTTATCTTGTGTCCGCACTCTTCATGTTCACCGACATTGTCAAGAGTGTAGCCACCATCAAGTGCAGGAGTTATTCCAAACTTGTCTCTGTAAAGCACAAGTCCGTCAGCAATGAACAAGCCATCAATGTTTACTTCAATCTCTGCTGCTACATCTGCTCGTTCATTGTCATGGTTTACTTCTTTTATGAAGTACTTTCCAACAGGTGAAAGACGCTTAGCTTCATTGTTTCCAAGAACATTCTCAATTCTTCTTACGATGTAAGGCCAGTCATATGCTCTTGTGTTCCATCCAAATGAAACATCTGGATAGTTGTCTTCTATCCAACTTATGAAATGCTCCAACATCCTCTCTTCATCATTGTTGAACTCAAACAAGACGAACTTGTCTGCTGGATAGTCTTTAAGTGGATCTTCAACAAACTTTATGTCAGCATGCTCAAGTGACCAAGTGTAGAACTTTTCAGTCAAGTCATCATAGATAGTTATCATGTTGATTCTGTTGCCAGCGACAGATGGCTTCATGAATGTGTCGCTGATCTCAGTTTCAATATCGATGTACTGAATTCTCAGCTTCTGCTTGTTGAAGTCATCATCAAGTACGTTCTTGTAGAACAACTTATGGAGAAATTCTGCTTCTGGCTTAAGACATTCTACTATAGGCATCTGAGCGTTCTCAACATATTTCTTCCGTTCATATGAATTTCTGAAGTACTTTGTTTCAACATTGTTGCCATACATGTCTTTCTCATTTGTCTCATACTTCACATTGTACTTTATCCAAGACTAATGTGGACAAATGAAAGTCTGCGGCTCACCAACTATGTTGAATCCTAGAAGTATTATCTAGCCGTTTCTATTTGAATCTACAGAATATGAAACTGATCTGTAGCCTTTGCCAATGTACAAATGCCATTGGTCTTCTGGAATGTCTTCCAGATACATTGCAGTATTGTATATGCTCATGTTTTCCTATTAATGACTGTTTTTCTCCGGTACTACCGTTTCAAGTTCAGCTTTAGCTAAACTATCTTATTCATTAATAAGATTATACAACATTAGACAATACTGCTGTCACCAACACCAGCCAAACATCAAGCCAGCATAGTTAGGTGAATGTTTCTAGTTCTTGAATTCATCTTGCCTGAATGCCATGTAGTATCGTATAATGAAGTTCTCATACTTCATTCCTGCACCACATTGAATTTCACCAACAAATGGCTCTATGTCAACATCTAGACATTTGTCTCTGTTTCTTATGAATGAACCTTCTAATAAATGGTTGTACAGATAGTAGCGCTCATCAACACCAACATATCCATAAATGCTTAGCTTGTCAAGAAACGACTTATTATTGTCTTTGCCTGCACTGAACATTATATTGTTGCCAACATCATTCTTCAAATTCCAGCCAAACTTCAAGTCACATCCAACTTCTATTGCATCTTGGATTGTTCCTGCAAGAACTCCAACTCGTGGAATCAATGCAATATAGTCACAAATGTAGTAGTTGTACTTCTCCCACCATTGTCCATTGACTACAAACTCATTATGGAGCTAGTTATGCCAGCCTTTAGGATCTCTGCAGCCAAGAATGCGATGTATCATTCTTTGCGTATGTCCAGCAAAAGCAGCTGGACCAATCATTCCAAAGTCAATCTCACCATAATGCGTCCAATATGGATTGTAGTCTCTGAAGAACTCATATCCAACTCCACCATAGATTATTCCTGCATATGGCCGGTCGCCTTTTATGTGGTCACTTCTCTTCAAGTCACTAGGTGCATACATGTTCTAGCCAACTTTATAGTGCATAAAGTCATCACCTATATATTCAACTCCAGTTCCATGTGTATAGTCATGGTCACCTTTTCCAAGACTCTTGTCTGGAAGAAAGCAATCATTCTCAAGAGTCAAGTTCATCTATGCGCAAAATGCTGCTAGAGGAACTAGCAGCAACAAAGTTAGCAATCTCTTTGTGATGTTCATTTCTTTAGTCAACTTTTAGCATTCTAAACATAATATCATTAAAACTAACAAAATAGCCTTTAGGATTAACTATGTCTTTTTTGAGCTTGTCAAGCTATTCTGGTGTATAGTCAAAATGTCTATGAGACTTCACTAAGTATACTGCCTCATCTAAAGACATTATCTTAAGTTGAAGCTTATTTGTATTTTTTATATAACCTGCTACTGCGATTTGTCCATAATTGTGTTCCTTAATTAAATATTCTTTCTTAAAATTCTTTTAATGTCATAAATCTCAAGTCCTTCAATTCCATCTGGAAAGCATTTGCACAGACCTTTGTATATCTTGTCATACCATGGATCCATAGTGCGGCATGTCTTCTACCAGCCATTCTCACTATAAGAGAACCATATGCCATAATCTTCTGGTGTAGCTGGATCATTGAAGTAAAGAAAGTACCTCCATATATGGCACAAACACTTACTATATCCTGCGTCTTTGCATATTTTAGACAACAATTTCGTCTGATTGTTCTCAATATATTGTATCTTCTTTTTCATTACTTTGTGCTTGTTGTCAAAAGTCAATTCCTCTCTTCAAGATCCTCTAGTTCATGCTTCCGCGAAATGGAATGCTCAAGTCTTTTTTCTCTTCAATGAATGGACCATCTACAAGAACGTCAACATACTTCAAGATGTCTTTCATTGACTTGTCAGCTTGAATCTCTTCAAGCGTATAGCCACTCCAGCACCAAATGTTTTTGTCTGGAAACTTCTCTTTGACTTCTTTAGCAAATTCAATTACTTGCTTCCTGTTGTCAGACAACTTCGACAAAGGTTCACCTCCAAGAAGAGACAGTCCTTTGCACCATTCATTCTGGAGCTCTTTGAATATCTTCTTCTTGGCCTTGTCATCAAATGGCTTTCCAAAATTTGCACTCTACGCATCTTTGTTGAAGCAGCCAGGACAATTGCGTGCACAGCCACTTACAAACAATGAAACACGAAAACCTTCACCGTTAGCAATGTCAGCTTTTATGATAGACGCGTAGTTCATGCTCAAGCCTCCAGACCATTATGCTTTACACGATTCTCAACTTCTGCTTGCTTTCCTAAGTTGAATGCAGTAGTGTAGTTTCCAGTAAGATATCCAGTTACTCGCCTCAGTCGTTGAATGTTTTCAGAACCACACTTAGGACATTTTCCATTTATTTCACCTTGGTAGCCACAGTCATTGCAGTTGTCAGATGGAACATTGATAGCAAAATATGGAATGTCTTTGTCCATGGCGTAATTGACAAGATCTTCAAGTGCTTGGATGTTGTTCACTGTTCCTGCATCAAGCTCAACATATGTGATGCATCCAGCAGATGAATATGGAGTAAGCTAAGCTTCAATGTCAATCTTCTCAAATGGTGTCATCTTCTTCCACACTGGCACATGCATTGAGTTTGTGAAAAACTCATGGTCAGAAACATCCTTTATTTCACCATATTGTGCTTTGAACTTCTTCATTGCTGTGTAGCACAGATTTTCAGCTGGCGTGTAGTAGACGCCAAAGTTCAGCTTATTGTCTTTCTTGAACTTAGTGCACTTCTCTTTAAACAACGCTTCAATCATCTTAGCTAAGTTCATTCCTTCTTTTGTAGTATGGTCTTTGCCAATGAGAATCTGCAATGTCTCAGCAAGGCCAAGCTGACCAATAGCAAGTGTTCCATGCTTCAATGCTGAGCGAATTCCTTCTTCTGGCTTGTAGCCATACATAGTTCCATTCTCATACATGAATTTCGCTGACTTAGCTGGCTGAGAGCATTGCCAGTCAAAGCGCTCAAGAAGCATGTCACGTGCTTCATTTATCTTTTTGTCAAGCAACTTTATGAATGCTAATTGCACTCGTTTTGAAAAAGCATCTTCTTCCCACTCTATATTGTTAGCATGATCTTTGTCTCGTTCAGCTTGCACTTTCTCTTTAGCTTGCATTGCAAGTGTTGGCATGATGATTGTGACAGGTGAAATGTTTCCGCGTCCATCTTTAAGCTGTCCAAGTTTCTCATCATCGCAGTTGATGTCCCAACCATTAGCTGTGCGACATCCCATCGTACTGAAGTAAGTGCATGGATTCTCTGGATCATAACCAGCATTTCCTGTCCAGTCAACATTAGCATAGTTTGGATAAAGACGAAGTGATGTGCTCTTCAATGCAAGCTTGAACAAGTCATAGTTTGGATCACCTGGCTTGCGGTTGACGCCTTTCATGCATTGGAATATTCCACATGGGAATATGCTTGTCTTGTGGAACTTACCACACCCTTTGATGCTTCCTTCAATAAGTGCTTTAGTCACCATACGTCCTTCAGGAAGTGTACATGTTCCGTAGTTTATTGAAGTGAATGGAAGCTAGTTGCCACTTCTGCTTTGAAGTGTGTTGAGATTGTGGTACATTCCCTCAACTGCTTGGTTCAACTCTTCAATTGTCTTCTCCATAGCATATGCATATGCTGGAATTTCATGGTTGTACCAATCAGAATCAATTGGAAGTTCTCTTATTTCATCTTTAGATATTGGCAACTTTATAGGATTGTCTCTTTTCAACTTTGAGCCATTCATCAAATCAATAAAATGCCAACCATCAAAATAATGCTTGCAAAAACTTAATCTTACATATGGAACCATTGTCCAATCAAGATGAGTTGCACTTACACCACCAAACTGCTGCAAACTCTGAAGCTAGAATATTACAGCTACAAGCTGCATTGCTGTATTGATTGAGCCTGCTGGACGGACATCAGTCTGGCGAGTGTTGAATCCTTCTTTCAGAAGCTTGTCAAATGGAATAGAAAGACAGTTGTGTGAGCCGACTGCATAAGCATCAAGGTCATGTATGTAGATTTCATTGTTTACATGGTTGTGGACATGCTTCTTTGAAATAAGATGGTCAAGCGCATACTGCTTAGCAACAAAAGAAGCTGTCTCACCAATACGTCCACCAAATGAGAACTCATCAACATTAGCGTTCTAGTTCTGAACATTTGAAGCTGTAAGCTTCTCAGTCAAGCTCTTGCTGTTGCGAACTCTCTCTTTCTCATATCTGTAAGTAATGTACTTCTTAGCGACTTCATATCCCTAAGCTTCCATCAACTTCTTCTCAATAATGTCCTCAAGCGTGTCTATCTCAATAGGCTCCTCAAGGTCTTCACAGAAAGCAATCACTGTCTCTGTTATTCTCGTTATCTGCTTCTTCGTAAGACGATCTTCTTCTGACACTGCATTGTTTGCATTACAAATAGAGTCAAAAAGCTTCTTCTTAGAAAGAGCTTCAACTTTGCCACTTCTCTTCAATATAGTCTTCATAAATAGTTTCCTGAAATCAATTTACTTCAATGTAGCTCTACGAGATATAGTCTTTTATCTCTTGGTCATTTACCTAGAAACCAAAAAAGTCAGAGTTGACTTTACTGCCAACATTGACTTCTATTTTGATTTGCTACTTGTTCTTTATGGCATGTCTAATGTATGCAAGAAGCTAGACTACTTCACATACTGTTGACTTGTCACCGATTACCTTGATATTACTTTCAACTAGCTTGGACTAATTAGTCTTCTTTTCATTATTCTCTTGCATACATATATCTTACTTATCTAAATACTATTGCCTAATTTACTTACTTCTTAATAAATACCTAATTTATTCTCTAGAAATTGTCTAGACATTTATTTTGTTTGTAAATATTTTTAGAGAAATCAATCTCTATGCATATGTTTGAAGTTGTTGTCTAATGTATTATGTACCATGCATGTCTTTGAAATAGGAGGTATGCCATGAAGAAAATAATACTTGCATTAGCATTAGCAATGTCAGTAGGATTTGGAGTGAATTTTGCTGCTGATGTTGATGATGAATATGACTATGAAGAGCCACAAGTTGAAGTGGCTGCTGTTGATACATATAAGTTCTCTATGCGTTTAGCAGTTCCTCGCATATATGACAATGCATAGTCTCTTGGAAGCCGTAAATATCAAAGTTAGCTTGTAAAAGGTGAAATGCTTATGATGTATGACAAAAATGCTCGGCTTGTAGACGTGCAATTCACTAACATGGTCAACAAGACTCATAAGTTGTCAAATGGAAAGAATGTCACTTATAGTAGAACTGTACTTGACACAATGATATGGCCACGTTTCAATGCAATTGGAAGAAACAAGACTG
>Ga0247610_10002161_pt1 | contig 23184 bp, 13 predicted proteins | sample 174DNAGHGhighgp2_FD_193483 | JGI IMG/M metagenome (GOLD analysis project Ga0247610, IMG submission 193483) | Sheep rumen microbial communities from Palmerston North, Manawatu-Wanganui, New Zealand - 1742 DNA GHGhigh gp2 | ecosystem: Host-associated > Mammals > Digestive system > Stomach > Rumen...
AGGTCTAGTAGATATATGAGTGGGCTGACGTCGGGTTAGTAAGAGCATATTACATAGCTCTGAGGTTAATGGCAGTTCAAGCCCCGATAGGTCAAGAAAATGTTCTAGGAGATAAAATGGTGCTATGACAGTTGTGTTTTGAGGAAACTGTCTGTAGGGTTTAATGAAAAAATATCCTTTACGAGTTAAAGGAAATTGACCTCTAGTAATGAAGTCCTAGAATGAAGAACCAGAAGCTTTTGCTCAGTTTGCCTAATAGGGATAAACTGTATCTATTATTAAAGTTGTAAATCAAGAAAAAGATGAAGAAAGCATATTTAGTAACGTTTAATGTCTGCACTAGAGTAACAGCAGATGTACCAGAAGGATTTGACCCTAACAAGGTTAATCTACTAAAACCAGAGAATCATGCTGCATACTATGCTATTGTAGATGGTGCTAGAAAGGAAATAGTAAACTCTCCTTATATATATCTTTGTGATGATAATATAGAGGAATGTGAAGAAGATTTGGAAACTCCTTATGGGTTTTATAAAAGTGAAGAGTAATGATTAGAGTAGCAATAATAGACCATGAGTACCATTCTTTATATGTAGAAGATATAGATGAAGAGATACTCGATAACAAGTATGGTGGTAGTGAACAAAAATATATTGAAGACAATTATGACTTAGGAGAATATTCTTGGGATTATATTGTTGATTCTACATATTTCCCCAAGCAGTTCGATCCTATTGATATTAACTATGATAAATTGTAATAAAACTATGAGAACAATTGAGCAAATAACACCAAATACTATAGAAGTTATGGAAAACTGCCATGATTCTGAACTGTCACACAAAATACTTGACTCTTTTGTAGCTGAAGTTATAGATGAAAAAGGGGTAGCAGAAACAAAGAAATCATTGTGTGCTTTAGCATCTGCAACAGCAGAATTCTTACACTTTGTAAAAGAATTGTCCAAAAAGGAGAGAGGAGATGATGCATTAACACTAGATGAAATAACTGATGCTTATACTGAACTTCTAGAGGGATACTGTCTTGTACTAGAAGGAAACCCAGACAAAGACAATAAATAAGATGAATAAAAGATATATTAATTTTGAAGAGTTTAAGGAGATTATAACATCACTAAAATTAGATGAGCAGACTGTGATTGTCTGTGAAGAAATTGAAGATATGCCAGAGTCAGAATATGACTATTACTTCAAGCATATTCAATTTGTTGGTACAGACATTGTATTATACAGTCTTCCTTCAGAAGCAGTTGGTGTAATTCAAGATGAGTATGTCCAAACATTTGATGAATCTTTAAAGGGACTGTGGGACGGCTTAACTCAAGACGGTGGTAGAATGTATATAAGAGAATAGCTATGGAAACTACTGAATTTACTAGAATTACTGCTGAGGTAAGTGGCAAAGAGAAGATAACAGTTGAATTTCCTTCAGAGGATGTTACTGTAGACGAACTATGCCAGGCTTTTAGAACTATAATGGTAGGCTTGACATTTACAGATGAAACAGCGGGAAGTATGCTAGCTGGTTATCTTGAGGAATACTATGGTAATGTGTATAATGTTGTAAATATTAACAGGTAATATGGCAAATTGGGCATATACAGATTATGTAATTGAGGGTCCTGTAGAGACTCTTTAAAAGATTGAGAAGGCTATTAAAGAACATCCTGTACAAGAAAAATCCAGTGAAGATTGGGAAGGTAATGTCATTATAGCTCTTAATGGGAACATTAATTGGAAACCTGCTGAAAATCATTATATGAGAGGCTTCATCAACATGGAAAGTGTTCTTTTGGATGAAGATTCTGGTGTACTTAAGTTTGGTGCAGAAGAAGCTTGGGGGATTACTGATTTTGATAGGGAGCTTAATGGAATGTTTCCAGATATTAAAGTATACTGGCGTACAGAAGAACCAGATGAGGAGATATATTCTACTAATGACAGTGAGGGCAAATACTTCAAGGATAGATTCTATGTAGATACTTGTATTAATGGAAACTATGAATCAGAGTACTTTACTTATGAAAGTGATGTCTATAAGTGGTTGTATAAGATTACTAACGGTAAAGTAAATACTAAGAAGAAAGTAGAAAAGTTTAATGAGGGAGTAGATTTAAGTGAGGGGGATGATTTCATTCGCATACTAGAATTCACGGTAGTAAAATGATTTGGAGAGGGAACAGTTAAGGCTGTTCCCTTACTTTTTTAAGCTAAATTTTATAATCAAGGTAAACATTTTACTTACTGTTATTGTACACATAAATAAAAATAATACTTTTGCCTCATAAATTTAATTATCAGACAATGGATCAAAGTTGTATCAATGTAAGAGCAATTCCTAGTTTTAAGTTTCTTACCGAACATTATGATGTTAGTGAAGACACACTTAAAGAAATAATTTATAAATATCGTATAGAAACAAACAATGGAGAGGCAGTTCCTACTATTGCTTATATCAATGCACAAATAGGAAAAACCCAATATGTAGATGCTAATCCTTTAGCTAAAGAACTATGGGACAAATCATATAGTACACCCAAAGAGTTTTCTACAGAGGAGGCATTTAAGGGGGCAAAAGAAAAAGCGTTAAAGTTTTTTCCTGAAAATGCCATAGTTACATATACCAATAGTAATGGCAATAGAGTCCTTGCTATCAAGGAACCTGTACAGAAGATAAATCCTTATCATAGAAAAGACTTTAAGACTTGGCAAGAGTATAATGACTATCTTCTTACTATGGGAGATTTGGTTCCTGTAGAAGAAAGAGATAAGGAAGAACAAGTAATTGGTAATCAACCATTCACCTTTAATGATGGTACTACAGTTACAGTACCTTTCAAACCTAATAGTCAGCAGGAAGAAGCTCTGAATGCTATGAATGACTTCTTAAAATCCAATGAAACTTCTATGACTCTTTCTGGATTTGCTGGTACTGGTAAAACCTCTTTAATGGAGATAATTGCTAAGAAAGCAAAGAAAGAACATAGGAAGATTGTTTTCTCTGCTTCTACTAATAAAGCCGCTGCTGTTCTCAGAAACAGGATTAAATCTGCTGGATTTGATGCTCAAACATTAAATAAGGTGTTTGGTATTCAAGTAGAAGTGGATACCAACAAACCTTATGATGCAAGTAATCTGGTTAATAAGCTGAAGGAAGCTAATATCACTCCTGGAACAGTTGTAGTGATTGATGAAGCTTCTATGATTAATGAAGAAAACTTCAGAATACTTAATGGCATTGCACAAGAAAATGACTTGAAGATTATTTATGTAGGAGATAAAGGACAATTAGCTCCCGTAAATGAATCTCAAGTATCCAAGGTGTTCAGAAACAACACTGGAAGAATTGTCAATCTTACAAAGGTAGAACGTACTGAAGATAATGCTATTCTCAAAGAAGCTACAGACATTCGTAGTGGTAAGCCTCTCTCAGGAGAATCTTCTTTTAATAAAGAAGGTAAAGGGGTTGCTTATGTAAAGAAGAGCAATAAGGCTGCTATTAAAGCCATTGTAGAAAAGTTTGTACCTAAGCTTAAGGAGAATCCTGATTACTTCAGAATCCTTGCTTACACCAATGCAGCAGTAGCAAGATATAATGAAGCTGTTAGAAGAGCATTAGGCTATACAGATAACACTCCAAGAGTGAATGAACCCATCGTTGGTTATAACAATTGGGGTTATGTATGGGATAAAAATGGTGGTACATACAGATTCATTAACTCAGAAGCATACAAAGTCACTAAGGTTGGAAAATCTAAGGAAGTGAATTGGAGCTATCCTATAAATGGAGTTAAAGTCAAACTTACATACACTCCTGTTACCTTAGAGGATGCTATGGGTAAATCCCAAATTATTGACTTTATAGACATTAAAGGTAATGAAGAGAATAGAAAGAATGCTACAATCTTAGCAAAGGAGAAAGCTAGACTCTGGAGAGAAGCTATGAGCTATCCTAAAGGTAGCAAGATGAGACTTAGCATTCTCAATCAAGTTAATGAAATAGAAGATTTCCTATTTGTTAATGACAATATTGTAGATGATATAGCCGACTCTAAAGGTAAACATCCTGTACTTCAAAAGAAGGTATTTGACTTTGGCTATGCTATGACTGTACATAAGTCTCAAGGCTCTACTTTCACTAATGTAATGGTAGATGATGCAGATATCTCTACTGCAAGAAACACTACAAGCTCTTGGAATGATGTTCTATTAGGAGATAATGTTTCCTTAGATATGGGAGAAGAGTTTGATGAATCATCTATGGAAGTTCAAGAGTCTGGTAATCTGGTGGACTTGATTAACAATACTCCAACAACTCCATTAGCTTCTCCTGCTACTACAGATACCAATAGTACTAACCTTCGTCAGCAATTGGAATATGTAGCAGTATCAAGAGCTACTGACACTGTTACAGTTATTGCTAGTGATGCTAATGTGAAGAAGGAAGATACTCCTTTAAACCATTTAGCTGAAAATAACCAATCTAAAAGCACAATAAATAAAGAAGAATCTCGTTCTAATAATAAACAGCAAGAATATGGAAATGACTTTAGAAGAATACAAGAAAGAGTTAGAAAAGATAGCCAAGGGTCATCAGTTTTACGAAGAGATATTGGAGAAGACGCCAGACGAAGATTGGCAAGAATTACAAAGCTGGAACTTGACTCCCACACAAGCCCTCAACGCAATAGCCAGTGGACTGGTATAAGCAACAAAGGAGTTCACTATAACATTATAGGTGAAATTCCTGCACAATTATTTCATGACTTTTTTGAGGTTGTCCGCTATTATACAGAAAATGGGGAACTTGTTGACCTACATGATGACTACTCAAACTGTAAGTGCTTTCTTAGTGATGATGGCACTTGTGGCTTTGCTATTGAACCTGATGGTAGTTTAATCTCTGTCTTTAATCTTGGATTAAACAGAGGTTTTTTATCAGCAATTAAAGACATAGTTATTACTCAAGGAGCCACTCACCTCGATGCTTTTGATAGTAATGTCCAACCTCTTAAGAAAATCTATGAGCATACATTAGGTGCCAAAGTAGCATCTTCTATGGATTATAACATGGAGTTTGACCATGATGATATTGCTAATAATCACAGCAATCCAGATGTAGTATTCATGGTAATGGGAGAAGCGGCTGAAGGACAAATTGAAGAAAAGCATTTTAACAAAGACCAACATGATGAAGCTAAGGCTTATCAACAAAGCTTCTTATCTCAGCAACCTACCCAACAAGCCTCTGTGCCTGAAGCTTCTCCTTCAGAAATTGTTTCTCATCCTGTACAACTTACCAATCTTGGTGTAGAAACAGGAGAAAGAGTAATGCAAGTAGACCAAGCGTGGAAAGAACCTATTCTCTTGGATTTAGATAGTCAATTGGGTATGGACACTTCTGAAGAAGAAAAGGCTGACATTATCGCACAAATGCATAGAGTACAGCAAGCTACTTCTGAAGAAGACTACAATAAAGCTCCTACTCCTGAAAGAAAGGAAGTCAATGATAAAATGTCTGACTATTGGAGAAGAAACAATCAGATGAACGCCCTTATTGAGAATGAAGTAGGCTTAACTGCTTCTGAAATAAGGGAGGTATCAGAACAGATTGTTAACTCTATTAGTGACATTATTACAGAAATTCAAGCTAATCCTGAGAAAGCTAAAGAGTATTTCCCAACTTATAATGCTGACATAGACCTTAGTAAGGTATCTCGTAAAGAGATAGCTCGAGCTATAAAAATAGATAACCTTATTCAAGAGGCTAAGAGAAGGTTTGAAAACATCAGGTATGATGAAAGTAACAGTGAGGCCTATGAACTGTACAATAACAGTTTTGAGCTTATGGACCAAGCAGACCTTATTTTAGACAATTGGGATACTATTATGGAGTTAGCTGCTGATGTATTTTTGGCTAATGAGGGTTTCAGCATCAAGAGGGATACCAAAGGACAAAGATTTGAACTTTCTGAGAAGGAATTTACAGGTTATGACTATGATAACTTTGTAGATTTACAAGACGAAGATGCTATTAGAGAAGAAAAGGACGAACAAGAACATTGGCAAGTAGAAGTTAAAACTATTTCTGCTATTAACTCTATGTCTGACCTTGTAAGATTAGCTTATCATAACTGCTACCTCTACGATAAAGACGGTAATAAAGTTTTAGATAAATGGGGTATACCCAAAAGAGTCAATAAAGTGACTGCTGTTGCTCAGACTCTCCGTTGGACTCAGGGCACTCTTAATATGCAGCAAATGATTCAAAAGCTTGAACAAAAGAAAGCTAAAAATCCTTGGCTACAACAATTAATTGACAGACTTAATGATACATCTGGTAAAGAGGCTGATTTTCAAAGTCAATTCTATGGTGTAATGCACCGTCATTTCCAACTCTATGATATTGGACAATTGGATAAAGGCACTTATTCCACTAAGACTCTTAATAATCATGTTGCTTTGACAGAAATAATGAAAGGTATTTCTGCAAAATTCCAACTTAATGGACACCCTTTATTCTCCAAAGATGGTTCTGTAAACAAAGATGATTTAGAGAGACTGAAGGGTTGGCATAAACAACTGACTGATATTGTAAAAAAATACAATATTAGAATTGATAATAGACAAGTAATCAGTAACACTGAGCTTTCTGATGAGGACTTTAACACGGCTGTAAAATGTCTGTCTGCTGCTAGTAGAATGCTTGGATATGACATCAGTGAAGACGCTATGAAGGAGATCGTAACTGAGGATGCTCTGTACAAAATGCAGAATAAACTTGGTTTTGCCATTGATACTCTTGATAAGCAGGTCGGTAAGAAAGATGAAAACTATAATCCTTTTGACTATGAAGTAGAAAATAATATCAGAAATGAGGTAATGGGATTCCTTACTCCTATTGTGGAGGAACTTGAAGATATAGCTACCAATGCTTTCTTTGAAAGTGGTAAGATGTATCAAACTTATGTCATTCCTTCATTCCTTACTCAGCTATTTGACCACTTTAAGCAAGATTTTGAAACATTCCAACAGTGGGTAGACAATGCTTATGGGCAGTCTGAGTGGTTTAAAGATAAGAAAGGTAACTGGAGATTAGATATGCTTGACCTTATGGTTAGAAGTGAAAAGGCTAGAGAAGTGTTTGCACACAAAGTACAGCTTAACTTCAATAAGCATGACTACATGAGGAATATGTCTCCAGAGGAATTTACATTGTCAGTACTTACTGAGCATTTCTCAGAAAGACTTGATATGAAGAATCTGGAACAAACACCTGCATGGTTTAGAGTACCTATTCAGTCTAATAAACCTTCCTCTGAATTCATAAGATTTTATGCTGACAGAAGCACTAAGTATAAGGACAATATTGCAGAGAAGATGTATCACATGTTCCTGCAAGAACTTAGCAGAATAGATACTGTTAGAAAGAGAAATAAGAAGAAAGGAGATGCTGGATTTATTGCAAGCTTTGATGAGAATGGTGGAAAATTCCACTTCTTACCGTTCTTAAATCAGTACTTGGAAGAAAACAATCACTCTGAACTTGGCAATCTTCTCAAAGACAAGGTAAAAGCTGAAAGGGAACTTTCTGAACAGGAAGACAAGAGGTTAATGGATTTAGTCCAAGAAGAAACCAAGAAGGCTATGCAAGAGAGAATAGACAAAATCTTGGATAGTTGGGATAATACAGGTATTCTCAAAGCTGCTGAAAAGATACAAGGTATTAAGATACTTAATCGCAGTGTAAGAGAAAATCTTGAAAACTACCTCTGGAATGACTTCTATATGACTAATGCTATCCTGCAATTAACCATTGTAGATAAGGCATTCTATCCCAATGCTACAGAACTCCAAAAGAGACTTGCAGAACTTCATGCTCCTGGCACTAGAGGGTACAAGGAAGCTAGAGACTATAAGGGTAACAGAGTTTCTGATGGCTACCATAGAACTGTACTTATAAAAGACTTTGATGGATTTGTAGCAAATATCATAGATAATATAGCTATAGTATTTGATAGAAAGATAGCTGCTGCTCCAGAAAGAGAAAAAGCTGGGTTAAAGGCCTTAAAGGAATCTTTAGTTGGTGAAAATGGTGCTTATAGGAAAATCAATGTTACTGACGGTGAGGCATATTCTTGCATATCTTCTTACAGGAAGAAGGCATTTATGTTTGGTAAGTGGTCTCATAAGGCTGAAGAAATATATGATAGACTTAGAAATGGAGACTATACTCTCTCTGATTTAGAGGTAGCATTCCAACCTCTCAAGCCTTTCATATATGGTCATGTACAAAAGAGTATGGGAGTAGCGAAAGCTCCTATCACTCAAATACCTGTACCATTCCAAGCAAAGAATGCTGAGTACCTTCTTATAATGGCTGATGCTCTTACAAGAGATGAAGATACTGGCAGACCCAATCTGCTTAGAGCTATCTTCAATATCATGGAAGAGTCCGAAAGAAGGTTCCCAACTCAAGGCATTGACACTGTTGGTTTCAACTCTACTATTAAGTCTGGTGAGCAAGGTGCTATAGACCTTACAGAATATGTCACTATGGAAGGTGGTGAGGCTGGTGCTTATAAACTGATGGAAAGTTTAATCTTCCAAGATGCTAAAGCAGATGACCTCACTAACTATAACTATAATGACTATGTTCATAAGATAGATTATGACAACTACGCTCTTCAGCAGGAAGTACCTGCACACTTTAGAGAACATGAGCAAGTAGAACTTTCTCAGTTGAGAATGAACATTCCAGCCGACTTGGATTTCTATAACTTTGATGGAGAGGTAAATCTTTACTCTTGGAAAGACCCAGATGGAACTGAACATAAGATGAATGCTAAGGAGTTCCGTAAAGAGTATGAAAGAGTACATGCTGATAACATTGAGAAAGGTCTTAATCAGTTATCTAAAGAACTCCATCTTGACAGCACAGACAAGAAAGCAAGAAACCTTGCCCTATCTGAAATACTCCAAAATGAGATTATCTCATCTCCTCGATATGGCTTAGACTTATTCCTTGCTTGCCAAATAGATCCTGCTACAGGAGAATTTAGAATACCTAAAGGAGACCCCATTCAAGGAAAGAGAATAGAGCAGCTTATTAACTCTATCATTAAGAACAGAGTAAACAAGCTTACTGTTTCTGGTGGTCCTATAGTACAGGTAACTAACTTTGGTACTTCTAAACAACTTCATATAAGATTTACTGATAAGCAAGGCAACATAATGCCTACTAAAGAAGAGTATGAAGCAGAACAACATGATGAATCTTATCAAGAATACTGTGCGAAGAACCAGGCAGGTATAGCACACTTTGAGATATTTGCTCCTATAGGAATGAAGCAGGTATTTGATAAGTTCAAGAATCCTGATGGCACTATTGACATTGATGCAGTAGAAAAGTGTGACCCCGAACTCTTAAAGGTGATTACTGGTAGATGTCCTAATGAGGATAAGTACTCAATTGCTCATGGTAAGATTGTAGGTTTTATGCCCGCCCTTGCCGGTGATGCCATTATGTTCCCTTATGAGCTTACAGAAATAGATGACTCTGACTTTGACGTAGATAAAAGATATACTATGCAGAAGTCTGTGGACATTGTAGAAGACACTTCTAAGATAAAACAAAGTCTTTTTAATAGAGTTGTTAAAAGCTACCAAGCAGCACACAGTGGACAGATAAGTCATAGTAAGAAGCAAGAATTAAGGGATGCTGTTAATATGCTCATGGATAATCCAGAGAGAATGAAGACAGTAGACAATTTAATGGGTTCTCTCTATCAGGAATATCAAAAGATTCTGCAAGAAGAGAAGCCTTATAAGACTAAGTATCCTAAGAAAGGTTCTAGAGAGGCCAATAACAATCAAATCATTGATATGTGTTGGGCAGTTATGTCTAATGAGATGACTGCTGATAAGGTTCTTAATCCAGGTGGATTTGAAGCACCCAAACACACTGCTTATGTTATTGCTGCCTATAAAAACAATGATGGTACTATACACTTCGAGGATTTGGAAAAAATGTCCACTAAGGAACTTCAAAAGATTGCATCTACTGAAATGGATTTGGCTTGGTTTGATGACCATGTACAATTCTATAAACAGAATGCAGCTGGTTCTAATCTCATAGGTGTTTTTGCTGTAAATAAGGTTGCTCATGCTATTCTTGAAGGAGATAATATACTCATCAATATTCAAGATTTCTGTGGAGAAAAGCCATTCACAATATGTGATATGGTATTCGATGGTATGATGCCTCTTGATTCTGCTAAAGATACAAAAGGAATGCTTGTTGGTAAGAACTTAGGCTCTGGTGTTGGTGCTTCTGCTGATACTGCAAAAGATCCTTGGTTAGACCGTATCAACATTAATATGACTACCGTTGGTATGTTTAACTCTCTGCTTCGTATGAGAATGCCTATGGATGATGCGGAACTCTTTATGGCACAAGATGTTATATTCAGACTAATGAATGAATTTAACAGAAGAAGCCTTGAAAACAAGGGTACTTCCCTTGATGATATTATTCAAGAAAAACTAGATATTATCAAGAAAAAGAACGGCTATACTGAGGCATCAGAAATCAACACACAAGCTCTTACAAGAGAAGAATTAATACAAGGTCTTATTCCCATTAAGAGTGATAATTCTGACAGCAGAGAGGCCATTGAGTATAAAACCCTATTAGCATTTTCTAAGATTAAGACTTTATCAAAGGCTATTAGAAAGCCTACATTAGTGACAAGACTTAATTCTATGTCAGCTGCTGTAGGACCTCTTATTATTGATAATATCATTCTTTGGCACAAACTTTCAGAGTTTTTGGATATTAACTGTGAGAATGGCAAAACTGGATTCTATGTTAAGAATGAAGATGGAACATTCAGCACTGTAGACATGGATGACATTCTATATGATCACCCTATATTAAGACAGTTCTCTATACCAGTGGATGTTAGAAACTCTAATTGTCCTACAAAGATTCTATTCTCCGATATGCCTGCTGGTAGTAGTCTCTTCCAAGCAGTATTAAAGGCACTTCCTGCTAACATCAATGATAAAATTTATGATGATAGAGCATTACTTAGTAAGTTGAGTGACTTCTTCCAGTCCTACCTATTAGTAGCTAACAATGTTATCAAGCCTAATGACTTGAAATATCTCATAGAAGATTTCCCAAAGGAGTTTGAAGGCATAGGAGAATCCAAGAATAAAAGCGCTAAAGTACAATACCCCAACAACGCCTTCATACAGGCTATTCAATTAAATTATGAAAAGAAGTCCAATAGGGCATCTCTTAATGTCAACACTACGGGTATGTCAGAACAAGAAAAGGAAAGGCTCAGAATGGCATGGACTGACCTCCATAAGATTAATCCTGAGCTATCTATGAAGCTATTTACATATGCTTTCTTTAGAGGTGGCATAGGATTCAGCCCTAAGACTTTTATGGGACTTGTTCCTACCTATGTTAAAGAGAGGATTCCTGGATATGTTGATACCTACAGACACTTCCCGCAAATCATAGAAAAGACTGTACTTGACCAGTTCATTCGTAACAATTGGGATAACTCCACATTGGTTCCTCTCAAAGGTGGAGAAGGCACAAACTATGATATTGACTTAGATAAGGGTGTCTTAATAGTAAGGAGTGAAAACGATAAAAAGGACCTTGCGGGTATTAAGTACATGAAGACTACAGATGGTAATCAAACCTATCTTTGGAGATTACTTGGAGAGGAAATAGAAAATAGAAGAGAAAGATACTATGAAAGAGTAACTCCTCTTGGTAACAATGGAGAGTATGTAGAAATGTCTATAGTAGAAAATGTAAAAGCTATGGATAATACTACTACATTGGAAATAGAGGAGAAAACTCCTGAAATGCCTGAAGTAAGTCCTATGGAAAATACGGCTTCTGATGTGGACACCCCTACTACTGTTTCTGAAAGCGATGCTCAGCAGACTAAGAATATTATAAACTGGATAAGCTTACAGAATAGAATAAGTATGGAAGAAGCTGGTGAACACTTTGAGAAACTTAAAAAAGCCACAAAGAATGGTACTGATATTTCTAAAGGATACAAACATTATCTTGTAAATCTCTTCAAGCAAGCTGGATTGCAATTATCTCTTGATGAAGCAGCAGCTAAGTTCAAAGAGTTCTGTTAATACTAAATGGTAAATTGATTAAATTAAAATAAATGGCAAACACAACATGTCTTGCATTTCCACAAGTTAACGGGAAAAATAGTAAATTATATAAAGATTTACTGAAAACTATCAAAGATAGGCCCAAAGTAAACTGGATTTATAGCTGTTATATTGCGTCCAATATAGCGGATGCAATGAGTCAAGTTGTAGATGCAAATGGTAATCCTGTCTATAAAACAGATAATCTGGGAGAGTACAAAGCCGATGATGTTCTTAAGTTCATTGATTATGCTTCTATGGAAAGCGAAATGAATGATATTACGGCGGCAGAACTTACACTAGGCTCTGTAGATTCTAATGGCAACAGAGTGGATTTTTCTGACGCAAAAACTGCACTTGAAAAAGCCGACAATTTTAATGATTCCCACAAAGGTCTTGTTGCTACAGTAGTACAGCATGGCAGTAATGTATTCAACATTATTGTGTCTGAGAAAACCTCAAGAACTCACATGCAACCTACCTATATAAAGGAAAGGCTGAAAATATGGGATGTCTATAAGCAGGCTTTTAATAGTATTGGAATAGACATTGAAAATTTACATCCAGATATTTCTGATATATTCAATGCTAACAATGTAGACATAGCGCAGAATATGAGAAATCTGCAAAATTCTCAATTTGGATGGTTACACTATAGTGGGGCACTTGCCCTACTTAGTGTATCACCTAATACTCCACAAGTACAAAGATTTATAAACGCCGCTGGTTCTCTTGAAAATGCTGCAAGAATGGTGGATGATATAAATCATAGCGTTGGTACTCAGACTGCTCAACAGGTTAGGCTAGCAATGAATGCTATTGCTGAAGCTCAAAGAGTACAAGGACTGGATTTACCTGCTCTTCAAGCTCAAGTATCTCAAATGTCTACACAAGTAAGAAATACTAGCCCAGAAGAGAGTATTCGGGCAACTCTGCACCAACTTAAAAAACAGTATGGTATAGAAATTAATGAAGTCCAAATAAAAGGTAAAGAGATTAGGGCCTTATCGCAGGCTGCTGCAAGAGCTGCCATACAATTGGAAAGAAGAATTAGGGAAATAAAAAAACAACAGGGTAATGCTGTCGAAGGTAAGAGACTTGAGGGCATACTGAATCAACTTCTTAAAGAGCTTAATAATAAAAGGTACTATTCTGGATTATTGAACTTCTTGGGTGAAGCTGTTGCTTTACAACAGGAAATTGATAATATGATAGTCAATACTCCACAAACAGGCACTGAAATAGAGAAGGCTTTTGCTCAAGCTAAGACTCTCACAGATATTAAGCAGATTAGAGACCAATATTATCCTATTGTAGATGCTCTTGCCCAAGGAAATGTCACCATTGATGAGTCTATTAACCAAACAGATATAGACAACCTTGTAAATACTGCAAAAGGGTTAAAGGAGTTCTTTGATAATAAGGATGGTATCTTAAAGTCTTTGGCAACAGATACCATGATTCATATCTTAGAACAGATTATTGGTGACAGGGCCCCTGACGGACAAACTATTGCCAATGTAGTTAATATGGCCCAAACAGATTCTTCTCTCTGGGATTACCTGTACAGTATGGGTAGAGCTTCTAATCCTATCTTAGGTGCTATGGGTTCAATAGTATTAAATGCTAAGGAATCAAGAGATGCTAAAATAAACAATTTATCCGAAAGGATTAGAAAGGCTACTTATAAACTGCATAAATCAGGCAGTGGCTCAGAATTTATGTATGAACAGGATAATATCCACATTATATCAGATATTGATTGGGGTGCCTATGAAGCCGCTAAAAAAGCACAAATGAAAGTATTGGGAAAACAAGGTTTATCTGGTTTTGATTTTAGAATGGCTTTACAGAATTGGGAAGAAGCTAACACTGAAGATAGGGTAGTGGATACTACTAACGGTAGAACTGAAAGAGTACCTGATAAAAGGTATAGAAAAGCTTTTCCCCAACTTACCCCCGCTCAGTTGGAATACTATAATACTATGATGCAGATTAAGGGAGAAATAGGCTCATATTTACCTGCATTTGCCCAAAGACAGTACTTTGCACCTCAGCTTAGAAGAAACACGCTAGATGCCTTCACACAAGGAGATTTTAGAAAGGGAATTAAGAACAAACTCCAAGACTTTTGGATAGTAAGAGAAGATGATACCAACTATGGTATGAATGGTGTTATTGATGGAGAAGATTATCAATATGTAGAAGGTAATTATGATGATACTCCTTATAGACAAATACCTATTTTCTATATTAATAAGGTGAAGGATGGAGAGTTACTTAAAGACTTTTCTACTGGACTACAACATCTTGCAGGTACTGCTATTAACTATGATGCTATAAGTGATATAGCACAAGTTGTAGAGTTTATGGGTGACTTTACAAAGGACAGAATATCCGCAAAAGACTCTGGCAATAAACAAGATATTGTAGACAATAAATTCATAAAAGTATTCCAGCAACTCAAAAAGTGGGGCAGAAATACTAATACAGATGCCATCATTGATGGATTTATCAGTTCCCTTCTGTATGGAGTAAAAAGAGACCCCTCAGAAAATAAGCATTGGAATAAAGTTGTAGATAACCTTGTGGGCTACACCTCATTTAAAGGATTGGCTACTAACGTTAAAGGTGCGTTCTCTAACTATCTTGTTGGTGAATTTCAAATGCTTATAGAGGCTGGTTGTGGTGAGTTTTATGGCTTTAAAGACTATGGTTGGGCACATACGAAGTTGTTTGGTACTGCTGGTGTAACAGGGGAAATATGGGACTTACTTACTGATAATATCAACAGTAAATCTAATTTGTTGGGACAACTGTTTGACCCAGTACAAGAAAATTTCCAAGATAAAATGGGCAAACGCTACCATAAAAACTTCTTTAGAAGGTTACTTGGTCATGATTGCTCTTTCATAGGCTATGCTTCAGGTGAGTATCTTATTCACTATGTTAATATGTATGCCATCTTGCACAACCAGAAAGTATTATTAAATGGAAAGACAATTAGCTTGTATGATGCTTTTGAAGTAAGTAATAAGCAAAATGGAAACTCTCAACTTGTATTAAAGCAAGGGGTGACCAAGTTAGATGGAACTGCAATTACTGATGAATGGATTCAAGATGTTAGAAATAAAATAAGGTATGCGAACCAAACCACTCATGGTGCAATGAATGAGGAGGATAAAGGTGTCATTCATCGTAAATGGTATGGTAGAATGGCAATGAACTTTAGACAATGGATGATAGAACACTATTCTAGAAGATTTAGAAAGCGCCATTTTGATTATACACTTAAGTCTAATAGAGAGGGTTATTGGTATTCTGTCTACAAAGGATTTGAGGGGGGAGAAGGTGCAGAAGCTTGGAAAGATGACCACTATGCTAAAGCCCTTGGTTATTTTGCAAGAGATCTTATGATGTTTACCATAAGAGCACAGTCTCAATGGTCACACCTTGATGAAATGCAAAAACACAACATTAAGAGGGCACATTCAGAATTTGTTATGTGGCTTGCACTTTGCGGCCTGTCTTTTGCTCTTGGGGAACCAGAAGATCACAAAAAAGAATTTTGGAGAAGATGGTGGATATACCAGACAAGAAGACTTATTCTAGATACAGAAGCCTCAATGCCTCATCCTCAGATGCCTAAGAACGCTCTTACTATCTTGCAGTCTCCTATGGCAGGTGTAACAGTATTAAACTCACTTCTCTATTGTCTCTATGGTATAGGAGACATTACAGAAGAAATTAAGTCTGGACCCCACAAGGGAGAAAATAGATACTGGAGAACTGTTAAAAAGAATGCATTTCCATTCTTCAAAGACATTGAACAGATGCAAGAGTTTGATACATCAGATGCTGTATTTATGCCATTCACAAGTAATAATCCAAATAGATAATAAGAAGAAGGGGAGACATCAGTTCTCCCCTTTATTTTTATCAGTATATCTTCTTAAAACATACTCCCCATTAGTTAACCGAACAACTTTTAATTCCCTGTCATTAAGCATGTCATTCCCTGATGTATAATAAAGACCAGAACAATTTAAATAAACTTTCTCTCTAAAAAGAGACCCAGATAACTCAACTCCTTGAATAAAACACCCATTACTATAAAAGAACGTTTTATCTTCATATTTATAAGCAAATTTCGAATAGCTCCAAGCCCTTTCTTTCTTGGGCTTTCTATTAACAATACTACGAATGGCAATCCAAACAATAAATAAAAGAGGGGCTATTACTAACAGTATGGGAAAATTTTTTATGGTATCTACAATAGATAAACCATCTTCTCCGTCATACCCCCTACCATAACCCGTGTACCTTTGAGCATAAACAACAGAGGTTAATATCGGTGATAGTAAAAAACAAAACATTCTTTTCATACTATACTAATTAATTATAACCACAAAGATAGTGTTCTTCTTAATACACTCCAAATAAATCTAAATAAAAATACACTAAAAAGGAAACATTGTTTCACAACAACATTTCCTCATCACTAAAACCATTTAAACTATGATATACTATAAATCTAATGCTGCTTTAATAGCGTCATCCATATCGTAATATTTATAGGCTCCAAGTCTTCCACAGAAAATCATATTAGGATACTTAAGCTTTGCTACTCTCTTATATCTGTCATAAATCACTTGATTCCTTTCTGTATTTACTGTATAATAGGGCTCATTCTTCCCATTATACTTTTTAGGAAACTCTCTAGTAATAATAGTTCCCTGTTGCCCAGTATCATTAAAATACTTATGCTCTATGGTTCTTGTGTATGGTACTTCTACCATAGCCTCATTTACAACAGCACAATCTTGAAAACTACCTTTAGAGTAGACTTCTGTCTTAAATTCTAAGCTCCTATACTCAAGAGAACCTAGCATATAATCTAGAAATCTGTCTATAGGTCCTGTATTATATACTATATCATACCTAGAGAAGTTATAGTCATTCTTGACATCACAATTGAGTATGACTGTGCTGCCCAGTAATAATTGCTCTATGAGATAGGTATACCCCTCAATAGGTATTCCCTGATAGATATCATCAAAATAATCATTGTTGAAAGTATATCTCACTGGCAGTCTTTTGAACACTTCCTTATCTAGCTCCTCAATAGGCTTACCCCACTGTTTTGCACTGTAGCCATAGAATAGGGTTTCATAGATGTGCTGTAGCATTTCTTCTGTCACATCTTCTTTCTTCTCTACACCATAGAACTCTTTAAAGGTGTTCATGTTAATAGGAAGACTATAGAGTTTACCTTTGTATCTTGATTTTACCTGATGTCTATAGTCATTAAAACGCACAAATTGGTTGACAAATTTCCATACCTTTTTATCAGATGTGTGGAATATGTGAGCACCATACTGATGGACACATATTCCTTCCACATCCTTCGTATACACATTACCACCTATGTGGTCTCTCTTCTCAAGCACAGTTACATTGTCACCTGCTTGAGTATGTTTGTATGCTAATGTGGCTCCTGTAAGTCCACTACCTATAATCAGAATGTTTTTCTTCATACTCTATCTTTTCTCCACATGTCAAACTTTAAATGCTTACAGTAACTAATATCTGTTGGATTATCTGGGTATAGCATATGTCTTGAATAGATAGTACATCTATTTAGAATATCATCTTTAAATAGGTTTGTAATTAGGAGAACACTATTACTTTCGGGCGTTCTTTCAAATTGAGTAAATACTTTGGTTTTATAGTAGTCAAGAATTCTTCCAATGGTCTCATTGCCTTTTTCACAACCTATTATAGCAGTACCAAACAAAGTATTTCTAAAGTCATTCTGATAGAAAGGATATCTCTTACAATGCTCTAACCCAAAGAAACATTCATTAATCAGCAAGCTATCCAGATTCTTGTACAATTCTATATCTGTATCAAGATATATACCACCATATTTATGTAATGCCCAAAATCTTACATAATTAGAAACCTTAGTCCAACATTGTTCTGTATAGGCATCTTTTGTGTATGGAACAGAATTAACATTAAAACTGCCCTCATCCCACCTGATTATCTGATATCCTGGACAATGTCTTTTCCAAGTATCAATGCATCTTAATACTTCCTCTGGTTCTTCTGTTTTTCCAAACCAGCAATAGTGTATTACCTTAGGTATCATAATAGCCCTCTATTTCTTTTTGGTCTGGAATTCCTATCTTAGCTCTGTACCACTTATTAATATCAAACTTATAGCGATAATAACTATCTGTAAGGTATTCAAGAAGAAATCCTTGTAATCTTGACTGCCAGTTAATACCAAACATGAGGTGTCTTCTGTGTGAGTACTTTTGCATTTTCCTAAAAACATCTTCATTGTTTTTATAGCCCTGAAGTTTATCGAAGTAATCAAGTACCTGAAAGCACTTCTCACACATTTCAAGGAAATCTTCTTTTCTCATGGCAAACATGTTACAAGCATAGAAGTATGTATCTTGCGCATGGTCAAAGAAAGCATCCCAATATTCTTCAGAACTAACCGTTTTTACAGAAGAAATAAGAGCTTGAATTTCTTCCTTAGGGTGGTCTCTAGCGGCTGTCTTAATATTATTAGAACCATTCCAATCCTTTGCTTTAAATGGAACCATTGTAATAACTCCACATTTATCTACTACTTCAGGAATACTGTCCTCTTTACCAGCGAAATCTAGAAACATTCTTCTGTAGTGACCAAAGCATATATAGTCAGGGATGACTTCAGGGTGTTTCCATAACCACCTTAAAGCACATCCCTCACTATAGCAGACATTATGAGTTTTTACAAATTCATCTTGTGATATGTCTATCACCTCATGAAAATCGTCTTTGACAGTACCACTTACATCCAAGATAACGTATCTATTATCTTTTGGAATATAGTTCTCTATTGGCTTATGAGCACATAGAAAGATTTTAACATTAGTGTTCATGTGTATACGAAATTAAAAGATTATTACCACATTCCTAGAGTGTTCCACCTCTCACCATCACTGAAGAAGATGGTTGCATCATTTCCCATGTTAATCTTATCAGTGATAGCATCATTGTTGCCAAGTTTACCTATTTCTGCAGCATGATCATATACTCTCACATAATGACTTCCACCACCAGTAGTTTTATCAGATATCATATAAAATTTTCCTGCACAACCTTGGGGGTGGGGAAGAAGTATTTCTGTGGGACCGTTGTTGTCATTAAATACTATAATACAATCCTGTAAAACAGCAGTACACCAAACAACACTCTCACTATCTTTAGTAGCAAACCTATGACTTAACCACCCATTAGTAGCTGTAGTAGCAATTCTGGCTCCAATTTCTGTTCCTACGTATCCTTCTGTAGCCAACTTATTATTCTCGCTAGCAGTACTAGGAAATGCAGTTTTAATATCATCAAGATTCTTCTTATCTGCAGCAGTCATTACGCCAGCCAGACCTGCTGTAGCATGGTTAATTTGAAGACCTTCAATTTCTACATCATTTTGGTTCTTGAACTTAACTACTTCACTAGTGTGATCTACTGACGATGGGAGATTAGCAGGATCTATTCCTACAAGCATGGCGTTAATTTCATCTTGAGAATAGGTTTCACTCTTACTATAGGTATCTTCTGCCAAAGATTCAAGTTCTTCTCTTAGTTCTATCAAAGCCTGTTGTAAAATTATGTCTTCTTCATCCACATAGCTCATGCTTGCTAAATTACTTCCATCTCCTATATGAGCAATAATCTCAGCAATAGCACTGTACATATCTTTACTCAACAAGCCAGCAGCAACATTAGATGCTTTGTTAAGGTCAAATAGGGTAGTAGTTACTCCTCCTTCTGTATGAACAAAGGTAACCTTGTTTGCATCAAGAACTGTAGTATTTGGAACAGTTGTTTTAAGGGCATAATCTGTTAAATCAATGGTGGTGGAACCTATTCTATCCCATGTGTATCTAGGATTAGCAGATGCACCATTATCAATTGTAACCCACATGTCCTTAGTATCATCACTGCCACCATTGGGAACAAGGTAAATTTTATTCAGAGTATTAGCACTTGCTGTAGGAAGCGTATCTACCACTACAAAACCACCAGTAATATTACTGATTAAAGACAATACTTCATCTCTAGTAACAGTATTGGCACCTATGTAAAGCTTAAGTTGCTGTAAAATTTCTTTAATTGTCATAATTATCCAAATATTGCATTAAACTCTTCTGTTGAAATCACATTTGCATCTACAAGTTCTGATGTAGAAGAATTGTACACATGGGTAGATGTGGTAAAATGAGTAAAGATTTTATCGTGTATTCTAGCCTCTATTTCTACAAAAGCTGCAGGTGTCTTAGGTATTTGCAGAGCATAACATTGTGCTCCCACAATTAGATTACTTGCATTTAAACTCTTGATATTTACACAGTCATCACCTATCTTACATGTGTCAATGTTGGAAAGGTCAAGGTTGGTGCAGAACTTACCAACAGTGCAGTTAATTGTACTACCTCTAAAGGTATTATCATAGGTGTTACTGTCAATAAAATTATCTTTTATAAGTTCGTATTCTCTATTTGCAATGAACAAGTTCTTATTAAGATGTTGTATTCCTTCCTCAACTCTCGCTTTTATAATATTGCAGTATACATTTTCAGCATCTTTATATTCTGTGTGCCCTCTATATGCAAATGTGGGTGTCCAAAGATTTCCTACTTTATATATAATATTGTAGAAGTCATATGGAAGTTCATTTCCCTTATCATCTTTAAGATAGTAGATAACACCTTTACCCTGCACAATAGTGTAGATTGGCTTCATGTAGTACTTTTCAATATCTGACTTATTGCAAATAAAGGCTCTTACTGCAGACTCCCCCACACTCTTGTATACTTCAACTACTGAAGATGCGTATTCTTCTGGGAATATGAGAGTATCTCCTATTGCAACATTGGCATTGTCAAGAAATTCTCCTCCCACAACTTTCTTCATGATTCTATTACCATAAGCAATTACCGTAAAGACAAGGGGATTTCCACCGTTGAAGACGTAATAATAGTCTCCATCATAACTTTCCAAAGATGTACCAAATGGAACATCCACCCTTTCCTCTCCTGTCTTTATGTAATCATTAGTAGCCCAACTGTACTTGTCTTTATCATTGTCTAGACAGTACTTTAATTCCCACTTGGAAAGGTCTTTGTTTTTATAGTATCCTTCTACATCTCGTTCTGAATGTACGGCTCTTGCAGTCTCATCTAATGTGTTGGGCGTAAGAGCTGTAACAATCAAATCAAAATGGTGATAGGCAGACTTATTTTCAGGCAAATCATGTATTCCAGAACAAGAAGCCACATGAGCATCATAAGAGCTTTCTGTATCAAAGTCTATTATTCTATATTGTGCACAAGGAATTAACAGACCATTATCTCTCAAATTAACAAGTTCTTCATACGATACTTCATAGTACTGAGATTTAACAACATTCTGCTTGTTAACATCAGTAACCATTACATTTCGGAATTTCTCTATAAGCTCTGAGCTGATACCACAAGAAAGGGCAAGGTTGGTCCAAGAACCACCATACAAATCATTTAGTGCAGTAATACCTGTCTTATAGTTGGTATCCTTTCTTGTGACCTCACCAAGTGGAGAGAATGAAGAAAGTTCATAGTCCTTATCTATCTCACACTGCTTAACTCCAAGTACACCCTCAATAAGAGTGCTTAAGAAGCCAGCACGATGGTATCCCCACACACAGTGAATATAAACCTTACCCCCTCTTATTACTTCTTCTGCTACTGTCTCAAATGCTTTCTTGACTTTAGCCTTCTTTTCATCATCCAATGAAGCAATATCCTCAAATCTGATAAAATCCATTCTCTTATAGTTAGCATTTATAGGAGAACGTCCAGAAGGATTTACTGCTTCATCTTGGTTTCTTAAGTCCAGATCAAGTGTTATACCAAGGCGGTTCATTATTTGCAAATCAGCACTTGTACCATGCACAGTATTACCCGTCATTTCAGAGCCCCTGAATATACTGTCATAAGCTACTTTACCACCATCTTCTGTTAGGATTCCACCAAGGTCTCTAATGTTTTTAATATTGCCAGCATAGATAAATCTTCTAGTATTCTCTATGCTGAATGCTTTCCACTCCTCTTCTCCACTTACTTTGTAGAAATACTGCTTACCAGGAATTAGATTATAAGCTGTTACTTTACCATCTACAGCAGAAAAATGGAATCCTGATGTATGGAATTTTTGAGGGTAAACAGATACAGGAGCATCAGCATATATTACAACAGGAAGCGGCTGATCTAACCTTTCACTTCTAATAGAATCATTCACATAGTCGTCTATAACAGAAGTTGTATTATTGGTTATGTCATAGTGAACATTCTTAATGTAAGCTAAAGGCTCTGTCTTCAGTGTATTATAAGCTACCTTGTCATTGACTTCCTGCTTAGTATAGTATTTTGTCAATGCTTCTTCTATAGCCTCCAACATCTCATCAGTTGTAGGATAACCTGTTAAATCAAGGGCTGTTGAACCTATATACTCCCAGTCATAAACAGTAATATTGTTAACTGTCTTTAAGACAGTGATATACTCATCTTTAATATCTTCACTGTCTGGATTAGGCACTAAATATATCTTATTAAGTGTTGCTGCACTAGCCTGAGGAAGTTCATCTACAAGAACAAAGATTACACCTTTAGATGTATTAATTAAATTATCAACCTGCTCTTTAGTATAAGTATTTTGCCTGATGTTGGTAATCTCTTGAGTATTCTCAACAACAGCAGCATCTAGGTATTGTATACCATCTTCATGCTTAGATAGTCTGTCTTCAAGTTTAGGCTCTACACCAGCAGGAACAGCACCATTCTTATTTTGAGAATAAACAGCTTGGGTAGAAGTTACAGGGTACAAATCAATATCTTCTGTGCCTCCTATAATCTCCTTTTCT
>Ga0247610_10002162_pt1 | contig 23179 bp, 19 predicted proteins | sample 174DNAGHGhighgp2_FD_193483 | JGI IMG/M metagenome (GOLD analysis project Ga0247610, IMG submission 193483) | Sheep rumen microbial communities from Palmerston North, Manawatu-Wanganui, New Zealand - 1742 DNA GHGhigh gp2 | ecosystem: Host-associated > Mammals > Digestive system > Stomach > Rumen...
AAGCAGGTTTATGCCAAGGTCGGCGGTGCTCCGCACCTCGATGGCGGCTACACGGTGTTTGGCGAGGTGGTGGAGGGTATGCCCATAGCGCTGCGCATAGGGCGCACGCCGGTGGATGCCCATGAGCGGCCGCGCCGCCCCGTGGGCATAAAGCGCATCGTGGTTGAGTAATACAGATGTGCGCCGCCCCGCCCGACGTTGATGTCGGACGGGGCGGCGTGTGTCGGTGTGACTGTCGGGGTCAGTCTTGGTCGTTCTGGCTCTCCTCGAACTCCTTCTGCAGTTTCTGCTGCACGTCTGTCGGCACGAGTTCGTAGCTTGCGAACTTCATGACGAAGCTGGCGCGTCCGCCCGTGATGGAGCTCAGTGCCGTGGAGTAGCTTGCCATCTCCTTGAGAGGCACCTTGGCGGTGAGCTTCTCGTAGCCGTTCTCGGATGTCATGCCCATGATCATGCCGCGGCGGCCCTGAAGGTCGGACATCACGTCGCCCATCTTGTCGCTGGGCACGAAGATATCGACGTCATAGATGGGTTCGAGCAGCTTGGGTGCTGCCTCGCGGAATGCCTGCACGAAGGCGTTGCGTCCTGCCAGCATGAACGAGAGCTCGTTGCTGTCCACGGGATGCATCTTGCCGTCATAGACGATGACGCGCACGTCGCGGGCGTAGGAGCCTGTGAGCGGGCCCTGCTCCATCTTCGACATGATGCCCTTGAGGATTGCCGGCATGAAGCGTGCGTCGATGGCACCGCCAACGACGCTGTTGACGAAGACGAGCTTTCCTCCCCACTCGAGTTCTATGACATCCTCGCTCTTGGCGTTGATGCGGTACTCCTGGTTGCCGAAGCGATATACCTCGTTGATGGGCTGTCCGTCGGCGTATGGCTCGATGATGAGGTGCACCTCTCCGAACTGTCCTGCACCTCCCGACTGCTTCTTGTGGCGGTAGTCGGCTCGTGCGGCCTTGGTGATGGTCTCGCGGTATGGTATGCGCGGCTCGTCGTAGATGATCTGGATCTTGTCGTTGTTCTCGATGCGCCATTTCAGTGTGCGCAGGTGGAACTCGCCCTGACCCTTGACGAGTATCTGGCGCAGCTCCTTGCTCTGCTCTACCTGCCATGTGGGGTCTTCCTGCGACATGCGCTGCAGCACGTTCATCATCTTCTCTGTCTCTGCCTCGTTGGCAGCGCGGATGGCGCGTATGTACTTGGGCTCGGGGTATTTGATGAAGGCGAAGCGGTTGTCGCAGTCCTTGCCGTTGAGGGTGTTGCCGGTCTTCACGTCCTTGAGCTTCACGCTGCAGCCTATGTCGCCTGCCACGAGCTCGCTGACCTTGGTGCGGTTTGCCCCGGCGCAGACGAAGAGCTGTGCTATGCGCTCCTTGGAGCCGCGGTCGGCGTTGGTGAGGTCGTCGCCTTCACGCACGACTCCGCTCATGACCTTGAAGTACTGCACCTCGCCGATATGTGGCTCTACGGCCGTCTTGAAGAAGTACAGGCTTGTGGGTCCGTTGGCGTCGCACTTCACCTCCTCTCCGCGTGTGTTGTGGACGGGCGGCATCTGATCTACGAAAGGCACCACGTTGCCGAGGAACTCCATGAGTCGGCGTACGCCCATGTCCTTTCCTGCGCATACGCAGAAGACGGGGAACATGCCTCGTGCTGCCAGTCCGGCACGTATGCCCTCGCGCATCTCGTCCTCGGTGAGCTCCTCTGTCTCGAAGAACTTCTCCATGAGTGTCTCGTCATGCTCTGCGGCAGCCTCCACGAGGGCTTTGTGCATCTCCATGGCTTTCTCCATCTCATCGGCAGGAATGTCCTCGATGTTGGGTGCGCCGCCCTCGGGCTTCCACGAATATTTCTTCATGAGCAGCACGTCGATGACGGCGTTGAAGTCGGGTCCTGTCTTGATGGGGTACTGCACAGGCACAACCTTTGAGCCGTAGATGCCTTGAAGCTGTTCGAGCAGATGGTCGTAGTCGAATTCCTCATCGAGGCGGTTGATGAGGAAGATGACGGGCTTCTGCATCTTCTCTGTCAGACGGAAATGGTTCTGTGTCGCCACCTCGGGGCCGTTGGCACCGTTGATGAGCAGGATGGTGGTGTCTGTGACGCCCATTGCCGTGAGTGCAGCTCCTGCGAAGTCGTCGGAGCCCGGGCAGTCTATGATGTTCAGCTTCTTGCCGTTCCACTCGACATGGAATGGTGTGGCGAAGACAGAATATCCATATTCCTGTTCTACGGGGAGGTAGTCGGAGACGGTGTTCTTCTGTGTGATGCGTCCTCGCCTGGAGATGATGCCGCTCTCGTAGAGCAGCGCCTCGGTGAGGGTGGTCTTTCCTGCGCCGTCACTGCCCAGCAGGGCAATGTTCTTGATTTCTTTCGTCTGATACGTCTTCATTAGTTGGTGTTGAGTTTATAAGTTTGTAAATTTGTGTGCTTGGTATAGATGTGTTTTGCTTTCAGGATATATAGATGTTGGTGTGTGCATTGATGTCTGTCGGCTTGGCCGGTGCCGATTAGTTAGTGAGTTGTAAGTTATTAGTTTATGGCATTTTGTCGGAACGTCGTTGACGGCGTTTTGCACTCATAGCATGGCTTCGCACCGCCAAATCGGCCGCAAGTTAGTGAAAAAGTTTAGACTTTAAGGCCAAACGGCATACTTTTCTGCAATTTTTGACCTTTTTTAGCATTTGAGGGCGTGAGGTTTTGCGGTTATCATTTTACATACACACCTGCTGCACGAAAGCCGGCGATATCGACATAGGGAGCTGCTTCGCACGATGTCATGCTCCAGCTTACTTCCCTTGGCGAGTTTGCCAACTCCCCCCGTGGCTGCATCGCCTCTGCCGTCGCATGCTGTCTGATTCAAGTTTCGGGAGTAACGCCGCAGGGGTGGCTCGTCACGTTGACATAGTGATGAGCCACCCCTGCGGGGCGATTGTCCCAAACGCATTTGGAACTACTTTTATTACTCTCTCAAGTGTCATCTGTTGAACTGCCACCAGTCGAGGCGTACATCGCCGTGGGCCTGTGTGACGCAGATGTAGAGGTCGTGTACCCCCTTCACTTTCGACACACGTGCGGTGAAGTCTGAATACGACTCTATGGATGCCGTTGGGGCTATGTCCAGCGCAGCAATCTCGGGTCCGTCGATGCTGTCGGTGTGCAGAGAGAGGCGTGCCTTGCCAGTGGCGGCAGCGGCGATGGTGAAACGTCGTGGAGCCTTGGTGCCGAAGTCCACTCCGCGCAGTCGTATGAACTCGCCGGGGTCGAGGTCATAGATGTAGCATGCTGTGCGTCCTGTGGATGGCGGCATGTCGGCCACCACGCCGGTGTTGGGACAGCCCACCTTGCCTACCCTGAGTCCGTAGCCCCACGCCATTGTCTCGGCCTCGACGCGTCTGTAGGGGTCGAGGTGTGCGAGCTGTGTGGGCGGTTGCTGGTCGAGCCAGTAGGGAATCTCGGCTATCGTGCCGTCGGCGTTATATGTTATCTCGCAGACGGAGACGCTGCGGCGTTCGTGGTGGACGTAGGTCTCGAGATGCATGAGGTCGTAGTTCTGTCCGAAAATATATGAGTGTCCCTTGAAGTCGCAGATGCCCGGGTGGTTGCCTCGTGTGCGGTCTGTGGGCTTCATGATGTAGCCTTTGGGCTGCCAGGGTCCTGTCGGGCTGTCGCTCATGGCATAGCCGAGAGCCTCGGGGCAGCATGTGGTTGCGTAGGCGAGGTAGTAGTGTCCGTTACGGCGGTAGAACCACGGCCCTTCCTGATAGTGCTCGATGTGCGGTAGCTTTACGATGTCGCTCTTCAGCGACACCATGTCGTCGTTGAGCAGTGCATAGTATGTCTCGGGGTTGCCCCAGTACATGTATGCCTGACCGTCGGTGTCGGTGAAGACGGTGGGGTCGATGTCGTTCCAGTGTTCACGCTGCCACACCAGTGGCTTGCCGAGAGGGTCGCGGAACGGCCCGTAGGGTGTGTCTGCCACGAGGACCCCTATGCCGTGTCCGTGTAGCGGGGCATAGAGATAGTACTTGCCGTTGCGCTCTACGGTCTGAATGGCCCATGCGCCGTTTTCGCGCGAGCGCCATGTGAAGTCACGCAGCGATGCCACGGCGCCGTAGGCTGTCCAGTTGGCCATGTCGGTGGTGGACCACAGCAGCCAGTCGTACATGAAGAACCCGGCCGAGCTCCGCTCGTCAGGGTCGGGGATCTCGTCGGGCGAGGCATCGTGGGAGGTGTATAGGAATAGCGTGTCGCCGACGACGAGTGGTGATGGGTCGGCGGTGTATTTCGTCTGGAAGATGGGCAGGTTTGTTGCAGTGTCGAAGGTGAGCAGCGGTGGTGTGTCGGTGTCTTGGCCTGCAAGAGGTGCCGCTGCCAGCAGTGTGAGCAGTGCTGCGGAAATGGTGTAACGGATGTGCATGATGTGGAAACAGAGTATTATGTATTGGAAAATGAAAAAAAAGCAGCCAGCAGAAGGCATGTGTGCTGGCTGCTTAGGATTATGTCAGCTTATGACCGTCAGCTGTACCAGATGGTTCCGTTGCTTGCCGGTCCGTAACGCTGCGAGTCCTCGTCGTTGAGATAGTTGTCGAGCTCGTATTCCTCTTGATGGAACATTTTAGGTTTTGGTTTCATGGGAGCAATAGTTTTTGTGGTTTATGAAAAAGAGATTTAGTTAGTTTTCCGAGTGCAAATATATGATGCTAAATGCACATTGTCAAGAAATAAGTTGAAAAAGATGTTAAAATGGCATGTTTTTATGCTGTTACGGTGTTGGTTTAACACCCGTTAAGCCCGCAGAATGAGGTTTTTGAACGAGGTCGTGAAGATATTGATGTGGTGAGCCATATACGTAATATCCTCACAGGCAGGGGTGAAGTCCTGCTGACTTCACCCCTGCCTGTAGTCTTTCCACCCCCTGCGGGGTTACTCCTGAAACTTGAAATGGGTTTACTTTTCGGTCTCGGTGTTGCCGTAGCCATAACCGTAGCCGTAGCCGTAACCGTAGCCGTAGCCATACTTGTGACGCTCAACCTTGCTGTCGTTGAGCACGATGCACAGGTGTTTGAACTTCTCCTCCTGATAGAGGCGTTCGAGCTCTGGGAGGTAGCGTCTGTCAATCTTTCCCTCGCGCATGACATAGAGTGTCACATCGGCCACGCGGTTGACGATACCTGCATCAGCCACTGCGAGTGCCGGGACGTTGTCAATCACGATGTAGTAGTAGGTCTTCTTCAGCTCCTCGATGCACTTTTCCAAACGGTCGCTCATGAGCAGTTCGGCAGGATTGGGCGGTGTTACGCCGGCGGGCAGCATGTCCACGTTCGTCTCCGGGTCTTCGGTGACAATGAGGTGCTTAATGTCGTCGGTGGCACCGCTGAGGTATGCCGTCAGTCCGTCGCGTCTGATGTTTCCGGAGAGCTTCGACTGTGTGCGCTTGCGTATGTCGGTGTCTATGAGCAGCACCCGCTTGCCCGTCATGCCGAGTGTCGCGGCGAAGTTGCGTGACACGAAGGTCTTGCCCTCGCCCGGCGTGGTAGAGGTGAACATGATGACGCGTGCGTCTTTGTTGACGAAGGTGAGGCTGAACCTGAGCATGCGGAACGCCTCGCTGAGGGTGTCGTCCTTGTGTTCGCCCACGATGATTTCGTTGTCTTTGATGCCCTCTTTGCGGTGCGGGATCTCTCCGAGCACAGGTATGTTGGTGAATTGCTCGATGTCCTTACGTCCTCTGACGTTGACGTTGAGGAGGTTCTTGATGTGGAAGTATGCGAATGGCAGCACGATTCCTATTAGCAGCGCCACGAGCATGATGATCCTCTTACGTGGTGCTATGGGATGGTTGCTGCCGAATGGAGTCTCCACGACGCGTATGTTGGCCTCTGTGATGGCGAGCTGGAGTGCTGTCTCCTCGCGTTTGTTGAGCAGGTATGTATAGAGCGTCTCCTTGATGCTCTGCTGACGTGTGATGTCGAGCACCTGTTTCTCCTTCTGCGGCACGGCGCTTATGTTCGAGCTCAGCCCAGCCTCTTCCTCCTTGGCACGTTGCAGCTGCACGTTGAGTGCCGAGAGGTGTGCGCCTGTCGATGAGATGATGGTCTGTCGCATGTTGGCGAGATCTACCTCGAGCTGCTGCACCTGCTGGTTGTTCTCTCCTGCACCTTCCACGAGTCTGTTGCGGCGCAGCATGGCCTCGTTGTAGCGTTGTATCTGGCTGAGGATGCCGGCGTCGGCGATGCTCAGGGTCGGTATGAGGTTGCTCTCGTTGGCGTTGTTGCGCAGCTCGTCGAGTAGGAACTGCACCACAGCCACCTGACTCTCGAGCTGTATGCTGCGCTGTCGGGCAGCGCTGCTCTGCTGCAGATATACTGCTGCGTCCTGTTTGACATCGACGACCCGGTTCGTCTGTTTGTACTCGGCCAGCGCTCCCTCCACGGCGCTGAGCTCCTCGGTGATGAGCGATATGCGCTCGTCGATGAAGTCGGCAGTGGATTTTGCTATGCGGTTCTTGTCGTCGATGATGCTCTTGCGATATGCTTCGAGCACGGCGTTGAGGATGTCTTCGGCGCGCTTGACGTTGGTGTCGGCGTATGTTATGCTCACGAGTGTGCTCTCCTTGTTGAGCTCGCTGGCGCTGAGGTTCGAGCCGTAGGCGTTGGCGGCGGCTTCGATGGTGGTGTGTGTGACGTTGATGGTCTCTCCCTCGAAGAGGTGGAACGTCTTCTTCTCGGGCAGTATGGTGATTTGTCCGAAGGGCAGCTTCACTGCCTTGCCCAACTCGCACAGCCTGTCATACTCGACCGGGCCTTCTGCGGTCTGTATGTTGGAGATGCGCACGTTGTTGCCTTCGATGGTGGCGTCGAAGCTCACGGGGCGTTCTGTCTCCTCGGGCTCGAAGCGCACTGTGAAGGGCCTCTCGTCGTAGAGTGAGATGCGCTGCATGCGTCGTTTGTAGCTGTAGTTGACGTCGAGGCGCAGGTTGCGCACCACCTCCTTCATGATGACGTGGCTCTGCAGTATATATACCTCGTTCTGCACGCTCGACCCCATCATGACGCCGTTGAGCTGCATGAGTGCGTCAGTGCCGCCTCGCGACGTGCGTCCGCCGGTGCTGTTGCTCGTGTCGTCTTTGACGAGCATGACGGCCGTCCTCTGATAGACATTGGGCTTGGTGGCGAGATAAAGGTATCCCAATCCCATGCATACTATGGTGGAAACGATGAACCATTTCCAGTTGTAGGTGAAGATGTCCAGAATGTCACGCAGCGAGAGCATGTCCTCGATTTCGTCTTGCGACTCAAAATCGGTAATCGTGTTTTGGTTTTTGTTAGCCATGATTATCATTAAAAAAGCGCACAAAGTTAGTGAAAAAGTTTCATCCGACAGGCTAAAAGGGGCAAGTTTTTACTTTTTTTATGTAAAAAGTTGGTGGGATGGCCGAAAATGCATAACTTGCGGCCCTAAAATGGTCGTTATATGCGAAAACTGCTTTTCCTGATACTCGTCATCGTTGTCTTGCCATTCCTCGTCACGGCACAGAAGCAGACCATCCAACGAGGCAATGCGTCATACTATCACGATCGCTTACACGGTCGTCGTATGGCCAATGGCGAGCGCTACAACAAGGACAGCATGACGTGCGCCCACATGCGTTATCCTCTGGGCACATTGCTTCGTGTCCGCAACCTCACGAACGGCAAGGAGGTCGTAGTGCGTGTCACCGACCGCGGCCCTTACACTCGCAAGTTCGTCATCGACCTCTCGCGTGCTGCCGCCCGTAAGCTCGACATCATCCAGTATGGTTTCCGGCAGGTGGAGATAACGCCCTTTGTCCCTGGCAAGGTGCCTTACAAGTACGAGCCCTCGACCGAGAAGCCCGAGCTGGACCTTGGCTATACCACCGACCTTGCTATCGGTGCTCCCTACTGGCAGGACGACAGCATCTATCTTGCCAAGCACCGCTTGTCGCGCACAGAGGTGCCTCATCTGGACCCCGATACTCTCCAGGCCGTCGTGGAGGACGACACTACCCTTCGTCAGCGTGCCGTGGAGACTCGTCAGCAACGTGTGCCGCAGAAGGGTAGTGGCTCTGGCACGAAGCCACATCGTGGTTCATCAGACAGCGCCAACGCCAGAAGCCCGCGACCGCGATGACGACGTAGAGACCGTAGAGCGATGCCTTGAAGGGTATGTCCTTCAAGAAGTAGAGCCAGCACGACACGACATCCACTGCTATCCACACCAGCCACTGTTCGAGATACTTGTGTGCCAGCGCCCATATCCCTACGAGCGACAATGCCGTGGTGAAGGCATCGGCCACCGGGACGTTGGAGTCGGTGAAGTGCGAGAGCACATACCAGATGGCCGCCCACAGCCCTGCCGCTATCGCCATCCAGAGCATGGCGGTGCGCAGGGGTATGTGTGTTATGGCGACGTCGCCGCTGTCTGTGCCGGCAGCTTTCGTGCCGTCGGGGCTGCGATGGTTCCATCGCCACCATCCGTAGGCTGTCATGGCGAGGTAATAGAACTCCATGCCGCAGTCGGCATAGAGTCCTTTCTGAAAATAGAGCACTATGCCGAGCACCTGCATCACGGCCCCCACGGCCCACATCCAGATGCTGGCCCGGTACTCGAGCACGATGTATGCCAGCCCGAGCGCCGCTGTCGTAGCGTCAAGATAATTCATTGGTCAGAAACGTAATGCTATGCTTCCCATGGCGGTGAAGCCGGCCTGTGGTATGAAGCCTATCTGGTAGTAGCGATTGTCGTTAGTGTGTCCTGCGCTCTCGCAGATGGCGCTATATACCCACCCGCTTGCGGCATAGCGTGCGTTGAAGATGTTCGACAGGTTTGCGCCGAACACCACTTCCCGGAGTCCGAGTGTGCGCTGGCACGGCAGTGTATATTGCAGACGCAGGTTGGAAGTTGTGAATCCCGGCAGCGAGCGTTGACGGTTTGCCGTGTTGTCGAGGTACTGTCTCGAGACGTAGTTGGTGTGCCATGTGGCCTCGAATCCGCTCTTGTGTGCCCGCAGGAAGGCATTGAGTATGACGCTTGGCGAGAAAGCCAGCGTGGAGTTGTCGTAGTGTATGGTCTGTGTGCCGTTGTCCCAGTCCTCTACGACCTCGTCGAAGTCGAGGATGCGGTTCTGGCTCAGCGCGGCGTTGGCCTCCAGTGCCAGCCATGACGTGATGTCCACGCCTGCCGTCAGCTCTGCCCCTAAGCGGTAGCTGGTGGTGATGTTCGTGGTGAGCTTCTCGCCGATGTCGCTGTAGAGTCCTGTCTGTACAAACTGGTCGGAGTAGTACATCATGTAGAAGTTGGCTCCGGCGCGGAATCGCTGTCCTGCGTAGCGGTAGCCCAGCTCGTAGTCGAAGACCCACTCGGCCTTTGGCGAAGGGTATGAGCCGTTGTCGGTGAAGTTGTTGCGCTCGGGCTCGCGGTGGCTGATGGCCTCGCTGAAGTATGCCTCGTGGCCGTTGCGATGCCAGCTCACGCCGGCCTTTGGGTTGATGAAGTGGTAGTCCTTGTCGATGTCCAGCAGCTGGTTGTCGTAGCGGCCGCCGTTATCGTAGAACTTATCGTTGATGCCGTCGGTGGTGTAGCCCACGTGCCGATACTGCAGGTCGCCGAAGACCGACCATTCGGGGTCGATGGCGTAGGCAGCCTTCACGAAGACGTTGTGGTCGCCCTTCCTGGCCTTGCTGTCATAGTATGTGTAGCGCCCTGCCCCGTCCAGCAGGCTTGCCTCTAGCTCGGGGTTGGCGGCGTAGGTGATGTAGCCAAAGTGCTTACCCCAGAACTGCTGAAGGTTGAAGCCCATGCGCACATCCCATGCTCCGTGGCTGAAGTGTGCGTTTGCCAGCAGGCCCGCTGTGTGCTGTCCGAGACCTTTCTGCCGCACGAAGTCGTCCTTCTTCAGCGTCGTGCCGTCGGAGGTGGTGAAGTTGCCGAGGCCGAACTTTTTAAGCTTGTTCTGCGACCTGAACTCCTCGTAGTAGCCGTAGCCGTAGGTGTAGCGGGCAGTGGCGCCGATGTCCCATCGGTCGTTGATGTCCCATGCCAGTGAGAGCAGGTTGTGGTCTTGGTTGAAGTTGTCGGTGGTGCGTCGCCACGGCGAGCCGTCGCGCATCATGTAGCGTTGTGTGATGTAGTTGCCGTCGGCGTCGCGTGCGAAGTTGCCCTGTTCGTCATAGACCATTGTCTCGTAGAGCGTGTTGTACTTGCCGAGGCCGCGGTCATAGAGGTCTCTGTAGGTGCTTATGCCGGTCGCCGTGCCGTAGGTGCCGTCCATGATGCTGAGGTCGTTGTCGCCGGCGGTGACGCCGTTCCATGCCTGCCCTGTGTGCTCGTAGTTGCCGATGTTCTTGTAGCGCAGCGTGAGTCGTTCGTTGGGCATGAATGTCAGCCCTCCGTAGAACGAGCCCGAGCGTCCGTCCGTGCCGTGGACGAATCCGTCGGTCTGTGTCTGGTGCCATGCGGCATCCACGATGAGTTTGTCCCAGAGCAGGCCCGTCGATGCCGATGCTCCGTAGTTCATGGTGTTGTATGACCCGTAGCTGAAGTTGAGTTCTCCGCGTGGCGTCGGCGACGGTGTTGCCGAGCTCAGTGATATTGCTCCCCCGAAGGCTCCGTCGCCGTTGGTTGAGGTGCCAACTCCGCGCTGCACCTCCACGGAGCCGAGCAGCGCAGCGTATGAGTTCATGTTTGCCCAGAAGACACATTGGTCCTCGGGTGAGTTCAGTGGCACGCCGTCGAGTGTGACGTTGATGCGCGAGTCTCCGGCACCGCGGACGCGCATATATGTCGTGCCGGTGCCGAGGCCGTTCTCGCCCCATGCCATCACGCCTGGGGTCTCTGCCAGCAGCATCGGCAGCTCGCGTCCTGTGCGTGAGAGGCGTTGCAGGTCCTGGTATCTGACTTTCGTCAGGGCGTAGGGCGCATGTTCCTGTGTGCGCACGCCGCTGACCACGATTTCCTGCATCTGTTCCATGCGTATGGAGTCATTGTCGTTTGTCTGTTGAGCCGACGTCGTATGGCTCACCATGCCCGTCAGGGCAATCAGTAAAGAGGTTGTCTTCATAAATATATAAAGGTGTATTGGTCGTTATCATCCCTACGCCGGTATTACCCGAATCAGGTTTACAGGGTTTGTTCTCAGCCCGCCGAGATGGCGGACACCCCTTGATAAGTCGGCGGCAAAGGTACGCATTTTGTCCGAATGCGCCGCACGTTTTGCCGAAAAAATGCGTTGTCAGTCCCAAAAAAGGAATAAATGTCACACAGGTCTGAGTCCGAGACGTTCTGCCTGCTCTATGACGAAAGCCCTGGCGGCATCGTGTTCGTTGGGTATTACGCCGTCGAGGATGGCGTCCTTGACGGCCGTCTTGAGGATGCCGACGTTGCGGCACGGCGTGAGTCCGAAAAGCGTCATTATCTCATCGCCGGTGACGGGTGGCTGGAAGTTGCGTATGCGGTCGCGCTCCTCGAGGTCAACAAGTTTCTTGCGTACGAGCTTGAAGTTGTCGAGGAAGCGCTGCTTGCGCTGCTCGTTGCGGCTCGTGATGTCGGCCTCGCAGAGCAGCATGAGGTCGTCGATGTCGTCGCCGGCCTCGAAGAGCAGGCGTCTCACGGCGGAGTCTGTCACCTCGTCGTCGGCGATGGCTATCGGCCTCATGTGCAGCGCCACGAGTTTCTGGACGTAGCGCATGCGGTCGTCGAGAGGCAGCTTCAGGCGTTTGAAGATCTGTGGCACCATGCGTTCGCCCACGGTGTTGTGGTTGTGGAACGTCCAACCGAGGGCAGTGTCGAAGCGTTTCGTGCGTGGCTTGCCGATGTCGTGGAGCAGCGCTGCCCACCTCAGCCACACGTTAGCGTCGTGGCCGTCGCCTGTCTCGCTTTGTGCGCGCACGACATTTGTCAGCACCTCCAGCGTGTGCCAGAAGTTGTCCTTGTGCGAGCGTCCCGCCACTGTCTCCACGCCCTGAAGGGCAGCGAGCTCGGGCATGATAATCTCGAGCAGCCCGCACTGTAAGAGCAGCTCGAAGCCGTAGGCCGGCGAGGGCGATGCCATTATCTTCTGCAACTCGTCGGCGATGCGTTCCTTGGAGATAATGGCGATGCGTTCGCGCATGGTGTGCAGGGCGTCGAAGGTCTCGGGCTCGATGGTGAATCCGAGCTGTGTGGCGAAGCGCACACACCGCATCATGCGCAGCGGGTCGTCGCTGAATGTCTGTTCGGGTTCGAGCGGTGTGGCTATTATGCGGTCCTGCATGTCCCAGATGCCGTCAAAGGGGTCCACGAGTTCGCCGAAGCGCGTGGCATTGAGGCAGATGGCGAGGGCGTTGATGGTGAAGTCGCGTCGCTGCTGGTCATCTTCGAGCGTGCCGTCCTCGACGACAGGCTTTCTGGAGTCGTGGCTGTAGCTCTCCCGCCGTGCCCCTACGAATTCCACTTCCTGTCCGTGGCAGTGCACCTGCGCCGTGCCGAAGTTGCGGAACACGCTGACGCGTGCGTGATGTCCCATGCGTTGCGCCACAGCCTGTGCCAGCATGATGCCGCTTCCGACGACGACGACGTCGATGTCCTTCGACGGTCGCTCAAGGAAGATGTCGCGCACGAATCCCCCCACGACGTAGCACTCGAGGCTGAGCTCGTCGGCAGCCGTGCCAATGGTTCGGAAAACGGGGTTCTTGTCGAGCAATGCTGCGAGCTGTTGCTGTGTGTAAAGTTGCATAGGGAGAAGAGAAGAGAGTTGACAGTTGTTAAAAAACGGTGCAAAAGTAATAAGAAAAATAAAAAACAGGAAATAAAAGTGCAGAAAATGCTTGCAGAATCGCAGAAAGCCTTACTTTTGCACACGTTAATCTCAGCCCTTGCGGCGTTAATCAGCATATTCATTTACCGCATCATGCACATATCACTATCCCGCGCCTGCGCTCTCGCCGCCACCATGAGTATGGCTGTCGTGGCGTGTAAGCCAGCCGGTGAGAATCCCGAAGATGTAGCGACACCCATGTTAGGCGAGGCTCGTGCGCTATTGGCCGATGGCCGTTATGGCGCAGCCCGCGACACCATCATGTCTATGCGTCGGCGGCATCCTCTGGCTTTGGAGGCTCGCCGTCAGGCCATCCTGACTCTCGACAGCGTGGAGCTGCTGGAGACCCGCGACAGCATGAATCGCTACGAGGCGGAGCTGGAGGCGGCTCGTGCCGCCTTCGGACGGATGTTGCCGAGGGTTGGCGGCCGCACCAATGAGGATTATTATGCCCAGCAGCGTCTGGTGCACGACATGGAGTTCCATTTTGAAGAACTCTGTGCCAAGGCCAAGTTCTTTGAGCGCAAGATCGACATCGACTCGCGGGGTGGCAACAATGTTACTCAGCCATGAGGTCGGCCATGACACCGTCTGATGTCATGAGTGCCGAAGGCGTAAGGCGCAGCCGGCCATCGTCGAGGCGCAGGCGTCCTGCCGCGAGGTGTGGCTCTGCCATGCGCATCATGTAGCTGAGTCTCTGGGTGCCGAAGCGCCGTTCTGTCGCTTCCAGGCTGATGCCCTCTGATGTCCGCAGACCGCACATCACGGCCTCATCGTAGAGGGCTGTTGTGTCGAGGTCCTCGATGTCGAAGGGTTTGTCCAGACATGTCGATGCGCGGCGCGTCGGCCTCGCGTCGGTGTGTGCGTCGCCCTTGCCCGTGGGCATGGCAGCTGCTGCGGCGTAGTAATCGAGATAGCGATGTAGGTCGGGCAGGTTGGCGCGCCGGGTGAAACGTCCGTCATAGCTGTGTGCGCCGGGGCCGAAGCCCATGTATGGATGCCCCGTCCAGTATGAGCTGTTGTGGCGTGAGCGGTAGCCGGGTAGTGCGAAGTTGGAAATCTCGTAGTGGCAGAAACCTTCGGCCTCGGCTCTCCGGCAGAGGCTTTCGTACATTGCCACGGAGAGGTCGTCGTCGGCCTCGCGGATGAGTCCGGCGTCGCGCTGACGTGTGAGCGGTGTGCCGGGTTCGTAGCTCAGGGCGTAGGCCGAGATGTGCTGTATGCCGAGCGAGAATGCCATGTCGAGGTCGTGCGCCCACACCTCCATCGTCTGTCCCGGCAGGCCGTAGATGAGGTCGATGCTTATGTTCTCGATGCCCTCTTCGTGCAGAATCCTGACGGCCTCTGCTGCGGTGGCGGCATCGTGCCTGCGATGCAACTGTCGCAGGATTCTGTCGTTGAAGGTCTGCACGCCGAGGCTCACGCGGTTGACATTCTCCTTGAACCATTGTGTAAGCGGTGACATCGCGGTGTTGCCGTAGCCTGCCGGCGTGTGTAGCATGTCGGCTGGTGTCGGCAGGGTGGGGCGGGCTATGTCGTCGGGGTTCATCTCGATGGTGATCTCGGCATCAGGCCTTACCATGTAGTGTGTGCGCAGGGTGCCTATGACGGCTTCGAGTTGTCCGGGTGTGAGCCTCGACGGCGTGCCTCCGCCGAGGTATATGCTCTCAGCAGGCAGGAGGCGTGCCATGCTGCCTGTTGCTCCACGATGGTGTCGTTGGTAAATCATCTCGCCGCTTCGCCATTCTATCTCGCGGCAGAGGGCACCGACGTAGGCGGGCAGAGCATCCCCTTCTGTGGTCGAGAAGAAGTCGCAATATGTGCATCTCGACTTGCAGAAGGGGATATGTACGTACAGGTGGTTCAAGATGTCGTGGGGCTTGTCGGCGTCAGAACACGAACTTCACGATGTCGTTGAAGATGGCCAGTGCCATGAGTGCCAGGATTATTGCCATGCCGACATACTGCGCGCGCTCCATGAACTTCTCGGATGGCGGACGCCGTGTCACGGCCTCCACGAGCAGGAAGAAGATGTGCCCACCGTCGAGTCCTGGTATGGGGAGTATGTTCATGAAAGCGAGCATGAGGCTTATGAATGCCGTGATCTGCCAGAAGCTCTGCCAGTCCCACACGGCGGGGAAGAGGTTGCCTATGGTGCCGAAGGAGCCCACGCTCTGTGCCCCTTTCTTCGAGAAGACATATTGCAGGTCGCTGACGTAGCCTTTCAGCGTCTCCCATCCGTAGGTGATGCCGGCGGGAATGCTCTCCCAGAAGCCGTAGTCGCGGTGCTCGAGGGTGTAGTAGGTGAGATAGTGTGCCTTCATGATGCCGAGGTGGTAGTCGGCATCGAGTGTGATGGTGATGTCCTTGCCGTTTGCTCCAGTCCTGACGGAGTCTGTGCTGGCCGGCATCGACATGGTGTCGTTGCCGGCGTGTGCCACTGTCAGCGTGAGCTGTCGCAGACGGACGCTGTCGGCATGCGAACAGCCGGCAGCGAGGATGTCGGACTTGCGACCCATTATGTCGTCGAAGTCGCTCCACCATGCTATGGCCTGTCCCTCTACGGATGTGATGCGGTCGCCCTTGCGTATGCCGGCGAGGTATGCCGGCGAGCCAGGCAGCACACTGTCGATGACGGCCGGCACGTTGACACTAAGGAAGCGTGGCTCCTGCTCGAGCATTTCGAGGAGGTTGATGCCCTCGTCGGGCATGGTGAGCAGCAGCTCGGCACCGCCGCGTCGCACTGTCACCGTGTGTGCCTGCGAGATGGTGCGGAACACAGTGCCGTTCCACACGTCGATGGGCTCGTTGTCGGCACGGAGTGGCACGTCGCCGTCGCGGAAGCCGATGCCCTCGGCCATGGCGTTGTAGCTGAAGCCATATTTGATGTTGCGGATGGGCAGCGTGTCCTCGCCCCAGGCGAAGAGTATCATGGCATAGATGAAGAGCGCAAGGAGGAAGTTGACGAGGACGCCTCCCACCATGACGAGAAACCTCTGCCACACGGGCTTGGCGCGGAACTCCCACTTCTCAACGGGCTGCTTCATCTGTTCGAGGTCGAGGCTCTCGTCGATCATGCCGGAAATCTTGACGTAGCCGCCAAGGGGTATCCACCCTATGCCGTACTCTGTCTCGTTCTTGGCGATGCGCGGGAAGAGGCGTGCAAACCATTTGTCGCGTGTGGAGAAGAGGTGGAACTTGTAGTCGAAGAACATGAAGAACTTCTCCACGCGTATGCCGAAGAGCTTGGAGAAGAAGAAATGTCCGCCCTCGTGCAGGATGATGAGTAGGGCGAAGCAAAGGAGAAGTTGTAGGGTCTTAATCCAGAATACAGACATGATGATGGAAGTTTATTTTTGGGGGGAGGAGGGGAAGAGTAGGGGAGTTGCCGTGGTACGGCAACGTACTCAACGGGTTATGGGGTTTTAGGTTGGGAGGTTTTGGAGTTATGAGATTTGGAGGTTATGAGGCTTTTGGGGCTTTGAGGGGGTGATGGCTTTGAGGGCTTCGGCTGCAAGGCGTCGTGCCTCGGCATCGGTGGCGATGTAGTCGTCGAGCGTGGGTTGCGCCACGAAGGGCGTGGCGTCGAGCGTGCGCCCTATGATGTCGGCCATCTGCATGAAGGAGCACTGCTCCTGGCGGAAGGCGAGGTTCACGACCTCGTTGGCGGCATTGACAATGCACGGAGCGTTGCCTCCGCGGCGCAGCGCTTCATAAGCGAGAGCGAGACATGGGAAGCGCTCCGTGTCGGGCCGCTCGAAGGTGAGGCTGTGCATGGCTGTGAAGTCGAGGCGCTGGAACGAGCTCGCCAGTCGCTCGGGGAAGCTGAAGGCGAGCTGTATGGGCACGCGCATGTCGGGTACTCCGAGCTGTGCCTTCACGGCACCGTCGGCAAACTGCACCGCCGAGTGAACCACGCTCTGCGGATGTACCACGACCTCTATACGCTCGGGTTCGACGCTGAAGAGCCACTTCGCCTCGATGACTTCGAAGCCTTTGTTCATCATCGTGGCAGAGTCGATGGTAATCTTGGCGCCCATGTCCCAGTTGGGGTGGCGCAGCGCCTGTGCCGGTGTCACCTCTGCCAGCTGTGCCGTCGTGAAGGTGCGGAAGGGTCCTCCCGATGCCGTGAGTATGATTTTCTCTATCGGCGACACCTCGCCCATGATGCTTTGGAAAATGGCCGAGTGCTCGCTGTCAACGGGCAGTATCGGCGCGTTGTAGCGTTGGCAGAGGCTGTTGATGAGCTCTCCGGCCACTACCATCGTCTCCTTGTTGGCCAATGCTATCTGCCTTCCGGCGCGTATGGCGGCGATGGTGGGCGGCAGTCCGGCAAAGCCTACCATTGCCGTCAGCACGATGTCTATCTCCTTGTTCTCCACAACCTGACATAGTGCGTCGGCGCCTGCATAGACGGCTATGGGCAGGTCGGACAGCGCGTCGCGCAGGTCGGCATAGTGTGCATCGTTGGCGATGACCACGGCGGCCGGCATGAACTGACGCGCTTGCTTGGCAAGCAGCTGCCACTGGTTGTTGGCCGTGAGGACACGGGCGGCGAAACGGTCGTTATGCTCGGCGATGACCTGCAGGGCTTGTGTGCCTATGCTGCCTGTAGAGCCGAGGATGGCTATTTGTTTCTGGGTGGTGTTCATTACGATTTATTGAGATTCAACAGGTCGGTGGGAATGTCTGCCGTGAGGCGTCGCTGGCGATGGTCGGCTCCGACGATGAAGCCCTCGTGGGCAGGTATCAGTATGCTGCTGCCGTCGGGAGCCTCCACGTCGAGGAGCACGTTGGCTGTCTGGTCGAGCACGTCACGTACCGTGCCTATGCACTCGTCGTGCTGCCACACCTCGAAGCCCGTGAAGTGGCGCCATGTCAGCTCGTCGGCATCGATGTCGGTGGGCGTCAGCTCCTTGGGGAAGCATACGTCGGCGCCTACCAGTCGCTCTGCGGTATGTATGTCGTCAACGTCCTCGAACTTCACCAAGGCCACCGTGTCGGAACGGAAACGCCATTCCTCGAAGAAGAAGGGCACGGGCAGGCCGTCGAGCATGATGAAGACATAGTCGGCCTCTGTGCGGTCCCACACATCGTCGGTGAAGTGGAAAGCCAGCTCTCCGCGCACGCCATGCGTGCGCGTGAGCGTACCTATTTTATATATATCGTCGGCATTGATCATTCTTGGAGGGCAGTGATGCTGAAGATTAGGTTGTGGGCGCGTGTCATGCCTTGCGTGTGATGCGTGCGCCGAGGGCATTGAGGCGTGCCTCGATGTCCTCGTAGCCGCGGTCTATCTGCTCGATGGCGCTGATGGTGCTCGTGCCCTCGGCCGAGAGAGCTGCTATGAGCAGTGCTATGCCGGCACGTATGTCGGGCGAGGTGAGCCGTCCGGCGCGCAGCCTCTGCTGGCCGCCGTTGCCCACGACGACAGCGCGGTGCGGGTCGCAGAGTATGATCTGTGCGCCCATGTCGATGAGCTTATCTACGAAGAACAGCCGGCTCTCGAACATCTTCTGGTGTATGAGCACCGAGCCTGTGGCCTTCGTGCTCACCACGAGCAGGACACTCAGCAGGTCGGGCGTCAGCCCGGGCCATGGCGCATCGGCGATGGTCATCACCGAGCCGTCGATGAATGGTTTTATGGCGTAGGTGTCGTGGTGCGGCACGAAGATGTCATCGCCATGTCGCTCGATGGTGATGCCCATGCGTTCGAAGGTATGCGGTATGATGCCCAGCTGGTCGTAGGCCGTGGAGCGTATGGTGACGCCGTCGCCCACCATGGCTGCCATGCCGATGAACGACCCCACCTCTATCATATCGGGCAGGATGGTGTGCGTGGTGCCGTGCAGCATGCTCACGCCGTTGATGGTGAGCAGGTTGGAACCCACACCGCTGATGTCGGCACCCATGCTGTTGAGCATCCGGCACAGCTGCTGAATATACGGCTCGCAGGCGGCATTGTAGATGGTGGTGGTGCCTTCGGCCTTCACGGCGGCCAGGATGATGTTGGCCGTGCCCGTTATCGAAGCCTCGTCGAGCAGCATGTACGTGCCGTGCAGTCGCTCGGCCGTGGCGACATATACGCCGCGTGCTGCCTCGTAGGCGAAGGTGGTGCCGAGGCGTGTGAGTCCCAGCACGTGCGTGTCAACGCGGCGGCGACCTATCTTGTCGCCACCGGGCTTGGCAAGCACGGCGCGCCCGAAGCGTGCCAGCAACGGCCCCACGAGCATGATGCTGCCGCGCAGGGCTGCCGTACACCTCACGAACTCGTCGGTCTCGAGGTATTCGGGATTTATGTTGTCGGCACGGAAGGTGAAGTCGCCAGGGGCGTTCTCCGTAACGCTGACGCCAATCTGCCGCAGCAGCTGTATCTGGTTGTTGACATCGGCTATGGCGGGGATGTTGGTGATGCGCACGGGCTCTGTGGTGAGCAGCACGGCACACAGCACCTGCAGCGCCTCGTTCTTGGCTCCCTGCGGACGTATCTCGCCTCTGAGGCGATGACCTCCCTCAATGACGAACGAGCTCATTTGCGTTTCTTCTTACGTGATTTCTCCTGCACGCGCCCGGCGGTGACCTGTGCGAAGCGGAAGTTGTCGGACAGCTGCACGGTGCCGTCGGTATATGCCATGATGTCGGCACGGATCTTGCCCTCGTCGAGGGCTCCGCGGTTGAAGTCGTAGAGATCCTGCTTCATGGCGTCGGCCAGCTGGCCGGCCAGAGCCTGGCGCTGAGCCTCGTCGGGGAGCTGCTGCAGCTTGCGCATGAAGGCTTCGAGCAGGTGGCCGTAGTGGCGGTAGCGTATGCGCTGCATGGGGTATTTCAGAGGTGCGGGATGTGCGTCGGCCTCGTCCCGGCGCGTGATGTCGTATGGATAGTCGATGTCGAGCTTGTAGCCGGACATGAGGGCGAGCTGATCCCACAGTTTGCGCTGATAGTCGGGCTGGTGACGCAGCTGGGGGTTCATGGATGCCATGGCGCCCACGATGGCCTCGGCACACTGCTGGCGGCGCTCGCGCTCGGTGATGGTCAGACAGTAGCTCACCATGTCCTGGATGGTGCGGCCATACTCGCGCAGCACGAGTTTCTCGCGTTGTGAGTTATATTGCATGTTCAGTGGTTTTGCTGTTTGTGTTCAGATTGAAAATGATGGTCGGCCGTATGCAACAGGTCCTTGGGCTTCGTGGCAACGAAGTCCTTGAGATAGAAGGGTTCTGAGTAAGCCACATCGGCCACCTCGCCGCGCATCAGCGCCCTCTCTGCCAGCGGCGGCATGTGCTTGGCCAGCGGCAGTATGCCGTCCACGAAGATGGCGTGGGGATGAGTGATGACGGCACGGCACTTCGCCGCCCCGTCGCCGAAGAAACACACGGGGCCGTGATTGAGCCATGGCTCGTAGGTCTGCTCATTGACGATGTCGGCTGCCGCCGGGCGCAGCTCATGGAGGGCGCGGTCGAAGACGGCGGCATACACCTCCATGCGTCGTGCGTCGATCATCGGCACGAAGAGAGCCTCCTCCGGCAGGTCCTCGCGGTAGAGCAGCAGCGGCACGCACATCAGTTCGAGCGTGGGGACGGTGAGCAACGGCACGCCGCGACCATAGGCGACGCCCTTGGCCATGGAGAGACCGATGCGCAAGCCCGTGTAGCTGCCCGGACCGTGGCTTACCGCCACGGCATCGAGCGGGATGGCATGGCTCTCGGCGAAGCTCAGCGCTTCATCCACGAAGGGGCCGCAGACGGTGGCATGGTTGGGGCCGTCAAGGTCTTCCTTGTGAAATATCACGGCACCGTCCTGACTGACGGCCACGGAGCATGAGCGCGCACTGGTTTCTATGTTAAGTATGCAAGACACGTGAGTTGTAAAATGTGAAATGTTTAATCGTAAAAATCGTAAACGGCTACATTGTAAATGTAAGCTGTAAATCGTAAATTGTGAAATCGTAAACGGCTACATTGTAAATTGCAGGCTGTAAATCGTAAATTGTGAAATCGTAAATCTATTACGTGCTGTCGCAAATTCGGCGCAAAGGTAGTGAAAAGTTTACACATTCTTGATGAAACATCAAAGTTTTTGTCCTTTTTAGCTTTTTTTGTGGCTTGCCGGGCAAAAACATCATGCTTTCGGGTGCTGACAATGTTTTTTTTACTATCTTTGCCCCTTGAAAAGCAAACCCAAACCGTAACATCCCCACAGCAGATGATACTTTCCATGACAGGCTACGGCAAGGCATCGGCCGACTTCCGCAGCAAGAGAATAACGGCCGAGATAAAGTCGCTCAACAGCAAAGCCCTCGACCTTCAGACACGTACGTCGCCCATCTACCGCGAGAAGGAGATGGAGTTGCGCGCCCTCATAAGCCAATATCTGGAGCGTGGCAAGGTGGAGTTCAGCCTCTACGTGGAGCGTGACGATGCCTGCGCCGTGGCGCCCATCAACCGTAGTGTCGTGGCGGCCTACGTCGGACAGATAAAGAGTATCGCCGAGGAGATGGGCATCGACACCCCCGGCCAGCAGTGGTTTCCCACGTTGCTGCGCCTGCCCGATGTGCTCTCACGCAGCGAGGTCGATGAGCTCACCGACGACGAGTGGGCCGTGGCCTATGATGTCAGCCTTCAGGCCGTGCAGCAGCTGATGGCGTTCCGACGTCAGGAGGGCGATGCCCTGCAGGCGAAGTTCGGTGAGAAGATTGCCAACATCAGCACCCTGCTCGACGAGGTGGAACCCTACGAGCAGGCACGTGTAGAGAAGATACGCAGCCGCATCATCGACGGGCTGCAGAGCATACCCGAGGTGCAGGTGGACCGCAACCGTCTGGAGCAGGAGATGATCTACTACATCGAGAAACTCGATGTCAGTGAGGAGAAACAACGCCTGCGCAACCACCTCGACTACTTCCTCAACACAATGTCCGACGGCCATGGCCAGGGCAAGAAGCTTGGCTTCATAGCCCAGGAGATGGGTCGTGAGATAAACACCCTGGGCAGCAAGTCCAACATTGCCGAGATGCAAAACATCGTGGTGCGCATGAAGGATGAGCTCGAGCAGATTAAGGAGCAAGTGTTAAATGTTATGTGACACCATGAGCAAAGTCATCATCTTCTGTGCCCCCTCCGGCAGCGGCAAGAGCACCATCATCGGCAGCCTCATGCACCGCAGCGAACTCAGCTTGGCATTCTCTGTGTCGGCAACGACACGACCGCCTCGCGGCACCGAGCGCGATGGCGTGGAGTATCTCTTCCTCACCCCGGAGCAGTTCCGCAGCCACATCGATGCCGACGATTTCATAGAGTACGAAGAGGTCTATACCGACCGCTTCTACGGCACGCTGAAGACACAGGTGGAGCGGCAGCTCGCCGCAGGGCAGAACGTCGTTTTCGATGTCGATGTGCATGGCGGCATGCGCCTCAAGAAGTTCTTTGCTGAGCGCGCTCTGAGCATATTCATACAGCCGCCGAGCCTCGATGCCCTCAGACAGCGTCTCACAGGGCGAGCCACAGACAGCCCCGAGGTCATCGAGCAGCGTCTCGCTCGTGCAGGCTATGAGCTGACTTTCGCCCCGCGCTTCGACCGTGTCGTGGTCAACGACGACCTTGACACTGCCATCGCAGAGACCTACAGCATCGTCAGCGACTTCATCAACCGGGGCTCCGTCTGACGGCCAGCCCTGAAAGTGATACACACATGCTCACTGGCATCTACGGCGGCAGCTTCAACCCCATCCACACCGGCCACACGCGGCTGGCACAATGGCTGGTGGATGAGGGAGTCGTAGGCGAGATGTGGCTGCTGGTGACGCCACAGAACCCCCTCAAGGCCACTGAGGGTCTCATGCCCGATGACCTGCGCCTGCGGCTGGCGCGCATTGCTGTGCAGCCGTTGCGCCACGTGTGTGCCTCCGACTTCGAGTTCCGCCTGCCGCGGCCCTCATATATGGTGCACACCCTGGCAGCACTCAGGGCGGCATACCCCGAGCGGAATTTTGCTCTCGTCATAGGTGCTGACAACTGGCAGCGGTTCCCGCAGTGGTACCGCGCCGACGAGATTCTCGCGCACCACCCCGTCATCATTTACCCGCGTCCGCGATGCCATATCGACGCAGCGGCACTGCCCTCAGGGGTGACGCTGACGCAGGCCCCTCTCTTTGACATCTCATCGACCGAGATCCGTGAGGCCATGACTCGCGACCCCTCCTACGACGGTCAGGGACTGGATCCCGCAGTGTGGCATGTCCTCAAAGCCATGACCCGCGACCTATGACGGCCGGGGGATACGATTGTCGTGGTGATCAAGAAGGGGTGGCTCATTCACTTTACAAATGTGGTGAGCCACCCCTTCGGGTTGATGCCTCTG
>Ga0247610_10002163_pt1 | contig 23177 bp, 24 predicted proteins | sample 174DNAGHGhighgp2_FD_193483 | JGI IMG/M metagenome (GOLD analysis project Ga0247610, IMG submission 193483) | Sheep rumen microbial communities from Palmerston North, Manawatu-Wanganui, New Zealand - 1742 DNA GHGhigh gp2 | ecosystem: Host-associated > Mammals > Digestive system > Stomach > Rumen...
GGCGGTAAAATAACAGGTCCTCAACTTGTTTCAGCAATGAATTTAAAAATTGGAGATGTTATTTATGTTACAAATACAGACGTCCCTGATAGATGGGTTGGCGCTATAAATAGTGGCTCTTATATGCTTTATAAGATGGAAACTTCTAAACCAGATTTATCAAGTTATGTAACAACTAATACCGAACAAACTATTAGTGGTCAAAAAACATTCAGCTCAACAAATACTTATATTTCTGGTTGTGGTTTTTCAAAAAGTGATAATTTATTAAGTGACACCAACCCAGCTGCAATGAGAGCTTTAGGTTCTAATCCATTCTTTGGACTTAGATGCAATAGCACAAACTATTATCTACAAGCAACATCAGCTGGTTTATATCTTGGTCCAACTTCAACTGTTGCAACTTCTTGGGACGCAAGTGGAAACATAACAATTAGAGGAACTGTTCAACCAAAATGGGGAACTAAAACTCTTGCAACAACTGACGACATACCAAGTGCTGTTACAGAATCAACGGTTAGTGGATGGGGTTTTACAAAAAATACAGGAACAGTAACATCAGTAAGTGCAGGAACTGGATTATCAATTAGTGGAACAGCATCTACAACTCCAACTGTTAATATTGCAAGTGGGTATAAATTATTAACTTCAACTGAGTGGCAAAATGATTCTGTATATAGTGTAATGAGTTTATCTACTGTTGCTGGTTCTTCGACATCTGGTTCTGTGAAATCTGTTAGATGGTATGTGAGTGGAGTTGAAGGAATTACAACACCTTATAATGGTATGAAACTTGCAGTTAAAATACCATTAGCAGGTGTATCTACAGGCGGTGTTATATTAAGTATTAATGGAAATAATGATGCTGATTATCATCCTGTAGCATATAATGTTAATACTGTGTTTACTACTCATTATGGCGTAGGAACTATAAAATATCTAACTTATGATGCAAATCAAACTATGGCTTGTTATAAAACAACAGGAACATCAGTTACGATAACAGGTGTATGGAAATTTGATGCAGATTATGACTCAAATACAACCATCACATATGGAACTGTAGAATACTATTTTAGACCTTATGTAGGAACTCAAGCATTATATAGATATAAACTTGTTATGCAAGATAAAGATAACAGATTAGTTCCATTAACAATTACAAATGTTTCAAACGGAACGGCTGTTACAAATCAAACACCTACAAATGTTGCATTTAAGCCTGATAAAATTTGGTTTTATGCAGCTACTAGCACTATTAATGCAGGAGCTGTAGTTGGTGGTCAAGTTTTATGGAGAAGTGGTTATAATGCTAATAACTCAACAAATGGTGGTATGGCTGTATGTAATTTCAATTCTACTATTAGTGCTTATAGAATGCTTTATTTATGTGGAACTTATAATAAAACAACTGGTTTGTTCTCATTAAGAGGCGGCGGAACAGCAAGTTCAACACAATACTATACTCAAGTTCCAACTAATACTGCTAATATTACACTAAGTTCATATTTTACAAGTGGTTATGACTATATTTTAGTAGGTGGAACATACTCAAGTAATAACTATATTCAATTATTTGATAATAACCCTATGTATCATTTTGATGGAACTAATCTTGTTCCTTATGATACTTATAACGAAAATAGAATTGAAAATTTAAACACATCTGATGTTTATTATTATCATATTCTTCACTATGATAATATAATGTTCAACGGACAAAGTGCCCCATATACTGGTGATTTACCTTTTATTTCCACAAATTTTCAGCCGTGTATTGTAATAGGCGATATTACAGTATATACTAACAAGGTCATCAAAAATCTATTTGATAATGGGATATATTATTCTAGTGCACAAGCATCCCTTGGGGAATGGACCTTTATGGGAGATGATTCAAAATATGAAGTTTTATCATTTAATCAAAGCACTGGTGAACTTCATTTAAGAAATAATTCAACACTTACAGATGTAACATTAAATCTTAGAGATGTATCCTCAATATCAATGGTTTATACTGATGATAATTCTATTACGAATGGAAAGGCTCTAATGCCAAATACTTATGATGGCGACACCTGGATGATAGAGGGAAGTGATAATTATGTTAAAAGTATAAATGGTTCTACTGGAGCTATTACTAATGTTGCTAAAACAAACAATAATATAATACCTACTGTTAATTCAACAAGTAGTTCTACTGGATATAGTTTAGGAAGTACATCTTATTATTGGAATTATTTACATGTTAGAGAAATTAACGCAAAAGGCGATATTACGTGTGGTGGTAGTTTGAAAAAAGGCGGAAGTACATTTACCTTACCTTCAAGTAGTGGAACACTTGCAAGATTAGAAGACATTTCCAGTGGTGGTACACAATTATACCAACATCTTTTTATGGATAGTAATTACAGTTATGCTTATATTATTTCAGACCAATCGACTGCATTCAGTTGGGATAGTGCATATAATGGTATGTATGTAACTAAAAGAATAATTACTTGTTGGATTTATGATAATACTAGTGGTACATCTTGGTGGGCATATCCAAGAGATTATCAAGGACACGATAATCATTGGGCAATTCAAGAACTATATGCTTGTGATGGTGGTTATACTTTTTATTTTGATGATACTATGAGTGATACAGTAACTGCAATATAGGAGATAATTATGGAACAAAGATATTATTATAAAGATAGTGATAACAATTATTATTCTTACAAAGAAAAACATAATGATTTAATTGAAATTACTGAACAAGAATGGAATATTCATGCCGCTTCATTAACACCTAAACCATTATCGCAAGAAAGAATAACATATATAACTAAACAAAAAAGAATACAAGAATTAAAAAAATTGTTATCTGATACAGATTACAAAGCAATAAAATATGCTGAGGGATTAATTTCAGAAGAAGATTATTTACCAATAAAGCAATTAAGACAAAGTTACAGAGATGAAATAAATCAATTAGAGGAGGAACTAAATAAATGAGCTACTTAAATACGAATATTGATTGGACAAGTTTAATAAGTTGGTCAGATAATGGATTAGTTATAGCATCTTATCCAGATATTAAAAAAGCAATTATTGATAAGTTCAAATCAATTTATGGAGATGATATTGATATATCTACAAACACAGCAGATGGAATTTATTTAGAATTTTATAGTTTGATGATTAATAACTTATTACAATCATTTCAAACATTATATTCTAACTTAAATATTCAAAATGCTACAGGATATTATTTAGATATATTAGCAGCATTAAAAAATGTTAAGAGAAAACAAGCAACAAAATCAATGGCATTAATTAAAGTTACTAATAATGGAGAAAGTAATTTCACTATAACTCAAGGAACTAAATTTTTAGATATTAATGGACAAACCTGGACATATCAAAATGAGTCAATAGTTAAAATAGCTCCAGATGTAATAATTGCACAAAATGAAGAAAAAGGTATATTAGTATTTGCTGATGTATATGGTCCTGTTTCTTGTTATGCTGGAACAATCGATTCATTATTAGAAGTTAATTCAGATATAGATGTTGTTCAAGATAGTGATGGAGAAATTGGTTCATTTGAAGAAAGTGATAGTGATTTAAGAGCAAGATGTGGAAATTCAGTTGGTTTAAAATCAATGACAGTTTTATCTAATATGGAAGCAAATTTAGTAAATATATTAGGTATACAAGATGCTAAAGTATATAATAATCCAGTAGCTCAAACATTACAAGATGGAACATCATGTTTAGCTCATACAACATATGTTGTAATAAGAAAATTACAAAATTTAGAGTTAAGTGATGAAAACATTGGTAGAATTATATATAATTCATCTACTCCAGGAATTCCTACACAAGCTCCAGCTCAAAATGTAAAAGCAGGAACAAGTAAAAATATTGAAATCAAACAAGTTATTGATGGAGCAGAAGTAAGTGGAACTGAAGTTGATGTTTATTGGAAAGAAGCATTGCCTATTAAATGTAATATTCAATTTACAATTACTCCTACTACTAATTTTAATAATAACACTTATACTGAAATAGTAAATTCTTGTAAAGAATATTTGAATAATTTAAAAATTGGACAAAAAATTAATGAAGATGATTTAAGAGATGCAATTATTTATAGCGATCCATACTTTTTAGGAAGAAGAACTTTTACATTAGGAAATATAACTTATAAAGATGTTGAAGCAAGTGCAAGTAATTATGGAACTACAATTCCTGAAAATTATAACTCTTATTATGAATTTGATAGAGAAGATGGTGAAACTGGAACAACTATAACATTAATTTCTACAAGGAGTTAATTATGATTAGTAAAGAATTAAAAGAGTGGAAATATTATTATGATAAATTTCCACTTTATTTCAAAAATGATGAAAACATAATAGAACATTTTAAACCTTTATATGATTTATTAGTAACAAATGATAGTTTATATGAAAAAGTGTTTGAATATTTAGATATATTTAATGCTGATAGTTCATTATATAATGAAGATAGTGGAGCATTAGACGTATTAAGAATGCTTGGAGCAATATATGGAGTATCAGATGATATATTATTTGATTTTACATTAACAATAGAAAATGGACAAGTTGTCTATGACGATACTCAACAAGCAAATATTCATTTAAGTCCTGAAGCATTTTTAATTTTAGTTAAAGCTCAAATATTCAACAATAATTATAATGGAACTTATGAAGATATGAATAATTTTTATGAGTCTATTATAATTAGAAATTTTGCTCCTTTACATATGATTAATGGTGCTAATGCAGGAGATGCAATATTATATATAAATGTAGACCCTGATGAAAGTGAATTAGATATTTATTATTTATTATACGCTGGATTATTAACTATTAAATCTTTAGGAATTTCTTATGAATATAGAGTAGGAAATACAGCAAACTATATGTATTGGGGAACTGGTAATGAATTTAAAGATAATTTTAAATGGGATACAGGAGCTTGGGCATAATGAAATGTAGAAAAATGACTAATGATAAAAAAATTATATGGTTTGGAAGCGCTGGTAAAGATGAAAATGATAAAAAGATACCTTATGAGAATTATTCAACTGAACAAGAAGGTGTCAAAGACTCTTTGACTCAACGTTTGTCAGTAATAAAAGGTGAGTTATGGTATAATCTAAATGCTGGAATACCTTTATTAGATAAGAATTCTAGTGATGTTGTTTATGACTCTTATATTTCATCAACAATTATGAAGCATCCAATGGTTTTATCTATTAAAAAGTTTGTATCAATGGTAGAAAATCATACATATACATGTGACATTGTTGTTGAAACTGTATATGGTGATATTGAAATGACAATTTAAAAAGAATTATTTTAAATAATAGAAACTTTTATTATATAATAAAATATATAGAATGAAAAAAAGTTCATTAGAATGAAAAATGGAGGCCTTAGAATGAAAATTTTAATTAATGAAAGACTTTCCGAACACAAATATAAAACTCCAGAAGGATATTTAATTTGTACAGATGCTATTCTTGCAAGAACCGGTAAGCAAGAATATAGAAGAAAAGAAGTGTTTGGAGACTCTTGTGAAGATGCTGATGATGTAATTGAAATTGATAGAAAAGAAGAAGAAGTATTTAGTCCAGCTACATTAGCATCATTTGAAAATAAACCTATTACTGTAGAGCATCCAGATGTAGATGTTAATAGTGATAATTACAAAGATTATGCAGTAGGCTTTGTTAGAGATGTAAAAAGAGGAGTAGCCGAAGGTCAAGATGTAATACTTGGAACATTAGTTATTACTGATAGACAAACTATTGAAGAAATTGAAAATGGCGAGCATACTGATTTATCTTGCGGATATGATTGTGATATAGCTGATGAAGATAATCCACAACAAAGAAATATTAGAGGAAATCATGTTGCTTTATGTGCACAAGGTAGAGCTGGAATTGCAAGAATTGTAGATAGTAAAGTTGAAGATGAGATTAAAGAAAGAGATATTAAAGTCGGTAATAAATTTGAAGATAAAGCAGGAAATATTTATATTATTAAAAATATTAGTTATGATGACCGTATAAGTTTTGAATATAGAACAAAAGAAGGTAAACTTATTTTTAGTAACTCATTTTATATGGATAGATTTTTAGATAAAATGAAATTTATAGGCGCAAGAATAGTTGATAGTAAAGTTGAAGATGCTAGTAAATTCTACATTATTACTAAATATAGAGGACAAGCTGAAATATGCGAATCATTAGATAAAGCTGAAAAATTAAAAAATTCATCATCTTCTATGTTTAGTGGTGGAAAAATATATGAAGTAAATTCAAACATTAATTGGTATAAACAAACAGAAAAATCTGATGGTCAGGGTGGAGTGTATAGCGATTTACTTAGTGATGTTAAAAAAGGCGTTGCTATAGAAGTTAAAGATTCTATTAAAGATAGTCTAACAAGACAAGAACGTGAATTATGTGACTATATATTAGATAATTGCTATGATAGAGGAATGACAGCTGAAGATTTATTAAGAAAGATGAAAGTATATTATAGTGAATATGCTAATCTTGCAAGACGTAAATCAAATGAAGTATTAGAATATTTTGAAGATGAAATCGAATCTGGAACATATGACTCAATAAAAGATGAAAAACCGTTTAGTTATTCTCAAGTATTACAAGAAATTAAAATAGATACCAACAATTTTACTGAAGAATTTGAAGGTAGATATGGATATGAGGAAGAAGCAATGAATGCTATAAAAATTTTAAAAGGAAAAGGATATAATGTAGATTATCATACTGATGATTATAGACATGAAACTCAATATATTGTTGAAGCATCTAAAACAAAACAATATGACTCAGTAAAAGATAAAGATTATGGAAAATATACCTATGAAATAACTTGGACAGCTGAAGAATTAAGAGGAGACCAAATAACAGTTGTTCCTGCTAATAGTGAAGAAGAAGCTAAAGAAAAATTTAAAAGAATGTATCCAGGTATGAAAAATGAAAGAGTATTCAAGAATATTAAACAAGTAGAAGACTCAATAAAAGATACAAGAAATACTCGTTTTGCTAGCTCTAATGGATATGAAGCAGCTGGTAAAAAATTAGCTGAAAGAATTGGCTTAACAAGAGAACCTGAAAAAGTAGTTAAATCTTTATTAAGTTATTATCCAAATCTTTCTCCTTTTGAAATAGAATTAGCAGCACAAGCATATTTCTATAATCAAGTTGGAATTAGTTCAAATAAATTATGGAAAGAAATAGAACAATCTGTTAAAAAGAATATTTCAAGTGAAGATAGAAATGAGTGGTATGGCGACTCAGTAAAAGATAGTAGAAAATCTAAAATTGAAAAAATTGTTACAATATTAAATAAATAATATATAAGTATATAAGGAGAAACAAATATGGCTGCTCATTTAAGTGCAAGTAGAAATGAAAGAGGAAGACAAGTATCTTCTTCACAAGTTATTAAATTTGATGAACAACCTAAAGTTACAGAAACTCCTAAACAACCTGAACAAAAAGTTGAAAAACCTGTAGAGAAAAAAGTAGAGGCAGTAGTAGCTCAAAAAGCTCCTACTTCTCTATGTAAGGTTGAAAGGAATTGTCTAACATTAGGTTATGATTTCAACTTATATGTTGAATTCAACAATTTAGATTTGTCTGAAGTATTAACACATAATGTAGATGTTAATAGTTTAGATAAAATTGAGTTATATTCAGAAAAGAGTGAAAGTTCAATCTTTTTAGTTAAATCTTTTATAACTCATTATAAGCTAAATGGAATTATGTATAGAGGTATAGTATTTACTGGATTTGAATTACAATCTAAATGCTATCCTAAAATGATTTTATTAGTTCCTGAATATGGCAGACAAAAATTAATATATAGCCAAAGGAGAATGTAATTTATGAAAAATGAATTATGGAAGATTTGTAAAAAATATACTAATAATGTTGGTATAGATGTTAGAAAAGATTTGAATTATTATGAAATCAAATTAGGAAAAGAAGGAATGAAATATGCTAAACAAATAGCAAATGATATTAATTCTTCTTTAGACTCACAAGTTAAAAAAATAAGAATTGATTATAATGGACTAAATGATATAGCTTGTTGGATAGATGTTTATCCAGAAGGAAAAGTTATGGATAGTAAGATGAAAGATGAAAGTTATAATAAAATTAAAAATAAAGTTGTAGTAACTAAAGAAATACCATGCGCAGGTGGATATGATGATAAATTTTATGAAGAAGAATATGGTATAAAACTCTTAAAAGAAAGACAATCTGGTCATAATGCAATGGTTATTTTAAAAGGAACTGTAGAAGCTTTAGTTGATTTATTCTTAGATGAAGGTTCAGGATATAAATGGAGTGATATCTTTAAAGAACCAAAACCAAAAGATTTTTATGATTTTTATGGTGACTCAGTAAAAGCTAAAGACAATAAAATTAAAGATAGTTTATATAAATATTTAGCTGATCCTGATACTGAAAAAGAACTTATTGAAAATGCTAAAAAAGCAAGATGTAAACTTGAAAAAATTGGAGGATTAATTGCAATCACTTCTGATTCTAAAACTTTTTCTAGATTATTTGATATACCAGAAGAAGAATTAATTAATGCTGCTAAAAGGCCTATGAGTGCTTTAAAGAAAATTAGTGATAGTGAAATTAAAGATTATAAACCTGAATTATTAGCAGAACTTAAAAAGATTGCTATGGAAGGTGAAAAAATAAAACCTCAAATTAAAACTGCTCTTAAACTTTATTATGAAGTAGGAAATTATTACTCTTGGCAAAAATTAAAAGAAGAAAATCCTAGAAAAGCTGAGATGATTAGTAAAGGTAAAGAATTAGCTGAAAAGAAAACTCTAGCATTAGCTCAAAAATGGGATAGAATTATTGAAGAAATGAATAGAGGCCAGACTTCTTGGAGAGCTAATTTTGATAAACTTGCAAGAGGAGATGGATTTGATGCAATTCTTCCAACTATGGGTGAGTATAGAGAAGTTGAAGAAAGAATTAAAGGCTTAGAAATGAGTAAAGGAGAAAATCCTTATGCTGCAAGAGTTAAAAGACTAAGTAAAAATGACTCTTTAAAATCATATATGTTTACTTCTAAAGATAGCGGCAGAAGATTTGTTGTTAAAGCTAAGAATACCCAAGATGCTATTACTAAATTCTATAACGCTGCTAAAGTAAAAGATGAAACATTTGAATTTACAGTTCATTATAAAAATGGAAAAGTTATGAAAGAAAAAGCTGAAGGTAAGAGTTATCATGAAGCATTAAAAAAAATATTATTAAGAAATGATGTTGACTCTGTAGATGATATAAAGGACTCTAAAAAATCTCCCAGGCAATTAGGAGATATGCCTTATAATGGAAGACCTTTAGTTAAAGAAAGTAAAGCTAAATATGTTTTAGTTGAACAAAAGTTATGGAATAAATATGGAATTAATAGTATGGTTTCTTCTGAAAGAAATGATTTAAATGATGCTTTAAGAACAAAACAATCACTTCAAGAGCAAGATAAAATAAATTATATAATATATGATACTAAAAATAAAAAAGTAATTTAAGAGGTAGTATAAATGGATGAAGAAGTAAAAGTTGAGCAAGAGACTCAAGAACAAGCACAACAAACTGTAGTTGAAAAAACTAATACTGAGATGTCAGAATTAATTTCAACTAAACAACAACTTTTTACTCCTAAAATTGATGAAACTAAATCTTTAAAAGAACAAGTAAAAGAAGTAGTTGACTATGCAGCTGCAAATGAAGCTGTTAAAGATGGTAAATTTGTTGATAATTTAGCAAATTTAAAGAAAGAAGAATTAACTACTTCTGCTGAAAGTTCTTTAAAAGAAGAACAAGTCAAAGGCAAAGAAGTTGAGAAAAAACTACAAATTGCTGATTTTGGAACATATGATGGTATTGCTAATTTAATTGGTTTAAAGAAAGAATTACCATCTAAAACTTTAAAAGTATTAATGTTCCTATTACAACCTTTATTAATTGTTTTCTGGGTAATATTTGGAGGCATTACAGGTATTATTAATATTATTATGGATTGTGTTAATAGTATTATGGTAAGATTTGCTGAATTAGCTAAACCTGCAAGAAAAGTATTATTCTTCTTAATTATTTTAGGAGTTGTAGCATTAGTAGTATTTTTAACTTTCTATTTCTTAAGAAAGTTTGGAATAGAAATATAATATAAGGAGGAACTAAAATGAGTTCAGAAATGGAATTACATGGTATATTTTCTAGAAATGCTGTAGCCAAAAATGAAAAAGTTTTAATAGCTGAAAGAGATATTAAAGGTAGAAGTATTGCTGATACTTTAGATTCATTAATTGGACAAGCTGGTAAAGTTGTATTAGAAGTAGATAATATTACAGCATTAAATGATGCTCAATGTGATGAATTAAAATGTGCTGACCAAGTAGTAAAAAGAACTGGTGACCAAAAGCATGCTTATATAGTTACATATAAAGAAAACAATGTTGGTTTATGTATGACTTATACAGATGCTAGTGTATCTGAAACAGTATCTTATGATTATACAAATGGACATTGGGTATATAATTCAACAGATGTTACTGAATTATCGGGTGGTGGTTCAAGTATAGAGATTAATCCAGATGGTGAAATTACCGATGATTTAAAATCATTAGATGTTGCTGGAACAATCTATGGAGTTAATGGACTAAATTATTTAACAACTGCTCCAAGTTCAGCAAATACAAGTGGAATTTTAAAATTTGTTGTTTTATCGAGTGAGCCTAGTACATATTATGATGGATATTACTATATTATTACTGAAAGTGCTACATAGGAGGTATTATTTATGCCTATAAGTGATTTAACAAATACAACTTGGTTAATAAATAATAATCCATCTATAACAAGTGGTTATGGCAAGTTTATTATCAATATATCTTGTGACGATATTTCAACAGGCGGAACATATAATGGTTTAGCAATTGGTTATAATTTTGGACGTTATGGAGGTGGCGGAGATTGGGTAAATGGCTCAAGTGCTTTTATATTTCCTCAATTTGAAACAGGAAGTATAAATGGATTTACGCTAACTTTTACGGGCGGAGCAGATGCAACAAACTCGACACTAATCTCTTGGTTACAAAATAATGCTACTCAAATTACTGTTAGTGATTTAACAAATACTACTTGGTTATTAAATGATACACTACAAAGAGACCCAATCGGCGATTTTTACATTAATTTTAAATCAAATAATACAAATTGGACTAAGTTTGATGCAGTTTTATTATTTGATGATGGTGAGTTATATTACAACGAGATAAATGTATATTCTCGTGGCTGGACTCTTGATGCTTTTAAAACAATACAGATTACTGGTGGAACAGATGTAACAAATACAACATTAATAACTTGGTTACAGACAAATGCTACACAATTATCTGTAACAGACTTAAGTAATACAATTTGGGTATTTAAGAACGATATCGATGTAACTGTAGAGGGCGGTGAATATAGCATTAACTTTATATCAAATAATACTAACTATACCGTTATTAGATATGGCGAAATCGGTAATTATAGATTATTTTATGATAACACACAAGTATATAGAAGTGATTGGTATAGCGACACATATAAAACAATAGAGATTATAAGTGGTACTGATGCTACAAATACTAACTTGATATTGTGGTTACAATCAAATGCAACACAACAAGAAGAGCCAACTCCATCAGGAACAAATCACACTCATTTAGGAAGTTTAGAAATCGTTAAAAAACATTTTGGAAATTTAGAAGTTATTAAAGAAGTATTAAATGGAATAACCATTTATGAAAAAGGAAGCCCTACTCCAGCAAGTTATACTGTTCATTTTCGCGATGCATCACCATACGGAATAAATGTATATGATGGACAAGATGACACAGGAACATTATTGGTAGAAGGTGAAGGTGCTGGATACGAAACCGATGTAGTATGTACCACAGGATATTTATACTTTGAAGCAAGAATTGGAACAATTATAGGTGTGTATGTTCAAAGCGGAAATGCAACCGCAACAAATCCATCAGTAATTACAGGAAATGCAAGTCTACAAGTCCAAGCAGAAGGTGGAGATGGCTAGAAACATTAAGGGCAAGAAATACTTGAATGATTTATTTTAAAATAATTACATCAAAAGAATAAAAAAAATTAAATAAGGAGATAAAATAAAATGAGTGAATTTATGGAATGGTTAGGTGAACATAGTTTCATCGAAGTAGCTGTTATAGCAGCAGTAATCTTATTAACACAATTACTAAAATGGCCTATTAAGGTTGCTGCAGTAAGATATGAACAAAAAACAGGTATTTCTAAATCTAGAATTACTTGGGTAATTTCATTCTTACCTTTAATTATGTGTTTCTGTTATTCTTTAGTAGCTTGTGGAATTCAAGCAGGTTGGGATACTGATACAATGTCTTGGGTTAATATTATTAAACAAACAGTTGTATTATCTTCAGCTTCTGTAGGTTTCTATGAAGTTATTAAGAAGGTTATTGAAGCAGCTATTTCTAAAGAAGTTGCAGTTAAATCTGGTGTTATTTCAAATGACAAAGAATTTGTAACTTTAGAAGAAGTAAATGGTTCAAAAAAATAATGAAAGCAAAAATTAGTAATGATTTAACTAAAATCTTATCAGAAGAATTAAATCCATTAAATATATTAAATAATTTTAGAATAGAAATTGGTGTTTGGGACACTAACTTTGATCGAAAAGATTTAGATAAAAAACAAGTTGGTGTCTCAAATGCACAACTTATGTATATTCATGAATTTGGTTCTAAAGCAAGAAATATTCCTAAAAGACCTATATTAGAAAAAACTATTGAGTGGGGATATAAACGACTTGATGAGTATTATTTTAATAGATTAGTTGAAGGAATAATTAATGAAGGTTGGACTGAGTATGAAATCACCAATTGTTTAAAACAATTAGCTGCTGAAATGGAAGCATATTGTAAAGAGAAAACTCAAAAGAACGAATTTGATTTAACTCCATTAAAACCTTCCACTATTAAAGGAAGAATAAAGCATTCAGATGTTCCTTTATATGATACTGGACAACTAGTAAAAAGCATTAGATGTCAGGTAGTTAAAATTTAATTTCTAATGAACTTTTTATTAAAATATTAATAAATATACATCTTTAAGTAAAAAGTGCATTAAAATTAAAATTTTTTAAAGAATTGTTTATAATTTTACATACTTGTAATATTATAATAAATTATAATAAAAATTTATAAGGAGAAAACTATGTTAAAATTTCGTGTAAAAGACGAAGATGGTGAGGAATACATGGTAGAACCAGTTGAAGTCGCTGAAGAAGTTAAAGTTGATGAAGACTTCCATGATGAAGAACCATCTCCATTTGAAGAAAGACTTGCTGCATTAGAAGCTAAATTAGCTGAAATGGAAGCAAAATTAGCTGAACTCTCTCCTGAAAAACCAGCTGAAGAAGGTTTAGAAGATGAAGAGTTTGAAGAAGAAAAAGAAGAAGAATTCGTAGACTCTGAAGAAGAAAAAGAAGAAGAGGAAAAAGAAGAAGTAGTTGATACTTGTGATGAAGATGAAAAGAAAATGAAAAAAGACTCTAAAACTGCTTTTGGTTCTTTAGAAAAAAGTAGAAAAAACGATTCTACACAACTTGAAAATCAAGAAGAAATTGCTCAAGCATGGGCTAAAAGATATAAAGGAGGAAATCAATAATGGGATTAATTATTAATAAACATATCCCTATGTTAATGGTTGGCTATCCAACAGTTAGTGATAAATATAATGTAGCTGGTGGAACTCTTGCTGGTTCAACATCTGTTTCATTTGGTTCATTAGTAAAATTCTCTAGCACAAAAGGTTACTATGAAGCAATCACATCAACTGTTACTTTAGCTGATATCGCTGGTTTTGTATTAGCTACAAACGTTAAATTAGCAAATGACTGGCCAGCTACTACTTGGGCAGTAAACCCAGGTGAAGCATTTAACTTAGTCGTAAATGGATTTATGGCTATTCAACTTGACTCAAGTGCAACAGCATCTTATATTACACCAAATAGTCAAGTTTATGTAATTCTTGCAACAGGTAAACTTACAACTTCAGACCAAGCATCTTCAAGTTCAGTTGTAGCATTACCAAATGTAGTATTTACTGGAACTTATGAAACTCATGGTTCAGCTTTAGTTGCTGAAATTTACATTAAATAATTGGAGGTAGAATAATATGTCATTCACACCAACAAACATTGAAAGAAATTTCTATGTAGACTCAATTAGTCCTGAAAAGAGAGAAAAGACTTTCTCATTATCAGACACTTATGGAAGAGGAGTATATAAAACATTTGTATCAGATGCAAAGATGCATGATGCTAACTTCGCATTCTTAACTACTACTCTTGCTAAATTACACACTCAATTATATGAACCAAAATATTTCGTTACATATGCTGATGATATTCCAGTAAATGTAGGTGGAGGTTTCGTAGATTACGTATCTTACTATACAGTTGATTGGGCAGGTATCATGAATGAATTCAGAAACGTAGTTGGTAATAATGCTAACTATATTCCAAGAGTAAATGCATCATTAACTCAAAACAAGGTTAATGTTTATACTTGGGAAGTTGCTTATGACTTACGTTTCATTGAATTAGAAAAGATGAAGAAACTTACTCTTCAAAAATCTATTCAAGATATTTACCAAAATGCAATCATTGCTGGTTGGGATTTATTCGTTCAAAAAGTAGCTTACACTGGTATCAATGGTGCTACAGGTTTATTCAATTCAACAAATGTTAAAACTACTACAATTGATAACTCTACAGCTTCTGCAGCTAATGTAGGTTTCAGAGGAATGACTGATGATGCAGTAGTAGCATTCTTCAATGGTGTATTTGAATACTATTTAGCTAATTCAAATATGAACATTTCAATTTTACCAGATACATTCTTAGTTCCAACATTTGTTTCATCAGATTTAACTTCAAGAATGAACACTCTTTATACTAATACATTAAGAAAGTTCATTATTGACCATAACTTAGGAACTGAAGAAAGTGGTCAATCTATTACAATTAAAATGAGACCTGACCTAGATACAGCTGGTACTGGTTCTCATGGTAGAATTGTAGCTTATAGAAAAGACCAAACATTCGTAAGAATTGATATGCCATATCCAATGCAACACTATATTACATTACCAAATATTGATAAGATGTCTTACACTTCAGCATTCGTTGGACAAGTATCAGATGTTCAAATGCCTTATAACACATCTTCTTCAGAATTAGGTGTTGTAACATATTGGGATTTCACAAAGTAAAAACTTCTCTATATTAATTGCTACTTAGATTAATATTTTTACCGCATAGGCTGATATAGATTATTAATTAAATTAGTCTATATCAGTCTAATTTTTATTAAAGGAGATATAACAATGGCTATAATTGGAATTAATATTGATAAAACTAATCCAGTCTTTACAGCTAGTGATTTTACATTTTGGATGCCTCAATATAAAAGATTTATAGCTACAGACGATGGACAAACCTACTTTAATAATATATATGAAATTGTAAACAATAAAATTTTTTACTCAATATTTGGCTCAGATTGGAAATTAGCTATGAGCTATGCAATAGCACATTATTTAACATTAATATCTAATCAACTTGGAGCTCCATCTGGTTCTACATTAGAAACTATTGCTGGAGGAGGTAACTTCAAAGGAGTATTATCTAGTGCATCAGTTGGTGGTTTTAGTAAATCATATGATATAGATAAAACTATGTTGAGTGAAAATGAAGCTCTTTTCTGGAACCAAACTTCTTATGGAGCTGCATTAATGGCTTTACTTAAAACTAAAGCTGTTCCATCTATTTTAGTTGTTACCTCAGGACCTTTAGGGAGAGATTGTTAATGGCTAATTATCAAAATCATTTAGTCGATCCTACATATTTCTTTGATTGCATTGAAGAGTTTGCATTTGATTATGATTTGTTTGTTGTAGTTGAACAAAACATCGATGACTATGGTAAACAAGTTAATCAATATCAATTACAAACAATTAGAGGTTCATTACAAACAGATGGTTTAAGAGTAAATCAAAGTAAAAAAGGAAATATTGCTGCAAATTCATATAATTTTTATTGTAAAAGTCTTTATAGAATTAATATTGGTGATATTATTAAATATAAAGATAATTATCTTCAAGTAAATTCAGTTCATGAATATGATGAATGGGGAGTTAGAGAGTGCTCTTTAAGTATGATACAACTTGCTGCTTATAGAGATTTAGCAAATTATATAGACTATCTTAAAGGAGAAAAAATAATATGATAAAACCTATTGATAGCGAAGATTATATTGTTAAAACTTTAAGAGAATTAATAATAAGTCAATTAGAACTAAAACCTAATCAAGTTTTAAATTCATTATCTTTTAGAGGTGCTGACCTTCATAAAGAAGTTGAAAATTTTACTTACAAGACATTTTCTCAAAATAACTTAATAATTATATTTGAATTACTTGAAAATGACTCTACAAATAATATTACATATACTGATAATGAAAATAATATAATATTATATGCTTCATATAAATTTGATTTAACTATATATGGGAAGGACTCAGGTATATATAGTAAAAAATTAAGAGCTAGATTCTTAACAGATGAAGTATTAGAAGAACTTGAACAAAAAGGAATTCGATTATATGCTATTGACTATCCTAGTTCTGGAACAGAATTCATAAATGATGTAATTTGGGAAAGAAAAGATATGTCTATTTATTTATCAGTTAGAATTGATACAACTAAAATTTTAGTAAATGGAAAGTTTGAAAGTGCTGATGACTTAACAGTTATTAAAATTTAGTTAAGAAATATTATAAATAATTAAAAAATCATATTATATAATTAATATATAATATATTGGAGGACAAACAAAATGAGCTCAATAAATTTAAACAACTTTGTTAACATTAACATTGTTGAGAAAAAGCTTACTTCTGTAGACTCAACCAGAGATGTAACTATTTTATTTAGTCAAACACTAGATAGTGGTATAACTGCTAATGAAACATATTCTTCTTTAGAAGAGATGTATCCTAATAGTATAGTAGAATATAATGAAACTGGATATTCTACAAAATCATCATTATATAAATATGCATATATGTATTTTAGAAATGGTGGAGCTAAATTAAAAGTAAAACAAGGAACTGGAACAAGTAATGCAGTTCAAAAAGCAGATATTGATGCATTAGATAGAGATGAAATTGTTGTAGCTTCAGTAGAAAATGATTTAGCAGTTATTGCAAGCACATTAACTTATGAAGGTGGCTATCAAAAAATCTTACTTAATAGAATCTCTTCTAATGATACATCAAGTGTTGATAATTTAGCTACAAAATTATCTAGTATAACTGGTGCTGAAATGTCAATTGCAGCATATCTATCTAAAATTAATGTATATAAAGTTGATAGCATTAATGATTATGCATACACTAAAGAGTTTGAAGCATTAGAAAATACAACAGCTACAAATACAGATGTTCAAAATGCTATAGCAAATCACTATAATGTTGATATTCAATTAGCAAATAGTGTTAGAAACATTGGCGGAGATATGAAAAATGGTTTAGATTTAGTAAACCATTATGTATTAATTATCTTACATCAAACACTACAAGATAGATTAGTTGATTTATTATCTCAAAAGATTAAAGGAACAAGTGGTATTTCTGCTATTTATTCTACAGCAACTTCTGAGCTTAACAAATATGTAACAAGCGGTTATTTAACAAATGATAAGATTTGGACTAATCCAACTTTAAAAGTTGAAAAAGAAGGCGTTTCTTATACCATTATTGAACAAAATACTCCTATTATTAATGGCTATTATATTAAGATTTTACCTTTATCTTCATTATCAGCAGAAGATAAAGCAGCACATAAAGCTCCTTATATTTATATAATTCTATCTACTTCTTATGGTATTAGACTTATAGAAATTGAAGGCGAAGTTATATAGGAGGTAAATAATATGGCTACATATTCATTATCTAGATATAAATTATCTATTACATATCCTGATAGTTTAGCTGCAGAGTTAAGCCAAAACTTTGGTGCAAATGGTTCTATTACAATTGGTGGAGAAGGAAGCTATTTAGAAAGTTTCTCATTCTCACAAACTAATAATACATGGTCAGTAGATGGTGATAATACTGGTTCATATGTATTTAATAAAAATTTAGATAGAACTGGAACAGCTCAATTAACATTAAATCAAATGTCAAATCAAGTAATAATGTTTAAAAATTTAGCTAAATATTATTATACAAATAATTTAGAAGAAGGTTTAACATTAACACTCACTAAATTTGATAATGATAATGAAGTAATTGTTACTTGCACTGATTGTTTTATCACTAAAATACCTGACCAACAATTCCAAAATGAAGCTCAAACTCAAACTTGGGAATTCGTAGTAGGAATTATTGATTTATAAAATTGTTTAAAATTCTAAATTAATTTTCCTTCCAAATTAGAATTTTAAAGAGAGACTTAATTGTCTCTCTTTTTTTTTTTATTCTATTATTGTTCCTCTTGTAACAACTGTTTGTTTTTCTTCTTTATATTCTCCTAATTCTTTAATTGTTGCTTTAATAATCATTCCTTCTAGTAACTTTTTTTCAGTTTTCCATATAATTATATTATTATTTGTATCTAGTATCCTATAAGTAAATATAGGGTCACCAGCATAATAATATGTATTACCTCTAGTCCATAAAACTTTAAAAGTTTTAATTGTAAATGTAATTCTATCATTTACTTGTCCTAAATAATTATTAGAAACATTTTTATTTTGAAGATATTTCATAGCACTATTCAAATAACTAAATAGAAAATTCCAATGTTTATATTCTATACATTCTAATTGAAGAATAACTTTGATATTATGACAATATTCACTATTAGGATTATACCAATCAGTATTAACTACATTTAATAGTTTATTAAGCTCTTCATCAAAAGATTTATCATAGCCATAATCATCTAAATGTTTGTTTAATTTTTCTTTATCATAACCATAGTTAAGTAATACTTGATACATTCTATTTGCTATTTCTTTTAGATTTTCATATTTATAACTTCTAAGAGCTGCTAAGAAATCTTCATCTAATTCATAATAACTTTTATCAAATAAGAATGATAAACTAGATACTAATTCAATAACTTTTAATGAGTCAGTTCCTGTATATTCATTTAAACAACTTCTACCAACTTGTTTATAGTTACCTTCTTTATTAACTAATAAGAATGTATTTTTTCTCATTCTATTAGTATGACAATGCTCACAGTAAGGTTCAGATATTCTAAATTTTTCAGGAACTTCATATTGTAAGTTAATATGTCTAATAATATTTCCATTATCAGTATGTTCAATTTCAGCTACTACTTCATAATCTCCAAGTTTGTAATCAACTTCTAATTCAACTGCTATAGTTTCATATACAAGTTTATTACGTTCAGATATCCAAATATAATCATATTGAATATCATTCTTATCAACTGAGTATTTAACTTCAGTTTTCTTTGATAGTTTTTCAACTAATTTATTTAATTTGTTTAAGTTATAAGTTGGGATATAGTATTTCATTATTTTGTCTCCTTAAGTTGTTAACTATTATCTATTATCATTATATACTATTTTAATTGAAATGTAAATATTTTTTTTTCAATTAATTTTTGAATTTAAAAAATGACCTCTGATGAATTTTCCAATTTTAGATTAATATTTATTAATCTTTATTATAAAAATTCACTAGAAGTCAAATTTTAATACTCTAAATATAAATTTATTTATATTTATTCTACTAATTTAATTTTTTTAGAAATATCAGAATGAAACGCTTTATATAAAATATCATATTCTTCTTCACTTACTTCCCATTTTACTAATAAGTGATACGAATCAATTTTTTCTTGAGAGTATATCTTTTCTTTAAATTGTCTATATATCTCTTTACCTTTATCAAATCCAGATACTATAGCATAACACTTTATTGTTTTCATTATCTCTCAGTTAACATCTTTTGAAATTTAACATATGTTTCAAAATCTTTTATTGCTCTTTCAGCAACTTTAGTTGGACTAGATTTAAGGTAATCTTCTTTATGCATTTCTAATTTATAAGTATATTTATCATTGCCATATTGGATATTTGCTGTAGTCATTCTTTCTTTAATACAATATGCTTTTAATCCTTTTTGTCTAATAGCTTTAATAATCTTAATTAGTAGAGGAGTATCTGTTCCATACTCTTTCATATTCATTTCATATTCGTTCATAATTAATCCTCTAAGACGGAAGAGCAGAAGTTATCTGCGTCTTCCTTCTTAATTTTATTGATTTCTTTATTCATTCTGTTTGTTTCAATTTTAAGCTCATGTTGTAGTTCTTTAATCTTCTTCTCTAGTTTAGTTAGTTTAGGTTGATATTTTTTCTTAACTACTTCAATCTTTGCTTTAGTTTCATTTAATGCTTTTTCTTGTTTTTCTTTAAGTTCTTTAGCTATTCTTTCATTTTCAAGTTTAGCATTAACTTCTTCTTCAGTAGGTGCTATCCAATAGCCATATACCATCCTACCACCATCTCTTGAACAATCATATGTATCATATATTACTCCATTTTTGATACATGTAAGATGTTTTGATACTTGAACTATCATAATTTTATCATTTGGTAGTTCATCATCAGTTAGATGAATTTTCTTTGATTGACCTATGTTAGCTGTAATAACATGCTTCCAACCAATTTCATCAAGATACTTTTTCCAGGTTTCTCTAAATACTCCATCTCTTACTGAAGATTGTTTATGACCTCTATGATGTTTAACTGACTCTGATTTACTCATTTCTTTAAGTCTTTTGTAAACCTCAAGATAATCTTTACCAGTAGCATTGCATATAGCTCTAGTAACACAATCTCCTACATTAGTAGCTTTGAAGTATTTACTCCTTCCACCGTCGTTGTAAATAAATCTCATTTTCTCTTTCTCCTATTAAATTTTTAGTTGATAGCTATCAGCTATCTATATTATCATTATATACTATTTTAATTAAAATGTAAATAGTTTTTTTTCAATCAACTAAAAATTTTTTTGAGGAAGAGTTAAAATTTATACAATTCCGCCATAATATTGTAATGCCATTCTAATACAAGCAACAAATCCATCTTTTTCAGTAATATATTTAACAGTTTCATCTTTTGATTTACTAAATTTAAATGACTCAATATCTATTTGTGTTTGCTTGCATGTATTATTTATAAGTATTAATTTCTTACTAAATGCTAAAGATGTTTGAGCTACTGATTTATCAAAATCTTCTATAATATATCTTTCAACTGAAGAATTCTTTTGATACATTCCAGCTAAAGCATCAGTTGCAGAACAATCAATAAATATCTTTTTATTAGGAGCAAACTCTTTTAATTTTTGTAAGCCTTCATCTACAGACGCTTTAAACATAGTTTCTCTATTTACTATTAATTTTGTTTGTTCACCATATTCTACACCTATATCCAGAACCTTCCAATTGTCACCCTCTTTATTAAAGAAGATTGTATTATATAATTTATTATCTACAGTATCAATTATATTCTCAGAGTTAAATGCTCTACCATATACAGAATATTTTTTGTCCATAAATACATATAATAATAACATTGAAAAAGCATCTGTAATATCATCATGCTCTACAAATGGAAAATCTAAAAGACGTTTCTTAAGATTTGCTAAGTTCATAGATAATTGATACTCTTTTGTAAAGTCATTAAATTTATCTTTAACAAATATAACATTTTTAGAGTTCATATATAATGAAGCACTTTCAAGTCTTTGCATTTTAGATTGAGTTCCAGGTTGAAATGCTTGCATACCAGATACTTCATCTTGTAATTGTTGTAAAATTGGCGATCCATTAGCTTTATCTTCTATTACTTGTATAATTCCTGGATAAAAATCATCTAATTGTTTAACATAATTAACTGATTTAACAAATGCCATTTTCTTTTCTAAACAATCTTTAATATACAATGTTGAACCAACTCTATATGCTAATACTGAACCTAAGAAGTCAGAAGTATCTTTATCTTTAACTGGAAAGTCATGTGATGCATATATCATATCAGCTTCTTCAATAGATGGAACTTCTAACACATTCTTTTCAATAATCATTTCATCTTTAATTACTGTCTTATCTGAAGCAATAGGATTTTGTAAATATTGTGTATCAAATACTGCATCACCTACTTGAAATCTAAGACCTTGATAATCTCCAAATCTTTCTTTCCATAAAGGTTCACCTTTTTGAAATTCATAAATAGTTCCAGTAATAGGACAAATAAGATATGTCTTTTTAGTAAATATTGCTGGTAATATAATAAATGCATACTCTTCAGATAGTTTAGGATCGCTCATTATATGTCCAGTAATATCATTAGGAGCTAATCTTTGTTGGATATTTAATATAATATATTTACTAGTATCATTAATACGAGAAGGCATTGTATTTTGATAATATGACCATGCATTATTCATCTCTTCTTTATCTTTTCTTGCTGTTTCAGCATTAGTTAAGTCATCATTAATAATTATATCACCACCATAACCAGTCATTGCATTACGGTTAATAGAATATAATTCACCTCCACGTTTATCTGTTAATGTAGAACCAGTATTAGTTGTTAATTCAATATCTTCAAATATTTCTTTATACTCATCTGAATTAATTAACACTTGTCGTAATCTATTCATTTTACCAGCTAAACCTTGAGTATGTGAAATTGAAGCAACTTTTAATGGATAAAATGACCAAATCCAAACTGCAGCTAATACATTAAAAATTAATGATTTAGAATGTCTTGGTGGAACATTAATATTTAATTTATTTTTATTTTGTCTAACATCTAATATAATAGCATCTTTATCTAATTTAGATGTATCAATATTAATTTCATTATATCCAATCCAAGGCTTACACATATATTGAAATGTTTCACAGAAAAATTGAACCAAGATACCATCAACAAACGG